>Ga0180008_1000130_pt1 | contig 77660 bp, 60 predicted proteins | sample MM_PW_MetaG_FD_121121 | JGI IMG/M metagenome (GOLD analysis project Ga0180008, IMG submission 121121) | Groundwater microbial communities from the Aspo Hard Rock Laboratory (HRL) deep subsurface site, Sweden - MM_PW_MetaG | ecosystem: Environmental > Aquatic > Deep subsurface > Groundwater... | reverse complement strand
TTAGATCCCGATAAAAATCGGGATAAGCGATTCACACACTTTTTGCTTCACAAAAACAATCACGTTATCTAATGAGTTAGATCCCGATAAAAATCGGGATAAGCGATTCACACACTTTTTGCTACGCAAAAAGTGGTTCTCTGCTTACATATTTCTTCTATACTGACCACCTACTTCAAATAAAGCAGCAGTGATTTGTCCAAGCGTACACACTTTAGTAGCTTCCATTAAATGATCGAATAAATTTTCGTTTTTAATGGCTGCATCTTGAATATTATCTAACTGTATTTGAACTTGCTTCGCATTCGCTATATGTAAATTCTCTAATGTCTGAATTTGGAATTGCTTTTCCTCTTCAGTCGCACGAATTACCTCAGCTGGAATCACTGTAGGAGATCCTTTTGAACTCAAAAAGGTATTTACCCCAATGATTGGGAACTCACCAGTATGTTTCAAGGTTTCGTAGTATAAACTCTCTTCTTGAATTTTAGAGCGTTGGTACATCGTTTCCATAGCACCAAGCACTCCTCCACGTTCCGTAATTCTGTCGAATTCTAGTAAAACAGCCGCTTCTACTAAGTCTGTTAATTCTTCAATGATGAATGAACCTTGAATTGGGTTTTCGTTTTTGGCTAGACCTAATTCTTTGTTTATAATCAGTTGGATTGCCATTGCACGACGCACAGATTCCTCTGTAGGTGTTGTAATCGCTTCATCATACGCATTGGTATGCAACGAGTTACAGTTATCATAAATAGCGTATAACGCTTGTAATGTGGTACGAATATCATTAAAGTCAATTTCTTGAGCATGTAACGATCGTCCTGATGTTTGAATATGGTATTTCAACATTTGAGCTCTCTCGTTTGCACCGTATTTCGTTTTCATGGCTTTCGCCCAAATTTTACGCGCTACACGACCAATAACTGCATACTCAGGATCTACTCCATTTGAAAAGAAGAAAGATAAATTAGGTCCGAAATCATTAATATTCATTCCGCGACTTAAGTAATACTCTACATAAGTGAATCCGTTTGAAAGTGTAAACGCTAACTGCGTAATTGGATTGGCTCCCGCCTCAGCAATATGGTATCCTGAAATTGAAACTGAATAGAAATTTCGAACATTATTTGTAATGAAATATTCCTGAACATCACCCATTAAACGCAATGCAAATTCTGTAGAAAAAATACAGGTATTTTGAGCTTGATCTTCTTTCAAAATATCAGCTTGAACTGTTCCACGAACTTGAGAAAGTGTTCTCACTTTGATTTCTTTATAAACCTCTAGAGGCAATACTTGGTCTCCAGTCACACCTAGAAGGTACAAACCTAAACCATTATTTCCTTCGGGTAAATCACCATTATACGCAGGGCGAGCAACTCCTTTTTCTTTGTATATCGCTTTAATTTTAGCATCAACTTCTTTCTCTAAGTCATTTGCTTTGATGTACAATTCACATTGTTGATCGATAGCTGCATTCATAAAGAAACCAAGCAACATGGGCGCTGGCCCATTTATAGTCATACTTACTGAAGTTAATGCATGCACCAAGTCAAAACCAGAATACAATTTTTTAGCATCATCCAAACAACAAATAGAAACTCCGGCATTACCAATTTTCCCGTAAATATCAGGACGTAAGTGCGGATCGTTTCCGTATAAAGTTACACTATCAAAAGCTGTAGACAAACGTTTGGCCGGTAATCCAGCACTAACATAATGAAAACGCTTGTTTGTTCTTTCAGGCCCACCCTCTCCAGCAAACATACGAGAAGGATCTTCACCTTCTCTTTTAAACGGGTACAATCCTGATGTAAAAGGGAATTCTCCAGGAACATTTTCTTGTAAGCACCATCTCAATATATCTCCCCAAGCCTCGTATTTAGGCAAAGCAATTTTAGGTATTTGAGAGTGTGACAAGGACTCTGAATGTGTTTTTATTTCGATTACTTTATCTCTTACTTTAAAGGAGTAAATAGGATCTTTGTATTTATTTACTTTTTCGTCCCAAGTCAGGATTACTTCCCAATTGTAGGGATCTAAATCCATTTTTACTTTATCAAATTGATTTAGTAAAAGGTTTAGAAAGATATTATTCTCATCTTGTTCCTTTACTGCAGATGGGTAAACAGATTCATCATCAATTCCTACTTTATTAATAACAGGAACGTTTCCTGAAACGGATTCGATTGTTTTGAAAATTCCGTACAACTTTTGAGCTACTTTTTGTTGACTTAAGGCAGTTTCATCATATTTACGATTACTTTCGGCAATTTCAGATAAATAACGGGTTCTATGTGGTGGAATCACAAAGATTTTTTCACTCATTTCACGAGTTACTTCAAAAGTAGATTTTAGGTCGGAACTTGTTTTTTCGACTACTTTATCCATGATCGCTTTGTAAAGCGTATTCATTCCTGGATCATTGAACTGCGAAGCAATCGTCCCGAAAACAGGCATATCATCTGGACTTGCGTCCCAAAGGTTATGATTGCGTTGGTATTGTTTTTTCACATCACGAAGTGCATCCAAAGCACCACGTTTGTCAAATTTATTAAGCGCTACTAAATCGGCAAAATCAAGCATATCGATTTTTTCTAATTGCGTAGCAGCTCCAAATTCTGGTGTCATAACGTACAATGAAACATCAGAGTGGTCCATTATCTCTGTATCTGACTGCCCGATTCCAGAAGTTTCTAGAATGATAATATCATACTTTGCTGCTTTAATTACCTGAATAGCATCGGCAACATATTTAGACAAAGCCAAGTTAGATTGACGCGTAGCCAATGATCTCATGTACACACGAGGATTATTAATAGCATTCATACGAATTCTATCTCCAAGTAACGCTCCACCTGTCTTACGTTTTGATGGATCTACAGAGATTAATCCGATTGTTTTCTCAGGGAAATCAATTAAAAAGCGACGAACCAATTCATCTACTAATGATGATTTACCTGAACCACCTGTTCCTGTAATACCTAAAACTGGAGTTTTACAGTTTTCGTTCATTTTATGTATCGCCTCTAAAGCCGGCTTAGCAATAGCAGTGAAGTTCTCTGCTGCCGATATAATTCGGGCAATTGCAGTTGGATTTTTTGAAGCTAATTGCGCTACTTCATCCGTTAATTTATCTCCTGTAGGAAAATCAGATTGTTGCACTAAGTCATTGATCATTCCTTGCAATCCCATAGATCGCCCATCATCAGGTGCGTAAATACGTGTGATTCCGTAGGCTTGAAGTTCGGCAATTTCCGATGGTAAAATAACACCACCTCCTCCACCGAAGATTTTGATATGTCCTGCCCCTTTTTCTTTAAGTAGGTCATGCATATACTTAAAGTATTCATTATGACCACCTTGATATGATGTCATCGCAATAGCATTTGCATCTTCTTGAATAGCAGTATTTACTACTTCTTCAACACTACGGTCGTGTCCTAGATGAATTACCTCTACTCCAGTAGATTGAATAATTCGTCTCATTATATTTATAGCTGCATCATGACCATCAAATAATGAGGCTGCAGTTACTATTCTTACTTTATTCTTAGGAATATACGGTGTTTGTGGATTCATTTTGAGAATATGATAATTTTAAGAGTGCAATTTACAAAAATTTTTAATGATTGTTCACTCTTCCTTTGAGATGTTAATAAAAAAGCAGAAAACGTGATAAATAGCCCTGATGGAAGTGGCATCCCAGACTGTAATTGCTAATAGAGCAATTACAGTCTGGATATATCGGACAGGAGGACCACTGTTCCGAAATATAACATAAAGTTGTTGCTTCTAAAGAAAATTATACCGCTCTATTTTTAATTAAGTAGTATTTTTGGAACAAATAAAACATATCATGAAAAAATTTCTATTCTTACTTAGCATTTTTACCCTTACTAGTTGCGCAGAGCTACAACAAATAGCAAATCAATATCCTGCCATAGGAACTAATGGAACCTTCAATATTTCCGCTGGATTGAAAGAAGCTTTAAACAACGGAATCACAAAACAAGTTACAAAATTAACAGCAACTGATGGTTTTTTCAGAAACGAAGCTGTAAAAATTTTATTACCCGAAGAGTTGCGAAAAGTAGATGCAGGGTTAAGAAGCATTGGACTTAGCTCTCTAGCTGATGAAGGACTAAAAGTACTAAATCGTGCTGCCGAAGATGCAGTAAAAGAGGCTACACCAATATTTGTAGACGCAATTAAGAATATGACTTTTACAGATGCCAGAACAATATTATTGGGAAGCAATATAGCGGCGACAAACTACTTACAAAACAGCACATCGACTGCATTGTACAGTAAGTTTAACCCTGTTATTAAGAACTCGTTTAGTAAAGTAGGCGCAGATCAGGTTTGGACCAATATAATCACCAAATACAACAGTATTCCTTTTGTAAAAAAAGTAAACCCTGATTTGAATGATTATGTTACTACTCAGGCAATGGTAGGTGTATTTAAAATGATCGCAGTTGAAGAACAAAATATAAGAACAAATATCAGCGCGCGTACTACTCCTTTACTACAATCAGTTTTTGCAATGCAAGATAAAAAATAAGTAACCATTGTACCTAAATTCGAAAAATGATGCAAAAAATCACCATTTTAATTCACTGCGAAGATCAGAAGACAATAATTGCATCAGTCACGAACTACATCGGTTCAATTGACGGTAATATTACGTACTTAGACCAACATGTTGACCCTGAAGAAAACGTATTTTTCATGAGATTAGAATGCGAATTTGAAAATGCTAAGTGGGACTTAGAAAAAATCAAAATTAATTTTGAGATTGAAATTGCGCAACGATTTAATATGTCATGGGAAATTTATACGCAAGAATACAAACCTAGGATGGCACTTTTTGTATCTAAATATGAGCATTGTCTTTACGATATACTAGGTCGGTATAGTGCAGGAGAATTAGCAATTGAAATTCCTCTGATAATAAGTAATCATGATGACTTAAGACCAATTGCGGATCGATTCAATATTCCTTTTCATCATGTTCCTTTTAATAAGGAGATCAAACAAGAGGGAGAGCAACGGCAAATTGCGCTCTTGCAAGAATACCAAGTAAATTTTATTGTCCTTGCACGCTACATGCAAATTATAACCCCTAATTTAATAGGCTTGTATAAAAATAAGATCATTAATATTCACCATTCTTTTTTACCTGCTTTTCCAGGAGCTAAGCCTTATCATTCGGCTTTCAAACGCGGCGTAAAGATTATTGGAGCAACTAGTCACTATGTTACCGACGAATTGGATGAAGGACCAATTATTGCTCAAGATATTACGAGAGTAACACACAGCCATTCTATTGAAGATTTCATAATAAAAGGAAAGGATGTAGAACGATCTGTTTTAGCAAAAGCAATACAACTCCATGCAGAGCGAAAAACTATGGTTTACAATAATAAAACCATCATTTTTACCTAATGATCTGAAGTAGTAAAACGGTGTACATTAAATTCTAATTAGTAAAACAAACCTTGAAGGCTTCTTATTGATTTTTTAAAAAAATCTAATTAATAAAACACACCATTTAAAAGTTAACTTATAGACAACAAACTAATAACAGAAAATTAACAGAAGAACATTTAGATATACCTGATCTTTGCAGGAGTAATAAACTGGTTATTTATTATTGGTTTTGGTTAGTTAAAGAATTGCCGGCATTTTAAAATGCTGGCATTTTTTTTGGGATAAGCTGCATGTATGATAAAACAGCATCGTTAAAAATAGCTGCTTGCTCTACATTAACCACATGACCACAGTTCTCTATAATGTGTAATTTTGATGATTTGACATGACTAGCCACAACCGACTTAACAGAAGGCAAAAACATGTAATCCTCTTTACCCATAACGTATAATGTTGGGATATTTAACTCCACATGTCGGAACCACTTCAAAACGGGATTAATTTGAGCTGTTAATCGGAACCATTTTATAAATTCTTTTTGGCACAACTTTTTAGCCTCATTAATAAAAAGAAGACGTGACTGTTTATGATTTTCTCTTGGCATAATGATAAAAGCAAAGAGTTTATACAAAATCAAGTAGGGCATCACGTACTTAAATAAATTACCCACTCGCATCAATATTTGAGAGCGAAAATTCATTTTTAATATTGCTCCACCCAATATCATACTTTGAACCCTATTAGGATACATTTCGGCTAATTGTCTAATTAAAATAGTTCCTAAAGATATACCAACGAAATGCGAAGATTGAATTTTTAAATAATCTAAAACCTCTAAAATATCATTGGCTAATTCCGGAAAGCTGTAGCGTTGTTTAAAAGTAGCTTTAATAATAGACTGCGATTTACCATGACCACGTAAATCAAGTAGTAAAACATTGTAATGCTTTTGAAAATCTCTTATTTGCTTATACCATATAGAAGAACTACCTCCTGCGCCATGCACAAAGGTTACCCATTGGTCAGATATATCATTCTTAAAAATAGTATAGTTTATCACCTGTTTTTTGAGATAAAAATAATTAATTGAAACAGTACTGCAATTTTAGTCAAAAATAATAGTTTAGGAACCATTGTAAAATGTAAATTTGCAAAAAAAATAAAATGAGCGGAATACTGCAAGATGGAGATGAAATTGAGCAACTAAAAAAAGAATTTAAAGCACTTTCTGAACAAAAATCCATTATAAACAAAGATAACAATTGTATCAAAGATCAAAACAAAAAGCAAGAATTAATTTTAGAGCACTATGATTTATAGCCTTTTATGCAACATCCTAAAATAGTCAAATGCCTTGAGCAGGCGACTGCCGTACCAGGAAAACATTTCACCATCTACCAACACCGTTTGTGCTTTCTTTGTATAATTGCTAATCTCATACCCATCTTCTTTTTTGAAAGGATAGGGTTCTGAGGAAAGAAAAATAAAATCAGGATCACCCTCGGCTGTAATATCTTCGATAGCAACTTCTGGATAACGTCCTTTTCCCGTGTAAATATTTTCAAAATGGTTTAGACGCAACAACTCATTAATAAAATTATCGTCTCCTGCTACCATATATGGTTTTTTCCATATAAAGTAAGCTACTTTTTTTACTGGAAATGAAGCAATGAAGCTTTTAAATTCGATTAAAGAATAAGACAATTTATCATTCCATTTTTTGGCTTCCGTACGCACATTACATAGTTGACCAAAATCAGTAATCATTTGAAAATTATCCTCTATCGTCTGGATGTCTGTTATCCAAACAGTACATATTTCTCTCAGACGCTCTACCATTTCTTGAGTGTTTTCTTCTTTATTACAAATAATAAGATCAGGAAGTAAGGCCCTTATTTTACGATAATTAACTTTTTTTGTCCCACCGACAACTGTTTTAGTTGATTTGAAATGATAAGGATGCACACAAAATTTAGTAATCCCCACTATTCTAGTCTCTAATCCTAGATCATATAGCAATTCTGTTTGTGAAGGAACGAGCGAAATGATACGCTGAGGCGAAGTTTCAAAAGTATGTGTGGTTCCAAATTGATCTATTAGGGTTTTCATATTATTTCATTTAAAAACAACGGTTTTCTTATAACCACCATCCCCATAGCTAACGGGGACGCAACGATTCTGTAATGATCACAAACTATTTAAACCAATTAGGTATTAAGAATAGTAAGCCTATATAACTATAACTTACAATAGGGCAAAACCTTTTTTGTGCACTAATTTTTTTTTATTGTAACGAGAAAAAACTTTCGCTAAATGGAACTAAATCTCTTAGGGTCTCGAACTCTAAAAATTAGACAAATTAAACTTCAGACAAAATTTGCTGCATTTCCTGTTGCATTTTTAGCGCTTCTACTCTAGCTTTTTTAGCAAAATCGGTTCCGTTAGAAGCATAGATAATTCCTCTTGACGAATTTATTAGCAAGCCTACATTTGCATTCATTCCGTATTTGCATACTTCAGAAAGACTTCCTCCTTGTGCTCCCACTCCCGGAACTAGTAAAAAAGCATCAGGCACAATTTTTCTAACTTCAGTGAAATATTCTGCTTTTGTTGCACCTACAACATACATTAAATTTTCACTATTTTTCCATGACTTAGAGGTCTCTAATACCTGCTTGTACAATTCTTTTCCATCTACCTTTAAAGTTTGAAAATCAAAAGCACCTTCATTAGAAGTTAAAGCAAGCATAATGGTATGTTTATTTTCGAAAGCCAAAAAGGGCTCAACAGAATCCTTACCCATGTATGGAGCTATTGTAACACTATCAAAATTTAAATCTTCAAAAAAAGCTTTTGCGTACATAGATGAGGTATTACCTATATCACCACGCTTAGCATCAGCGATTGTGAAAATTTCTGGATACGTATCGTTAATATAGTTAATGGTTTTTTGCAAGGAAGCCCAACCTTTTAAGCCATAAGCTTCAAAAAAAGCAATGTTTGGCTTATAAGCAACACATAAGTCGTGCGTAGCATCAATTATGGCTTTGTTGAATTCAAAAATTGGATCTTCTAGCTCTAAAAGATGTTTTGGAATTTTATCTAAATCGACATCTAATCCTACAGATAGAAATGATTTTTTTTCTTGAATTTGATTGTAAAGTTGCTGTGTTGTCATTATTAAAGTTGTGTGTTTGGCAAATTTACAAACTAGATTTTAAAATCCTTACTTATATTTCAGTTTACTTAAAATCATATTGAAAGCTAACTTATGATTTTGTAAAAATTATTAAAAATTCCAGATCACTATTGCTAGCGTGCTTTCCTATCTTTGCTAAACAAATCAAGAAAAACGACCATAGAGGCGATACAGAAGTAGGAATACCGCAAAAATTAGATGATATAATAAAGAACAGGTTAAACAGATGATTTGAAGACTAATAAATTTCTTAATGAAATACTCCTAAAACACAAAGCGCAAGCTTAGGTTTTAAGCAGCGACAGCAACTAAGGATCATTTTAGTCTTTAGGCAAGCATAAGTTTAAAAAGCTATCAATACAACTATATTACAATGATGTGACAGGCAAAGCTCACTCTATGAAAAAACCAAAGTTATCAGTACAGCATTATAAGCACAGCTTAAAATGATATCACTGTCAATTTTTTATTAGTAACTTTGATAGGATATTAATTTAATGTTGGCAGATTATTAACAAATAAAAACATTTATGGATTCAACACCTATCAAAACACATATCGTTAAAGACTTATTAGCCTTCACCCTTATTGTATTTATATCTTATATTTTAAGAGACTTTTTGATTCCAATATTATTCGCTATTTTATTAAGCGTCATGATCTTTCCAATAGTACGTTTTTTTGAAGCGAGATTGTATCTCAACAGAATATTTTCAATTACTATTGCTATCCTTATTTTTACTGCAATGATTTTTTTTGTTTTTACCTTAATTGGAATTCAATTTCAAAACATCTTGGATAAAAGCGATATGTATTATGATCAAATTATGGATAAAATTAATATTTTAATCAAGCAAACTGAAAATTATACTGGAATAAAAAGTGAAGATATTGTAGGAAATGGTCAAATTGAAGTAAAGAAAATTGTAAAAGAAAACTCTGAGAATATCGTAGCACTATTAACACGATCTGGTAGTATATTGAGCGATTTTATATTGACCCCTTTATATATGTTTTTTTTCCTGCTGTATCGAAGTTTTCTAATAAGTTTTTTACACAGAGCAACTGCTAACAACAGAAACAACACTAGAGTTATTATGAGAAAATTATATGACGTACAACAAAACTACCTACTAGGACTAGGAAGCGTAATGATTATAGTTGGTTTGTTAAACAGTATTGGTTTATTAATTTTGGGAATTGACTATCCTTTTTTCTTTGGTTTTTTATGTGCTTTGTTACTATTGGTTCCTTACATAGGTATAATCATTGGTTCGCTTCTACCTGCAGCTGTCGCTTTAGCCACAAAAGATTCCTATTGGTATGCAGTAGGAGTAATTGCCATATTTGGTTTTATACAATTTATAGAGGGGAATTTTATAACCCCTAAAATCACCGGTTCAAAAGTTTCTTTAAATTCATTCGCTTCAATACTTGCTATCATTTTATTTTCGATGTTATGGGGGATTCCAGGAATGATCTTAGCTTTACCTATGACAGCATCATTGAAAGTACTTTTTGATCACACACAAAAATTTAAGCCTATTGGATTTGTTTTAGGAGAGGCAGATGACAAATATTTTTCTAACAAAGCTAAAAATCGTTTGAGGGTTTGGAAGCGAATTAGAAGTCAAAAATAAAAATTAGATTTAGATTTAGAAACCTTAGATACGATAAGTATGAATTTAGAATTAGATATTTTTTATAAATCAATAAATCAAAGTTGGGCTAATTTTATAAGCCATTTACCAAATGTTCTATTTTCAATAGTGGTTCTATTGTTTGGTTTATTGATTATCAAAATGATAAATAAATATGCTAAACAATTTATCGTTTCTAAATCTAACGACCCATTGATTGCCGACTTTATTTTAAGCATCATCTCTTTAATTCTCACCGTTACATTGTTTGTCATTTGCCTAGGTGTTATTGGTTTTGATGATGTGACTAATAAAATTTTAGCAGGTGCTGGTTTAACGACATTCATTATAGGATTTGCACTAAAGGATATAGGAGAAAATTTCTTGGCCGGAATTTTAATGGCTTTTCAACGACCGTTTCGAATAGGTGATTTAATCCAAATTGATACTATAAAAGGACGAGTAATTGAAATGAATTTGCGTTCCACCACAATTAAAACGCTAGACGGTATAGATGCATATATTCCCAATGCTTCCATTCTTAAAAACAATCTTGAGAATTTTACAATTGACGAACTCTTGAGAAGTCAGTTCATCATTAGTATTTCACATGATGAAAAAATAGACGAGGCATTCCTACTCATAAATTCATTTCTGGAGCAAAACGAATTTGTATTAAAGTTTCCAAGTCATAAAACATTAGTTGAAAAAATTGAAAATGATGTGGTTATTATAGGTGTTTATTATTGGTATAAAACTGATGAAATAAAAGCTCCCGGGGATAAATTAAAATCAGATTTACAATTAGACATTTACAAAGCCCTTAAAAAAGGAGAATTTAATTTACCTACGAATGTTGTCTCAATAGAGAGAACTGCTAATAAATAACGAAACTCTTTTTCGCTCAGCAATGATTTTGCTACCCTCCTTTAATTGTAAAATAGATTAAATTTCCATAATCTTAAAACAAAACGATACATTATAAAACCAAAAAATGAGGTCTTTACAGACCTCATTTTTTGGTTTTAGTTATACGAGCAGAAATTACTTAACTAATAAAATTTCAACCCTTCTATTTTGCGCTCTTCCTTGTGGCGTTTTATTAGATGCAATAGGCTTAACGATGCCATATCCTTCAGATGAAAGGCGGTCAGCACTAATTCCTTTTGCTACCAAATATACTTTTACTGCAGCAGCTCTATCTTTCGATAATTGCAAGTTTTTGACAGCTAGTCCTGTACTATCTGTATAACCTTCTAAGATGAAATTAGCATTACTGTAATTATTCATCACCTTTACGATCTCTTCTAATTTAGCGTATGACTCTGGTCTAATAGTCGCTTTAGATGAATCGAATAACACTGCTCTTGAGAAGGTATTTAATTCTTTAAGTACTTCTGGAGTAACTTCAGGACAACCATTATTTGCAACCGTACCTTTTACAGAAGGACATTTGTCATCTTTATCAAGAATTCCGTCACCGTCAGTATCAGGCCATGGACAGCCGTTATTTTCTTCAGGACCAGCTACAGCAGGACATTTATCATCTGTATCTAATACACCATCTTTATCAGTATCTAAATAAGGACATCCTTTATTAGCTACGGGACCTGCTACAGTAGGACAAGCATCGTCTTTATCTGCAACACCATCTTTATCAGTATCCAATACTACTTCAACAACCTCAACCACTTCAACGACTTCTGTTACAGTAGCTTTCTTTTGATAAACAGGAATTTTTAATCCTAAATGAAAATCAACCGCTCTAGAATTATCTGAAATAATATTTGATAACGCAGATCCTGATCCGATAAAGAAAACTCCTGTACGTAAACCAACACCTACCTGTGTTTGTTTGCTATAATCCATATAAGAAACAGGAACATAGAAACTAAACCATTTAGATTCAAAACGAGGAGTTACGCTTACTCTGTTTGCAATACTATTTTGATTTAGTTCCGCTTTATTAACCAAATTCACATCTCCATTTACATTCAAGTAAAATTTTCTATGAATATTCCAATCTACATCTGCATGCAAAGCAGTAGGTAAAAACGATTTAACAGTACCATTTACCACAGTATTGACGTAATTGTTTTTAATAAAATCATCAAAATTATCAGCAGAATCATAATCTGCTTGACTTACTGTGTTGTTTAGGTTGTAATTATTTCTAACTCCTTTTTCATATTTCATTGAACCTAAATCAGTAATAGAAACTCCAAAACGAACTTTATACTTGTTAACCTCTTTCAGATTATTAATATCTGCTCTGGAAGCATCGTACTCCGGTCTCCACTCGTACACTAAACCTAAATCTAATCCAAAACCTCGAGATTTACTATCTAAATCGATTTTATCATTTGTAGAAAAATCTTGACTTGAACCATAAACCGCGGTTCCTGTTGTGGTGTAAGAGTCCAATAATGAGTTTCCAAAATCATTATATTGTAGGGTTACATTATCACCTTGAAAATGATAATTAGCAACTCCTTGCAAATATTTAGCAGTAAAACCTCCTTTTAGAAAGTGTTGCCCTTTTTGCATTAAAACCGCTGCATAGGAAACCCCTAATTCTCCCCATGAGTTACCCACAGCATTAGGATTTCCTAATGTAGCCGAAGGAAAACTATTTGAATTATCTTTAGTTACATCATTAATTACTTGACCATTTACATTTAAAACATTTACATAAGCCCTTGCTCTAGTAAAAATTGCTAACGAATGCTTAGGCGCAATGTTAAACATAAATGAAGGTCCCATAACATCCGTATTAAAAACAGCATTGTTATTTGCACTGAATGATTTTTTTGCTTGGGTATCAAAATCAAAACCAGATTTAAAAGCATCTGATATACTCACACCATAGGCATCATTAGTCGCTGAGGAACTAATAGAAAACAAATTGATATCTGTTTTAAAGCGGGAATCAACAATCGATGCTGGATTGAATAGTACTCCTTGAACTCCTGCATAATTATCATGGGTGTAGCCAAGATAAGACTGAGCACTTACTGAAACAAAACTAGCCATGGCAAGCACTGTTAAAAAACTTTTTTTCATTTGAATTCGAATTACATTGTATTCTTAATTTTTCGCAAAAATAGACATATTTTACTAGAAAATAGCTACTAATTCTTTGTTATTACAAACCCAAATATCTTTTTTGACTAAAAAAAAATACCATACTGAAAACACAGTATGGTATTTATAATAATAGTAAAGAATAGCCTAAAAAACTTCGCTAGCTTCTTTCAACTTTTCCATATTGTTAACTAAGGCAAGCTCTTCAACGATTTTCTGAATATCACCATTCATTATATTTCCTAAATCATACAATGTCAAACCAACACGGTGATCTGTTACACGACCTTGTGCATAATTATAGGTTCTAATTTTTGCCGAGCGGTCACCAGAACTTACTTGAGACGTACGTTTAGTAGCATCCTCAGCTTGTTTTTTAGCTAATTCCTGCTCGTATAAACGGGAACGTAGTACGCCAAAAGCCTTATCCTTATTTTTATGTTGTGATTTTTGATCCTGACATTGCGCTACTAATCCTGTTGGAATATGTGTTAAACGAACTGCAGATTTCGTTGTATTTACTGATTGTCCACCTGGTCCTGAAGAACAGAAAAAATCTACACGAACATCATTCATATCAATTTGTACATCAAACTCCTCTGCTTCTGGAAGCACCATAACAGTTGCTGCTGATGTATGCACGCGGCCTTGAGTCTCCGTTTGAGGTACACGTTGCACACGGTGTACTCCTGCTTCAAACTTCAAAGTTCCGTAAACATCTTCACCAGTCACTTCAAAAATCACCTCTTTAAACCCACCAGACGTACCCTCATTCATATCGACAACCGAAGTTCTCCAACCGCGGTTTTCACAATATTTAGTGTACATTCTGAATAAATCTCCAGCAAAAATACTCGCTTCATCCCCACCGGTACCGGCACGAATCTCAACCATTACGTTTTTAGCGTCTTCTGGATCTTTTGGGATCAACATGAATTTGATCTCTTCCTCAAGCTCCGGTAATCTTTCCTTTGCTTCCTCTAGCTGCATTTTGGCCATTTCGGTCATATCTGCGTCACTATTGTCGGCTATGATTTCATTTGCTTCTTCAATATTAGCCATCAAAAGCACGTATTCATCGCGCTTCTCAGCCAAAGCTTTCAAAGTCTTATATTCTTGATTCAATTGGACGTAACGCTTCTGGTCAGAAATTACATCCGGCTGAATGATTAAATCCGAAATCTCATCGAAACGTTGCTTTACTATTTGAAGTCTATCTAACATATTATTAGTCCTTATATTTGGAGTGCAAATTTACAAAAAATAGTTTACAGTTTCTCGATGTTGTTCTACAGATTTTTAAGGAGCTATTTCCAGCTATCCGCTCTATCTTTTTAGGGACTATTTCCTGCGTCAATAAGTCCAAAAAAGGATGCCGCTGCTATCTGGGCTAGATTATTTATACTTTTAGAAACAAGTTATTATTTAAAAGAGCGAAAATACTTTAAATACAATTTCTTAAAATCAAAAAAAAGAAATAAACTTGCTACTACTCTTGAATTGCGATTAGTAAATTTAAAAAAACAAAAGCCTAATAATGAATCCTCAGAAAAAGAATAACCTCGGAAAACGTTTTATAGCTGGACTAATTGATTACACTATAATCTTCACCGTTTGCTATGTATTTATTTATTCCTTCGGATCTCCAAATGACGAAGGAGGCTATTCCGTAACTGGACTTCTTGCTCTAATACCAACGGTTATTTGGTTTTCATTTACCGTTTTACTTGAATTGCTTTTTGGTGCTACAGTGGGTAACTCTGTTGTTGGGCTTGAACCTAAATCTTTAACACGTAACAATGGACAACTTACTTTTAGCCAATCCTTCAAAAGGCATTTATTAGACCCACTTGATATGTTTCCGTTTGGCTTAATCGGCCTGATTACAATCAAAAATACCGCGATGCACCAACGTCTAGGTGATATTTGGGCGAAAACAATTGTAGTAAATAAAGATGTCATCAAGTAGAAACATTAAAATACATGCCAAGTTAATTTTTCCTAAATTGCAGTTACTAATATTTACCCAATGAAAACCGATACTAAAGATCAAGAAAAATACCAGAAGGATTTAGAGAAAACATCAAAGCAAATTGATGGCGTAAGCGAATACCGTGATATTTTGAGCCGCGTTATACATGAAGGTGAGGAAATTTTTAAAATCAAAAACAAAGCAATAGGTCTCAGTGCCATCATTGCAGGTCTCGAAATAGGTTTCAGCTATTTTTTGCTATGTTCACTTTACTATCTACTAACTGGAAAAGTAGGAGAAAATACAATTTTCAAACTCTTTAGTCTTGTATATCCAATAGGTTTTATACTGGTAGTAGTTGGGAAATCGGCTCTTTTTACGGAACAAACCTCAGTACTCACATTACCGGTACTAAATGGGCAACGAAAGGTCGTAGAGTTGTTGCGAATTTGGGGAGTAGTGATATTGGGTAATGTGGTGGGCGGAATTTTATTCACTTTATTTATAGCGTATCTTGGACCTAAGCTAGATTTGTTTACCCATGAAACCATGATTGCAATTGGGGAACATGTACTTCATTATGATAGTTGGGTGCTATTTTTAAGTGCTATTACCGCTGGATGGCTGATGGGATTATTAAATTGGTTGCTCAACAGTACCATTAATTCCCTAACCCGAATTTTATTGATTTTTATGATTACTGGAGTTATTGGTTTTGGTGGCTTTCATCATAGTATAGTTGGAAATATTGAAGTTTTTGGTGCTTTACTATATTCTGATAACGTTCATTTTTTAGATTATATTAGCTTCCTCGGTTTAGCACTAGTTGGTAATATCATTGGAGGTGCTATTGTTGTAGGGTTATTTAAATACCGAATATTTGAGTCTAATTACTCTAAACGATAAATCATGAAGCTTTAACTAGGTTGGCCATCACTTTTTCTAATTTCTTACGCTCTGAGTTTAAAACGGCTACAAATTTATAATCTGTGACTAAAATTTAGTCTAAAGTAAAAATAGAAGTCGATATTAAGTAAATAAATACCTGTAAAACAATTACTTCAAACTTAAAAAGACTTTGAAACGCATCTGCATGAATCCAAAAAACGAATAAATCAAGTGAACAAACTTCAATTAAAAAAATGAAACTAAAAAGAGAACAACTCAGCATAGGGTTTATTGCAGCTGGATTAATGAATATAATTGGAGTTTTGTTATTTTCCAGAGTATTCTCTAATACTGTGATTCCGCAATATGATGCTCAAGCTATGTCAAATTTTGGATTGTTAATGATTGTAGTTTGGGGATTTGCCTACATTGCTGTAGCTAAACAATTTTACCAATTAAAATGGTTGATTGCGGTATTCACCATCGAAAAATTAATTTATGCAACGCACTGGACTAATTGGCTACTCAACAATAAAATCACAGATGTGATGGAGCAAGATACAATGGCGGGACTATTCTATTCGATTTATGGTATAAATGATTGGATGTTTTTTGTGTTTTTTTTAATTGTTTTCATAAAGCTAAGGCGAAAAGAATTGTAATTCAAACTACAAGCACTACTACTATTTGCTAACCCAAACTCGTTATTATGAAAATAAAACGTGCTAACTAGCCCTGATGGGAGCGGCATCCTCGCAGCGTAGCGAAGAGATATAGCATACAGCAGGAGGTATCGTTCTTTAGGAATACAAATGTGCTGCTACAAAAAAAATAACTTACGAATTGCCATTTTAATTCCGAAGCATTTCTCTTCCTTGCTAATTTCTAAATCCCTAATTTGCGCCTTTAAACATATAGTATAATGAAGGTCTGTATTGCCGAAAAACCGAGTGTCGCGCGTGAAATTGCATCTGTCTTAGGTGCTAACACCAAGCGTGATGGCTTTTATGAAGGTAATGGTTATGCCGTAACCTATACTTTTGGCCATTTATGTACCTTAAAAGAACCTAACGATTACAAACCACACTGGAAAAGTTGGGATTTGAATAATTTACCTATGCTGCCTGACAAATTTGAAACTAAAGTAGTTCCGAATTCGGGCATTCAAAAACAGTTTAAAATTATAAAAAGTCTTTTTGACAAAGCCACATTAGTAATCAACTGCGGGGATGCTGGTCAAGAGGGAGAATTGATACAACGTTGGGTGATGAACGAAGCCCAATACAAAGGCGAGGTACAGCGACTGTGGATTTCGTCCCTGACCACCGAAGCAATAAAAGAAGGTTTCAATAACTTAAAACCATCGGCTAATTACGACAATTTGTATTATGCTGGCTTTTCGCGAGCTATTGGCGACTGGCTACTGGGCATGAATGCTACGCGCTTATATACAGTTAAACACGGTGGATTCAAACAGGTACTATCTATTGGACGTGTACAAACGCCAACACTAGCCATGGTGGTGGATCGTTTTAAAGAAATCGAAAATTTCAAGCCACAGCCCTATTGGGAATTGCAAACCTTGTATAGAGAAATACTTTTTAGTTATGAGGAAGGCCGATTTCTAAAAAAAGAAGATGGACAAAATTTAGCCGATAAAGTCAAGGAAAGCGAGTTTGAAATTGTATCTGTCGAAAAAAAGAATGGTAACGAGTATGCACCAAAACTCTTTGACCTGACCGGTTTACAAGTTTATTGCAATACGAAGTTTGGCTTTTCGGCAGATGAAACTCTCAAAATTGTACAAACATTATACGAACAAAAAGTAGTGACTTATCCAAGGGTTGATACTACTTTTTTACCTAGTGATATTTATCCCAAGGTACCCGGTATTTTACAAAACCTAACTAATTATGCTGCTCTCACACAGCCGTTATTAGGAAAAAAAATAAAAAAATCTCCTAAAGTTTTTAATGACAAAAAAGTAACGGATCACCATGCTATAATTCCGACGGGGATTCAAAATAAATTGCAATACAATCAGCAGCTAGTGTATGATATTATCACCAAACGCTTTATTGCTGTGTTTTATGACGATTGTCTTGTGGCCAACACAACCGTAATTGGTAAAGCAGCGGATGTTACTTTTAAAACTACCGGAAAAGAAATTCTGAAAAAAGGTTTCCGTGTTGTTTTTGAAGACCCTAATACCATAGAAAAAGAAGCAGATCTTTTACCAAGTTTTGTTGTAGGTGAGAAAGGACCACATGTACCTTCTTTTTTGGAAAAGGAAACCAAACCACCCAATCAATTTACGGAGGCTACTTTATTGCGTGCCATGGAAACTGCTGGAAAACAAGTAGATGATGAAGATTTACGGGAATTAATGAAGGAAAACGGAATTGGACGTCCGTCAACAAGAGCTAACATCATCGAAACGCTCTTTAGAAGGCAATACATCATTCGAAATAAAAAACAAGTTTTGCCTACTCCAACTGGGATTCAATTGATTGACACTATCCAAAACGAATTAGTAAAATCAGCAGAATTGACTGGATCATGGGAAAAGCAATTAAAGGATATAGAAAAAGGAACGTACACCGCAGCATCATTCATCAACAACATGAAGCAAATGATTGCCGTTTTAGTTGATGAAGTTAGGTCTGAAACGCGACGCGCTAATATATCGCACACAGGAACCATCCAAAAAGAAGTTGCGAAAATTGTTAAAAAGAAAGCCGCAGGGATTTTAGCTGAGACTTGCCCCAAATGCCAAAAAGGAACTTTAATAAAAGGCAAATCAGCTTACGGCTGCGCCAACTACAAATCAGGGTGCACGTTTTTACTACCGTTTACGTATGCCGAAAAAAAAATATCTGAGAATCAGTACTTGCGATTACTACAAAAAGGTTCTACTGTTAACTTAAAAGATTTCAAAACAGAATCTGGTATTGTAGAAGGTCTTTTGCGATTTGATGTTGACTTTCAATTAAAATTAGAGCCGAAGAAAAAGATAGAAAAACCCTTAACCAATGAATTGGAATGTCCAAAATGTTTAGCTGGGAAAATTCTGAAGGGAAATACTGCTTACGGCTGTAGCCACTATAAATCAGGTTGTGACTTTAAAGTTACCTTTGACTTAGTTCGATCAAAATTAAGCACTCAAAAACCAACCAAAGAACTGGTTTATCAAATATTGAAAGAGAGCTATTAAACCATCTTTTTAATCTAAAAGTATATTGAAGATTGGGAGCAGATAATTGTATTATTAGTAACAAATTGTATTTCGTATTTAAATACTACTTCATCAATTATCTAGCGCTATTCATTTTTTTACTAATATTGCATACTGATTTGATTTAACATTCAACATTTAAAATAATGTATACAAAAATAGCATCTCTATTTCTTCTTTTGGCACTTGTTAGTTGTAAAAACGATGACTCAAAAAAGAGCGAAAAAGAATTAATCAAAACTGCAAGTTGGCTTTTAGGAAAATGGGAGAGCAAATCAGCTGATGGCGTTTTATCAGAAATTTGGACCAAAGCCAACGATAGTACTTACCAAGGCGAGTCCTATTTCATCAATGCAAAAGACACCATTCATTTTGAAACTATAGTTTTACAGCAAATAGGAGAAACTCTAATGTATAAAGCTACCGTAAAGGGACAAAATCACAATAAGGCTGTTTCCTTCTCTCAAGATACACCTATCGAAAACCAACTTGTTTTTGTTAACCCAAAGCACGATTACCCTCAAAAAATTAGTTATCAAAAAGCAGCTAATAACAAAATGATCACTACAATCTCAGGAGTAATAGAAGAAAAACCAAGTGCGGAAAAACATACGTTAGTCAAAAGCAACTAAAATAAATATTTTATATTTCAATTACAACCTCGCAATTACAAGCGAGGTTTTTTGTTTGTGGCATTATAAATAAATCTTCATGCTCACTAAAATAGTTATATTTACTTCTTGTTTATAAAAGAAAGATCCTTCAAAATCAAAATTATTTAAAACTCAACTATGTGCACTAAAAATAGAATATTACCCGTATTGATCGTTTTTATGTTTTTAAGTACGACTGACAATTGGGCGCAAAGCATATTACCTCCAAGTATAGAATGGCACGGTAAAAGTGAAAAATTAATAGCTAAGAATACAAATGGCTGGATCACTCCAACTGAAAAATCTGGTTTTAAGACAACACCTAATTACGATGAAACCATGAGCTGGTTTAAAAAACTAACGGATGCTTCACCTCTATTATCAATGGTTACTATCGGTACTAGTGTAGAAGGACGACTTATCTACATGATTATAGGAACAAACACACCTAACTTTGATGCCGAAGCACTAAAAAATTCAGGAAAACCAACACTTTTTGTACAAGCTGGAATTCATTCTGGTGAAATAGATGGAAAAGATGCTGGTATGATGCTTTTACGTGATATTGCTTTTGGCGGAAAAAGTAATCTACTTGACAAGGTTAACTTCTTATTTATCCCAATATTAAGTGTCGACGCTCATGAAAACGCTTCCTCGTACAACCGACCTAATCAAAGAGGTCCTGAAAATATGGGATGGCGCACCAACGCACAAAATTTGAACTTAAATAGAGATTACGCCAAATTAGACACAAAAGAGATAAAAGCAGTTGTTAATGTAATGAATGTTTATAGCCCAGACCTCTACATGGATATACATGTGACTGATGGCGCAGATTACCAGTACGATATTACCTTTGGTGGTATTGGGCTGCAAGGCAACTCACCTGGTATTGCTCAATGGCTAGATACTACTTTTAAGACCTATACCGATAAGGATTTAAAGTCAAACGGCCATATTCCTGGTCAATTGCTATTTGCCGTAAATGACAGAGATTTTAACGAAGGAAACATTGTGACATCTGGCGGGCCGCGCTTCTCTGACAGTTATGGAAATCTTCGCCATATGGCCTCTATATTAGTCGAGAATCACTCTTTAAAACCCTTTAAACAAAGAGTTTTGGGAACCTATATTTTACTCGAAAGTACCTTATCGCTACTAGCGAAGCAAGGACAAAACTTACAAGAAATTACTGAAGCTGATAAAACCAAAAGAGATTTAAAAGTTCCTATGGCTTGGAAAGTACCACAAATGGAAACTGCCGTTCGATTTGATAATTTGAGTGACCTCACAAGCAGTACCTCACCTGTAGTAGCTGCAGATAGTTTGGTCTTCTCTGGTATAGCCTCCAGAGTATTAAAATCTACTGTTACTGATGGAGAGTATGTAGAATGGTTGGGCAAACCAATCAAACAAAAAATCGTTAACTACAAAGCGACCGAACCAATTGATTTTATTAGTCGACCAAAAGGATACTGGATTCCTGCCTCATGCGATGTTGTTATTGAGCGCTTAAAACTACACGGTATCAAAATGGAAACGCTGGAAGAAGCACACGAACTTACTTTGGAGATGTATCGTATTGAAGACGCAAAAGTCGAAGATGAAAACCAACAAATGAAGCCTTTTGAAGGTCATATGCAGGTAAGCGGCACAACTAAAACAGAGACAAATACAAGGGTATACCCTAAAGGATCTGTTTTTATTACTACAGATCAGCCATTAGGCGATTTAGCGATGGTTTTATTAGAACCGCTATCCAAAGATTCTTTTTTTAGATGGGGGTTCTTTCTTTCTATCTTTCAACGAACTGAATATGTCGAGTCGTACGTTATGGAACCGATGGCGATCAAAATGCTGCAAGAGTCACCTGAACTTAAAAAAGAATTTGAACTAAAAATAGCAACTGATTCTAAGTTTGCTAACAATCCCAACGCTATATTAGCATGGTTTTATAGCAAAACAAAATACTATGACAAGAACTATTTACTTTATCCAGTAGGTAGACAGCTATAGTTAAAAATACAACCGTGAAGTCATTTCAATTTAATATTTATTACTTTATATGGGCGATAGCAATTTTCATACTAGAAGTTGCTATCGCTCTCTACCTTCATGACAATTTTATCCGTCCTTATTTTGGGGATTTTCTTGTAATTATTTTATTATATACTGCTATCAAGACAGTACTTCCCTATTCTATTTTAAGTGCCGCCTCAATTGCCTTACTTATTTGCTATATAATAGAAATAGCGCAATATCTTAATCTCTTATCTACGCTTGGTTTGCAAAAATCTCGACTACTTGCCATTATATTAGGAAATTCCTTCTCTTGGTCAGACATGCTTGCCTATACATTGGGTTTTGCCTTTATCATCGGTATCGAAAAATTAATAATAAAACAAAACTAGCGATTTGCTATCGCAACAGCTTTTAAAAATAGGTTAGAAATAATTAACGTAGTCGTTTCAGCACTTTTCTTGACTAAATACCGATTAAATAAGAATAAAAGTGCAGTCATAATTCACTGAAAAACATTTGCTTAAAAATTTTATTTATATTAAGTCTAAATAAGTTTTGCAGATTCAAAATCGCATTATATATTTGCATCATTATTTTTACTTATTCTAAATAAAAGATATGAAACATATAATTTTACCAGGGTTAGCCTTACTATTTACCTTAACATCTAATGCTCAAAATTTTCAAAGTGGAGATCAAAGCGCTCCTGATGATACTTTTTTAACAGCCATAAATGATACTGTTAAAAAGAATAAAGGAGAAGTCCTAAAAGAAATCATGATTAATGGCAGTAAACAACATAAACCAGTTTCGGCCATTAGATCTGGATTAAAAATTATCGATATTCCTCAAAGTGTACAAATCATTGGCAGCGAAATTATAACACAACAGCAAGCGATTCGTTTAAGCGATGTGATTAAGAATGTTAATGGTGTTTATGTAGGATCTGCTCGTGGAGGTGCTCAAGAATCATTTTGGTCAAGAGGATACGATATGTCTGCTAACAATATGTTCAAAAATGGTTTCCGCTTCAGTAGCGGTTCTATTCCTGAAGTTTCTTCTTTAGAAAAAGTAGAAATTTTGAAAGGAAGTGCTGCCCTTTTATACGGAAACGTAGCACCAGGAGGCATTCTAAACATGGTAACAAAAACACCATCATTTGTAAAAGGTGGAGAAGTAAGTATGCAAATGGGAAGTTATTCTTTTTACAAACCTTCCATAGATATTTATGGTCCTTTAAATGATTATATAGCATATCGTTTTACGGGATCCTATGAAAATTCTAAGAGCTTTAGAGATGTTGTATCAAAAGAGCGATTCTATGTAAATCCATCGTTCTTGTTTAAAGTGAGTCCAAAAACAGAAATCACTTTACAGGGAGATTATTTAAATGACGACTGGACACCTGACTTTGGTACTGCCATAATAGGAAAAGAGATTGTAGATTTACCCCGAAGCACTTATTTAGGAGCTACATGGTCAAATGGTAAAACTATTCAATCGACAGTATCTGCTTTAGTTAATCATAACTTTAATGATAATTGGACGTTAAACTTTAATTCTTCTTTTCAAAACTATGAAAGAGAATCAAAAGGAACAGAACGTATTCAGCCGGATGCAGCCGGAAACTGGAACCGTCCTTTAGGTCAAACTAAAAATTTAGAGCAAATTATTGGAGAACAGATTAGCTTGCAAGGTTCATTTGCGACTGGTAAAATAAAACATCAGGTATTTACAGGAATAGATTTAGAAAATTCTTTTTTACAATCGTACAACTTTGCATTTAACCCTACAACTTACGGAAGCGGAAATATTTATGATTTTGAAAATTTCAACCAAGGTGTAGGCATACCAGATGCAACTACAACACGTGTAGTAAAAACAGATACCAACCGTTTTGGTATCTACGCACAAGATTTAATATCGCTTACCGATAAATTTAAAGTCTTAGCTGGTTTACGCTGGTCTTGGCAAGAAGCTAAAGTAGATACCTACAACTTAACTAAAATTCCTGCAGAACTTACAACTACACCTAATCGTCCAGACCAAGCCTTTACTCCTAAAGTTGGATTAGTGTATCAGCCTACTTCTACTAGTTCGCTATTTGCAAGTTATAGTTCCTCTTTTACACCTAATTCTGGAAATACTGTGAATGGTGAGGCAATCGAAGCGTCAATCATTGATCAATATGAGCTTGGTATTAAAAAAGATTTCTTCAAAGGTAAGCTGACTACTAATGTTACTTTGTACCAAATTAATAATAGTAACCTTGCACAAACTGCAGAATTCAAAGCTGACGGAACTACAAATATAGATTCAAACATAAAAGAACTAAGCGGTGCTACTAGCAGTGAAGGGATAGAAATTGATATTACTGCAAGACCATTTGAAGGATTTAGCCTAATTGCTGGATATAGCTATAACGATATGCGTTATACCAAGACCAGCGGTTTAGCGGGAAGTTTTATTGAAGGAGATCGTTTGGCTAGAACACCTGCAAATACAGGAAACTTGAGCTTCTTTTACACTTTACCTTCAGGAAAATTAAAAGGACTTTCCATTGGAGCAATTGGAAACTATATTGGTGATAGAGTTGGTGGCTGGAATAATAGATATACTAACGATGTCAATAATCCAGGTTCATTATCGACAGAAGACAGAGAAGTGCCACTTTCGGGATATACAACTATAGATTTGAGCGCCGGTTACAGCTGGAAAAAGTTCTCAATACTTTGTAAGCTATCTAACGTCACTAATGAACTAAATTACACAGTTCACGAAAACTACAGTGTAAACCCTATTGCACCTAGACAAGTACTTACATCATTGAGATATAAATTTTAATCCATATCTTCTTTTAAATTTTAGAAACAATAAAAAACTCGTTTAATACTAAACGAGTTTTTTTATTGAAGTTATTAAACTTAGTAAAACAATGCTATCCTAATTAGCAACATACTTAATGTTGATGCTAACTAAAAGAAATTCCTTCTTCTTCCAAAGCATCAAACAACTTTTCGTACTGAGAAGGATCATATTTCTCTACTCCACTTTGATACCACACTAAAATTGTATCGATTTGATGCGGTGTATAATTATCGGTATCAATAGCCATACCTAACATTCCAGCTAAAAGAAAATCCTCTAAAACTTTATCAGTCACTATTCGTTTTGGAATACCAAAACTGACATCTCCATTCATGCGTTCATACTCTGAGCGTCCTGACATAAATCCAGCAAAAACAGCTTCATTATTTTGTGCACAGTGTTGTGATGAAAAGGGATTTATTCCCAGCGAATACCCTTCATAGTATTCCTTAACGTAGGTTGGATTATAAACTTTTTTCATTAGTATTTAAATGCTATAGTGGTGTTATAGAACAAAAGTACTCTGTATTTAAAAGTTATAACAGTAAAATCGTTAAAAGGAAAAAAAACTCTTTAAAACACAGGCGCTCTGTCGTTTGTCGATAAAACACAAACAAAACACTAATCTATTCACTTTATATCTATTATTTAAATGCTTTTTTTAACTACAAAAAAACCCATCTCAGTTATTGAGATGGGCTTTGTACTTTTACAACCTTTTACTATTTCAAACCTGCTAAACTTTGTTCGATAGTCTCAATTTTTGCTAAGGCATCTGCTTCTTTTTGTCTTTCATTAGCCAAAACTTTTTCTGGTGCTCCGTTAACAAATTTCTCATTAGTTAATTTTCCCTGTACTGATTTCAAGAAACCTTTTGTGTATTCTAATTCTGTTTTCAGTTTAGCAATTTCTTCTTCAACATTAATATTTCCTGTGATTGGAATAAAGTATTCGTTTGAATTAACACGGTACGATAACGCGCCATCTACTTTATCAGTTACATATTCTAATGTCGTGATGTTCCCTAGTTTGATTACAACCGAATCAAAATAAGTCGATACATTATCATTGTTAATCGCTTTTAACTCGATAGCATCTTTAAACGGAATATTCTTGTCCTTACGAATCGTTCTAACTCCAGAGATTACTTCCATTGTGTTTTCAAAATCGGCAATTAAAGTAGCACTAAAAGACTTCATTTCTGGCCAAGTTGAAACGATAAGCGCCTCCTCTTTTGTTCTCGGTGCTAGTATCTGCCAAATCTCTTCGGTCAAGAAAGGCATAAATGGATGTAATAATTTCAAGTTGTTTTCAAGCATTTCTATCGCTTTTGCAAAAGTTTTGCTATCAATAGGTTGCTGGTATGCTGGTTTAATCATTTCAAGGAACCAAGAACAGAAATCATCCCAAACTAATTTGTAAGTTCCCATTAATGCTTCTGAAATTCTGTATTTCTCAAAGTTGTCTTCAATTTCTAAAAGGGTTTGTTGCAACTTAGCTTCATACCATTCGATAGCTACTTTTGAAGATTCTGGTTGTGGGATAGCATCTGAAACTTCCCAACCTTTGATTAATTTAAAAGCATTCCAAATTTTATTGGTAAACCCTTTTCCTTGATTACACAACTCTTCGTCAAACATTATATCATTTCCTGCAGAAGCACTTAAAAGCAATCCTACACGAACACCATCGGCACCAAACTTCTCGATCAAATCTAATGGATCAGGTGAGTTTCCTAATGACTTAGACATTTTGCGTCTTTGTTTATCACGAACTAAACCAGTCAAATATACATTTGTAAATGGTTTTTTATCGGTATATTCATAACCCGCAATAATCATCCTCGCTACCCAGAAAAACAAAATATCTGGACCCGTTACTAAATCATTTGTAGGGTAATAGTATTTAAAATCTTCACTTTCTGGATCCATTATCCCACCAAAAACCGACATGGGCCAAAGCCAAGAAGAAAACCAAGTATCTAAGGCATCAACATCTTGTCTTAAGTCAGTAGTGAGGAGTGCGTCGTTAGAAGTTTTACTTTTAGCTAAAACCAAAGCATCTTCGATGTTTTCAGCAACTACAAAATCCTCTTTGCCATCCCCGTAGAAATAAGCTGGAATCTGTTGTCCCCACCACAACTGACGTGAAATATTCCAATCGCGAATGTTGTTCAACCAGTGTGCATACGTATTATTGAAACGAGCTGGGTGCAATTTAATATCTCCATCAACCAATACAGATTGGATTGCTGGTTTTACTAAGTCTTCCATTTTCAAGAACCATTGATCTGACAATCTTGGTTCGATCACCGCCTTAGTTCTTTCAGAAGTTCCAACTTTATTTAAATGTATTTCTGTTTTTGCAAGCGCACCAATAGTTTCTAACTCTACTGCAACTTCATCACGAACTACAAAACGATCTTTTCCTTGGTAATGCAAACCAAAACTATTCATTGTAGCATCTTCATTAAAGATGTCTATAATTTCAAGGTTGTGCTTCTCCCCTAATGTTTTGTCATTAATATCGTGAGCAGGAGTTACTTTCAGGCATCCCGTTCCAAATTCGATATCAACATATTCATCTTCAATAATAGGAATAACTCTACCACAAATTGGTACAATAGCTTTCTTTCCTTTTAAATGTGCAAAACGTTCGTCATTTGGATTGATACAAATTGCACTATCTCCAAAAATAGTTTCAGGACGCGTAGTTGCAATTGTTAAGTAATCATCCGATCCTTCAATTTTATATTGGATAAAGTACAATTTACCTTGTCTTTCTTCAAAAATTACTTCTTCATCAGACAAAGTTGTTTTTGCTTCAGGATCCCAGTTTACCATACGGTATCCACGGTAAATCAAGCCTTTGTTGTACAAATCAACAAAAGATTTAATTACAGATGCTGACATATCAGGATCCATAGTAAACTTGGTGCGCTCCCAGTCGCATGATGCTCCTAGTTTTTTTAACTGCTCTAAAATTACCCCACCATATTTGTCTGTCCAGTCATAAGCATGCTTTAAAAACTCCTCACGTGTCAAATCAGCTTTATTGATTCCTTCTGATTTTAATTTGGCAACCACCTTAGCCTCAGTAGCAATCGATGCATGATCTGTACCAGGTACCCAACAAGCGTTGAATCCTTTAAGACGTGCACGACGAATTAGAACATCTTGGATAGTATTATTTAACATGTGCCCCATGTGCAAGACTCCAGTCACATTAGGTGGCGGAATTACAATGGTATAAGGTGTTCTATGATCTGGCTCTGAATGAAAATAATTGTTTTCCATCCAGTAAGCATACCATTTATCTTCAATAGTCTTTGCTTCAAATTGTGCAGGAATTGTCATTTTTTATACTGATTTATTTCATCGTTGTCTTTCTTATTCATTCGTAGAGTGGAGCAAAATTCAATCCTCCTTATTCTGAAATAATTAAGGCAGCAAACAAACTTTTTATATTTGGTCTAATTATTGTACTTTGTATTGGGAACAAAAGTAAATAATAAAGTAGACTATAAAAAGAGAATTAAAAATTTGTCTCCTAATAAAAAGATTCTATATTTACTTTGATTAAATTAAATCGAAATGAAAAAAATAATACCATTAGTAGCAGGTTTTCTGATAAGTAGTATTGGTTTTGCTCAAAATGGACCAAAAATTGATTTTAAAGATAAAAACAATACTATCGATTATGGAACAATAACCAAAGAAAAAGACAACGGAATACGTTCTTTTGTATTTACAAACACTGGTGATGCACCTTTAATTATCTCATCTGTGCAAACAACATCAAATTGCACTATTTTATCAAAGCAAAACGACACTATTTTACCAGGTAAATCCTCAAAGATTGATGTAAAGTATAACATGACTGAAGGTCCGATTCGAAAAACAATCACAGTTGAATCTAACGCAATTAATTACGATGAAGGTAGAATTCCTCTTAAAATAAAAGGAGAAGTCGTAAGTAAATAACTCTTAGATCCTATTAATACAGTAGCTATTGGAAACCCTTTTTCGATAGCTACTTTTTTTATAAAATTTTCAGCAGTTTAAATCTAAATTTTAATAGTCTGCCTTTCCTAATTACCTCTATTGTTATCCATTTCTCTTTTTCTGCTTTAAGTAAAGAATTAACTTCATTCAAGGAGTATCTCTGAACCTCCTTACCGTTAATTGATTTAACAATATCACCAGCTAATAAACCCGCCTTAGCTGATTCAGAATTCTTTCGAACATTGTCAATTTCATATATGGGCTTTAACTTAAAATTATATCTAAAATTATTAACTAAGTTATCATTTATAGTTGTGTTATAATCGCTTTTCTTCGTCTCTAATTTTAAAGAAATAGTCTCCTGAACCCATTGCATTCCCGCGTTTCTTATTTCGATGCCACTTTTATTGTAGTTAAAATAAGCTTTGAAATCTGAATTTTTCCTAAGAAACAACTGTCCATTTTTGTAATCAAATACAACAGAAAATCTTTTAAATATCTCACCACCAACCGAACCAAGTCGGCCAGAAACCATTTTAACATGTTTAAGAGAAGTAGAATCTGGAAATGCTGCGATTGGATTTTCAAATTTAAAATCATTGATCTTAAATTCAGAAATTAATGCTCGCTTACCATAAATATCACCACTAAACCCTTTACCAAGGTAATCATCAAAATTTTTTGAAGGGACTTTTATATCAACTGATTTATTTTCAAATAACCACAAGGCATCGCTGTGTCCCGTATCTATTAAAAGTTTAACTGGCACTTCCCTACTTCCCACAGTAACATTTGCTTGCACATAAGGTTTATTGCCTTCAATGGTTATCGTAGTGGATTTATACTTTTTTTCTAGTTTTCTCCTAAATTTCGTTCTGTCACGATGAAAAACTAACATTTTATTTGCATAATTTATTTCCAGCAAATTATTTCTAAAAAAGGGATATCCAATTATACCATTTACTGGAATTCCGACTTTAGAAGACAAGTTAAATGATTCATCTAAAATCACATATATCATGTGGTCTTCAGAAACCATACCTTTTACTTTTAATTGATTTCCAGTAGATCTTAATCCAGCTACAGCATCTTTACTCCCTAACCCTTTAAGTTCAATAGTTTCCGTATTCAATAAGCTTATACTGTCTTTTTCTTCTAAACTAAATAAAATGGTCTCTTGTACACCGGAATCTAGCATAAAAGTCAGTTCAGTCCCATTAACCTGCAATGGGATAAAAATTAGATTATTGATTAATTGAAATGGTATTTTTATTCTTTTCGCTTCTTTATTAAAAACGAAGCCATTTTGAGCCATGAGTGAACTAAAACAAATAAATAAAAAAGCACTTAGCACTATTTTCTTCATAAAAAAGGTTTCTATAAAATTACTTAAAAATTCACATTTTATTCCATATTTAACAATTTTTAAGGGGTTGTACAACCTATAATTCGAGAAAAAAATCGCAAATTTGCAATTTAATAATTATCACTATGCCAAAAATATCAAACAAAGGTGCTCAAATGCCGGAGTCACCAATACGTAAATTAGTTCCCTATTCAGAAATCGCAAAGAAAAAAGGAAATAAAGTATACCACTTAAACATTGGACAACCGGATATCAAAACTCCTGAAGTTGCCATGGAAGCTGTTAAAAATATTGACATTAAAATACTAGAATACAGTCATTCTGCTGGATTTGAAAGCTATAGAAACAAACTTTCTCAATTTTACATAGCATCGGGTTTACCAATAAATCCAGAAGACATCATTATTTCGACCGGTGGTTCTGAAGCCTTGCTTTTTGCAATGGGAAGCACCATGGACCAAGGAGATGAAATCATTATCCCTGAGCCATTTTACGCTAACTACAATGGTTTCTCGACAGCATCGGGAGTAACTGTAATCCCTGTAATCTCATCAATAGATACTGGTTTTGCTTTACCTCCTATTGCAGATTTCGAAAAATTGATCACGCCTAAAACTAAAGCAATCTTAATTTGTAATCCAGGAAACCCAACAGGTTATTTGTATTCAAAAGAAGAGATGATGCAACTCGCTGCACTGGTTAAAAAACATGATTTATTTTTGATTGCTGACGAGGTATATCGAGAATTCACATATGACGGAGACGTTCATTACTCTGTTATGAATATTCCTGGACTAGAAGAAAACGCGATCATGATTGATTCGGTTTCAAAACGATATAGTATGTGTGGCGCACGAATTGGTTGTATTGTTTCAAAAAACAAACAATTGATGGCTACGGCAATGAAATTCGCACAAGCACGTTTGAGTCCTCCAACGTTTGCACAAGTAGCAGCAGAAGCAGCTCTAGACACACCACAAAGTTATTTTGACGAAGTAATCTCAGAATACAGAGAACGCAGAGACACACTGATAGCTGAGTTGAATAAAATCGAAGGTGTGAAAGTAGCGAATCCAAAAGGTGCTTTTTATTGTATTGCAGAACTACCTATTGACAACGCTGATCATTTTGCGCAATGGTTATTAGAAAGTTATGATTTTGAAGGTGAAACTGTTATGGTAGCACCAGCAGCCGGTTTTTATTCGACACCAGGAGTAGGACTTAATCAAGTACGAATAGCTTATGTTTTGAAAAAAGAAGATTTAATTAAAGCGGTGCAAATTTTAAAAGAAGCAATTAGCGTATACAACGCTAAATAACATAATAGTTATACAATTATTTATCACTTGATAGTGACAAAATGAAACTTGATAAGGCAGTAACGAATAATGTGTTACTGCCTTATTTTTTTACGCATGTGACAAATAAAACCAGCATTTAATTAGTGGCATTAAAAGAGATGATTAATTAATAAAACCTTTAGAAAATGTTTAGCTTTTATTAATTATCTTTACGCCCTAAAAATATACACTCAATAATAGTAGCTTTTAATGATAAATAAGGACGAATTACAAGATGAAATGGGTGACAACCACATAGCATCTAGTGCAAATAACCCAGTAAGAGAAGATGCATTTGACATTACTGATGATGAAAAAATTGAAAAAATAAAAAAAGACGTTGAAAACATCCTTTTGACGTTGGGAATGGATTTAAATGACGATAGCATGAAAGGCACACCCAATCGTGTCGCAAAAATGTTTGTAAAAGAAATTTTTGGAGGTTTAAATCCTGAGAAAAAACCAAAGGCTTCTACATTTGAAAATAATTACAAGTATGGAGAGATGTTAGTAGAAAAAAACATCACTTTATATTCTACTTGTGAACACCACCTTTTACCTATTATAGGAAGAGCGCATGTTGCTTACATATCTAACGGAAGAGTTATTGGTCTTTCTAAGATGAATCGTATCGTAGAATATTACTCTAAAAGGCCTCAAGTTCAAGAACGTTTAACCATGCAAATAGTTCAAGAACTACAAAGAGCCTTAGGAACTGAAGATGTTGCTTGTGTTATCGATGCAAAACATCTTTGTGTGAATTCAAGAGGAATTAGTGATATAGAAAGTAGCACAGTAACCTCTGAGTTTGGTGGTAAGTTTAAAGAACCACAAGCTCGTAGAGAATTTTTGGACTATATTAAATTAGATACAAAATTCTAGATTAAGCACATTATTTGATTAATTTCATAATTGCCTAGCCCTGATTGAAGTGAAAATCCTTTTTATTTTTTCTGTAAAAATAAAAAGATTGCAGCGAAAAGCAGGATTAGCTCCTAAAACACAAACATGTCTTTATACAAAAGTCAAATTCTAAAAATATACAATTCTCTCTCAGGAGAGAAAGAAACATTTGTGCCCATTAACGAAGGAAACATTGGTATGTATGTTTGCGGACCTACCGTTTACAGTAATGTGCATTTAGGAAACGTGAGAACCTTTATGTCATTTGATGTCATATTTCGATACCTTTTACATTTAGAATACAAAGTGCGCTATGTACGAAATATTACTGATGTTGGTCATATCGTAGATGATGCAGAAGATGGAGAAGATAAAATAGCAAAAAAAGCACGTTTAGAGCAGTTAGAACCTATGGAGGTAGTGCAACGCTACACTATAGATTTTCATGACATTTTGAAAGCTTTTAATTTTTTACCTCCAAGTATTGAACCCACTGCAACTGGTCACATTATTGAGCAAATTGAGATTATTAAAAAAATAATTGACTCAGGAATTGGATATGAAGCCAATGGGTCTGTGTATTTTGATGTTGTAAAATTCAACAAAACTAATCATTACGGGCGTTTAAGCGGTCGTAACATTGAAGATATGTTGGCCAATACGCGCGATCTTGACGGTCAAACAGACAAGAGAAATCCACAAGATTTTGCTTTATGGAAAAAAGCCGAACCACAGCACATTATGCGCTGGCCTTCACCATGGAGTGACGGTTTTCCAGGATGGCACTTAGAGTGTACTGCTATGAGCACAAAATATTTAGGGAATCATTTTGATATTCATGGCGGTGGTATGGACTTAAAGTTCCCACACCATGAGTGCGAAATTGCACAAAATGAAGCCTGTACAGGACAAACTCCTGTAAATTATTGGATGCACGCTAATATGCTTACTCTAAACGGTAAAAAAATGGCAAAATCTACTGGAAATAATATTTTACCTGGAGAGATTTTAACAGGTAAAAATAATATATTAAGCAAAGCATTCTCAGCATCAGTTGCTCGATTTTTTATGCTACAAGCGCACTATAGAAGTATCCTAGATTTTTCTGATGATGCAATTGTAGCAGCAGAGAAAGGATACAAACGCTTAATGGAAGCCTTAGAAACACTAAAAGATTTAAATAGTAGTTCTACTAGTTCATTAGCAATAGAAGCATGGAAACAATCTTGCTACGATGCCATGAATGATGATTTTAATTCACCTATTTTAATTGCTAATTTATTTGAAGGAGTACGTTACATCAATTTGATCAACGATGAGAAAGAAACCTTAAATGCAGTTGATTTAGCTACTTTATCAGCTACGATGCAGGCTTTTGTATTTGATGTTTTAGGATTAGAGGATGAAAAGGTTGCTGATAGTAGTTCTGACAAATTAGAAGGTACGGTAAACATGCTTATTGGTATGCGTAACCAAGCTAGAGCTGATAAAAACTTTGCTTTGTCTGACCAAATTAGAGACCAACTTATCACTTTAGGTATTCAATTGAAAGATGGTAAAGAAGGAACAACTTTTACAGTATAAAATTCCTTTAATTCACAAACAATGCTAAAAAAGATTCTCATATTTCCGTTTTTGGTAGTTGTTCGTTTTTATCAAATTGTGATATCACCTTTAACACCAGCCTCTTGTAGATTTGAGCCAACATGCTCCACCTATATGATTGATGCTTTGAAGGTTCATGGCTTATTCTATGGCACATTTCTAGGCTTAAAAAGAATCGTAAGCTGTAATCCTTGGGGGCCAAAGGGATATGATCCTGTTCCCTTGAAACAATGCAAGCACAAACAATCCTAAACAAGAATTGAGCAAGTAAATAACCTTACACTTTACTTATATTTTACATTTTTAAAACTTGCAAAAGATGTATTTTTACTAAAAATAAAAAATAATGACACACGCTTTAAATATAGTATGGAACCCATCAGAAGGAATTGATCTAGGTTTTTTTATGATTCGTTTCTACAGCCTAATGTTTGTAGTTGCCTTTGGCTTGGGATGGTACATCATGAAAAATATTTTTGAACGAGAGGGCGAATCAATAGAGAAGCTAGATTCACTTTTTATTTGGACCGTTCTAGCTACTTTAATGGGAGCGCGTTTAGGCCACGTATTTTTTTACGATTGGGAATATTTTAGAAATCACCCTATTGAAATACTTTTACCCATTAGAGAAGATGTAAATGGTGTTTTATTTGGATTTATTTCGGGCTGGGAATTCACCGGTTTTCAAGGTCTTGCTAGTCATGGTGCTGCCATTTCTATTATTGTGGCAATGTACTATTTTAGCAAAAAAGTATTAAAAAGACCATTATTATGGATACTTGACCGCGTAGTAATCGCAGTTGCAAGTGGCGCTATTTTCGTTAGATTAGGTAATTTCTTTAACTCTGAGATAATCGGTAAGGAAACTACCTCTGCTTTTGGAATACGGTTTCTTCGTGATCAATTTACACCAAATGATGCCGTGAATGCCACTCAAATAGCAAATCCAACTGAAGCTTACAAAGCGATAGCGACGGATCCTCAATTTGCAAACCTATTGGCTCAAGTTCCTGTAAAGCATCCTACCCAATTGTATGAAGCAATATCCTATGTATTTGTATTTGCCATTTTGTTTTTTCTCTATTGGAAAAGAGAAACAAGACTTAAATCTGGTTACCTATTTGGACTATTCTTAGTATTGTTATTCTCTGTACGAATGGTAGTTGAATCCGTAAAGGAAAGCCAAGGAGGCATTGAAAGTGCATTAGGGCTTCTTTCAACTGGACAGTGGCTTAGCATCCCATTTATTTTAATTGGCTTTTATTTTATATTCACAGCAAAAAAGCAGCAACAATAACTAAACAATAACTAAACAGTAATAGATTAAACAAAAAAAAGCTTCTCAGTGAGAAGCTTTTTTTTGTTTATTGAAATTATCCAATGTAAAGAAGTATACTTATTACAACCCATTTAGATACAATGTAAGCCATAAAAACAACTGTACTATAATTATGGTGTACATGTTCATAATCAACGCTCAAATGATGGAAATCAATTTAGAATACGTTAGGATCGATGAGCTAGATCAAAACTGCCAAACCGTAACTTCATCAGTTCCTAATAGAAGAAGACTCTATTAGGTGTTAAAAAATGAATGGAATAAAAAGTATAGAGGTATTTCGAAAAACTAAGAACACAAACACTAATTAATAATTTGATTATAGGATGCAGCCTTGTTAAAAGCATTCATGAAAATATAGTAAGCAAAAAAAAGGGTCCAATTAAATTGGACCCTTTTTTTATAGTGTAATCTTGAATTAATTATTAACCTTCTTGGTGTTGTCTTTCGATCAATTCCTTATCCGATGCAGAGATAGTATCAACTAAAACTGGCGTCGCAATAAACAATGAAGAATAAGTTCCAACCACGATACCTACTAACATTGCAAAGATAAATCCTCTAATTGATTCTCCCCCAAAGATGAACATAATCAATAACACCAAAATCATTGTTAATGATGTATTGATCGTTCTTGACATTGTAGAGTTGATAGATTTATTTACGATCTCACCAAAATTACCTTTTACCTTACCATCTAGGAATTCACGAACCCTATCAAATACGATCACGGTATCATTCATTGAGTACCCAATAACTGTAAGTATAGCCGCAATGAAATGTTGGTCTATTTCCATACCAAAAGGCATAAATTTATAACACAACGAGTATATCCCTAAAACAAAAACAACATCATGCGCTACAGCAGCGATTGCTCCTAAACCATATTGCCATTTTCTAAAACTAATAATTAAGTATAAAAATACAATAAGTAGTGATCCAAGTACAGCCCAATAAGCATTAGTTTTAATGTCTTCAGCAACTGTAGGTCCAACTTTAGAAGCTTGTACGATACCAAACTTCTTACCTTCATAAGAATTAACAAATTTATCATAAGTTAAATCTTGACTGTAGTAAGACTTTAAAGATTCAAACAATAATTTATTTACTTCTTCGTCAGCCTCAGTTCCACTCTCTTGCACTTTGTATTTAGTTGTAATCTTTAATTGATTGTCGTTACCAAAGATTTTAACCTCAGCACTTCCATCAAAAACGTCTGCAAGTTGTTTTTTAACAACTTCTGTTTCAACTGGTTTTTCAAAACGTACTTGAAAAGTTCTACCTCCAACAAAATCTACTCCTTGATCTAATCCATTCGTAAACAAAGAAACTACGCTAACAATAATAACTATCGCAGAAAAAACATAGGCTCCTTTCTTCACTTTCAAGAAATCAAAATTGAAGTTCGTAAAGAAGTTTTTAGAAAAATTAGTAACGAAAGATAAATTAACTCCTTTAGCAATATCCTTATCAATAAAAATTCTAGCGATAAAAATAGAAGTAAATAATGAGGTAATAATACCAATTAATAATGTTGTAGCGAAACCTTTAATTGGTCCTGAACCAAAAATAAATAAAACTGCACCAATTAAAATATGCGTTACGTTTGCATCTACAATAGAACGCATTGCTCCAGTCCAGCTATAAGAGATTTTCACCGCTTCATCTAGCGATTTCCCTGCTCTTAACTCTTCCTTAGCTCTTTCATAAATAATGATGTTTGCATCTACCGCGGTACCCATTGTTAAAACGATACCAGCAATACCAGGTAATGTAAGTACAGCACCTAAGCTAGCTAAAATTCCGAATAAGAAAAGTAAGTTAACTGCTAATGCAATATTTGCATACCAACCTGCTTTACCGTAATAAACAAGCATCCAAAGTGATACTAATAGTAATCCAACGATTGCAGATGTAGTTCCATTATCAATAGCTTCTTGTCCAAGAGATGGACCTACAACTTCTGATTGTACAATATCTGCCGAAGCAGGAAGTTTTCCAGCTCTTAATACGTTTGCTAAATCTTTAGTTTCTGTTACATCAAAGTTACCTGAGATTTCCGATCTTCCACCAGCAATTGGCCCACTAGAAACTCCAGGAGCACTGTATACAATATTATCAAGGACAATTGCTATATTACTTTTTTGAGTGTAAGCTCTTCCTGTTAATTCTTCCCAAGATTTTGCACCTTGACCATTCATTTGCATTGACACTGCAGGCTTACCTAATTGGTCAAATGAATCACTTGCGTCAGTAACAACACCACCACTCATAGCAGCAACATTATCTCTATTTCCTTTTAATGCATATAGTTCTACTGCATCAATATCTTTATCTTTAGCGTCTTTGATAATTGTAGGTTTACCCCATACAAATTTAACATAGCGTTGGTCTGCTCCTAATAAAATTTTGATATCAGCTCTTTTAAAGTAACCGTTTACAGTAGCAGTATCTTTTGGTGAAAAAAGTCCAAGAACTGGTCCTCCACCTTGAGCAATAATTTTGTCTAATAAAGGATTATTCCCTTTTTGAGCAGTTGCAGTATCTTTAGCATCACTTAATAAAGCGCTTAAAGAATCCTTAGCTACTGCTGGCTTAGTTTCTACCTTACTAATTTCTGTTTTTTTCAATGACTCATTAGCAGCCATTAAGAAATTACCTATTTCCTCAATTTTGTATGTTTCCCAAAATTCTAATTGAGCTGTACTTTGTAATAATTTTTTGATTCTATCAACATCTTTCGCACCCGGAAGTTCAACAAGAATTTGACCAGACTCTCCTAGTTTTTGAATGTTTGGTTGTGTAACACCAAATTTATCGATACGTTTTCTAAGTACTCCAAAAGCACTTTCAACTGATTCATCAACTTTTCTTTTAATAACTTTTTGAACCTGAGCATCTGTCATTTGAAAATCAACCCCACCTTCACCTTGTAAACTTCTGTTTGCAAAGATATCTGGAGAAGCTAATTTTACTGTTCCTTTTGAATTCGCTTCAAAAGCTTCAAAAAACTTATCAATATAAGGTTTGTTTCCTTGTAAATTCGCGGTAGCATCTGCTATCGATTTATTAAAAACAGGATTTTTAGAATTATTAGACAAACCTTTTAAAATGTCCTTAACTGAAATTTGAAGTATAACATTTATACCTCCTTCTAAATCTAGGCCTTTATTAATTTGTTTGTCACTTACTTCATTAAAAGTAAAATCTGTAAAACCTAAGTTAAACACGCTCTCTTTTCCGATAGAGTCTAAATATTTAAGCTCTTTTTCTTGGTTTCCATCCGCAAAAGATTTTGCATCACTTTTTACTTTATTTGCCACGAAAGTGAACGAAAGTTGGTAAATACTTACCAATGCAAATAGAATTGCGAAGAATTTAATAAGTCCTTTATTCTGCATTATTACTAAAAATTAATTATTTTTTATTATTTATGTTTGTTTCAAACCTTATAACACAAGCCTTCAGGCGACAATTATACAAAAAAAAGTCTCTCGAAGATTCCTATTATTTTTTTAAACCGAGCAAATATATAATTAACGAAAAGATTAACCAATTTATTTATTAATTAATCTCAAAAAAAAGACTGCAAAAGTGCAGTCTTCTCCGTTATATTACAAATAGTTTATTTTAAAATTGCATTAAGCGCATCATTCATTGAACGAACAGCAGTTGCACTTTTTGCAAAAAGAGCTTTTTCATCTTCGTTTAATTTGATATCTACTATCTCTTCAACTCCATTTTTACCAATAATACATGGAACTCCAATACAAATATCCTCTTGACCATATTCTCCTTCAACAAAAACAGAACAAGCAATCATTTTCTTTTGGTCGTTCAAAATACTATCGACTAAGTACGCAACCGACGCTCCAGGAGCATACCAAGCTGATGTCCCTAATAGACCAGTTAATGTTGCACCACCTACCATAGTATCAGCCGCTACTTTTTGTAACGCCTCTTCTGATAGAAATTGAGAAACTGGTATACCATTATAAGACGCTAAACGAGTCAACGGAATCATAGTCGTATCTCCATGACCACCAATCACCATAGCCGAAATATCATTAGCTGGCTTATCTAATGCCATTGATAAATAGGTTCTGAAACGAGAACTATCTAAAGCGCCTCCCATCCCTATAATTCTATTTTTAGGTAACCCAGTAGATTTCAACGCTAAATACGTCATCGTATCCATAGGATTAGAAACCACCACAATAATAGCCTCTGGAGAATATTCTAAAACGCTTTGGGTTACTGTTTTTACAATACCCGCATTTATCCCAATCAACTCTTCACGAGTCATTCCAGGTTTTCTTGGAATTCCTGACGTAATCACGACTACATTACTATTTGCCGTTCTTGAATAGTCATTAGTAACACCCACCACTTTTGTATTAAAGCCTGTATTGGTTGCACATTGCATTATATCTAAAGCTTTACCTTCAGCAAATCCTTCCTTTATATCTAATAGTACTACTTCACTAGCAATTCCTCTATAAGAAATAGTGTCTGCGCAAGTAGCTCCTACATTTCCTGCTCCTACAATAGTTACTTTCATAATTTTGAGTTTATTCGGTTATTAGTTAATTTGGTTATATTTATATTTTTGAGATTATATCTAAAATTTAATCGTATTTATAATATTAAGCATCAATGTTAGCGTAAACTGCATTTTTCTCAATGAATTCTCTTCTTGGTGGTACTTCGTCACCCATCAACATAGAGAACACGCGGTCAGCTTCAGCCAAACTATCTATGGTAACCTGACGTAAAGTTCTGAAGTTAGGATCCATTGTTGTTTCCCATAACTGCTCTGCGTTCATCTCCCCAAGACCTTTGTAACGCTGAATAGCAGCACTTCCGCCCATTCTTTCATTGGCTTGATCACGTTGTACATCATTCCAAGCGTACTCCTTTTTGTTTCCTTTTTTAACTAAATATAAAGGCGGAGCAGCGATATAAATATGACCTTCCTCAATTAATTCTTTCATAAATCGGAAGAAGAATGTTAATATCAAAGTGGAAATGTGACTACCATCGACATCGGCATCACACATAATAATTACTTTATGGTAACGTAATTTAGAAATATTCAAGGCTTTACTATCTTCTTCAGTTCCAATAGTAACACCAAGTGCGGTAAATATATTGCGAATCTCTTCGTTTTCAAATACTTTATGATGCATTGCTTTTTCAACGTTCAAAATCTTACCACGTAACGGTAAAATTGCTTGAAAAGCACGGTCACGGCCTTGTTTAGCAGTTCCTCCAGCCGAATCTCCCTCGACAAGATACACTTCGCACTTTGCAGGATCTTGCTCAGAACAATCAGACAATTTCCCTGGCAATCCACCTCCACCCATTACGGTTTTTCGTTGCACCATTTCACGCGCTTTCTTAGCAGCATGACGCGCTTGAGCAGCAAGAATAACTTTTTGAACTATGATTCGAGCATCATTTGGATTTTCTTCCAAATACGCTTCGATCATATCTCCTACCGCCTGACTTACAGGTGATACAACTTCCCTATTCCCTAATTTAGTCTTGGTTTGACCCTCAAATTGAGGCTCAGCCACTTTTACCGAAATAATGGCTGTTAACCCTTCACGGAAGTCATCTCCAGCGATTTCAAACTTAAGTTTATCCAACATTCCCGAAGCATCTGCATACTTCTTCAACGATCTTGTTAAACCTGTTCTAAATCCTTGTAAGTGTGTTCCTCCTTCGTGAGTATTAATATTATTTACATAAGAAAAGATGTTTTCTGAGTAGCTTGTATTGTAAATCAACGCTACCTCAACTGGTATATCTCCTTTATCATTATCCATTGAGATTACATGTGCAATAATTGGCTCACGATTCCCGTCTAAATAACGAATATATTCTTTTAAACCTTCTGTTGAGTGAAAAATCTCTGAAACGAAATTACCGTCTTTGTCTAATTCTCTTTTATCTGTAAAAGTGATCGTAATTCCCTTGTTCAAATAGGACAATTCACGCATACGTGCTGACAAAGTATCGTACGAATACTCGATAGATTGCGTAAAAATGCTAGGATCAGGATAAAAAGTTACAATCGTTCCTCTTTTAGTCGTTTCACCAATTTGTTTTACTGGATATAACGCTTTTCCTTTTTCATATTCCTGCTCGTATACTTTACCATCACTACTATGAACCGTAGCTCTCAAGTGATTTGACAATGCATTTACAACAGACACACCCACACCGTGCAAACCTCCAGAAACCTTGTAAGAGTCTTTATCAAACTTACCTCCAGCACCAATTTTAGTCATTACAACCTCAAGCGCAGATACTCCCTCTTTTTTATGAATTCCAACCGGAATACCACGACCATTATCTTCAACTGTAATCGACCCATCTTCATTTATATCAACTCGAATAGTGTCACAATGACCTCCCATTGCCTCATCGATCGAGTTATCGACTACTTCATAAACTAAATGATGCAGTCCTCGAACTCCCACATCTCCAATATACATCGATGGACGCATTCTTACATGCTCCATTCCTTCTAATGCTTGAATACTATCTGCTGAATAATTATTCTTATTAATTTCTTCGCTCATATAATTTATTGTAAATGAAATTTTGTCTAACACGCAAATATATAAAAATGTAATCTAGATAACCGTTAAATTCCCCTTTTAAGGCCTTAAGTTATTAACATATTGTTGATTTATAGCATAAAAAAAACGTTCTCAAACAAGAGAACGTTTTCTTTTTTATCAAAACTATATTTTTAACTATAATTACGCAAAACTATTTGTTAGCATTTGCAGCCGAACCAACATGGGCAGCATTTGCTCTACCACTTGGATCCTCGTTTTCTTGCCATCTAGGTATCCATTTTCTAACTGTTTGAGCTGCATTTGTTTCAGGATAATGTTTATGAAAAATAGTACGATACAAATAGGCTTCTTTAGTTGTTGGTGGATTGTATGGAAATTCATCTGCAGCTCCTGCTAATTGCACATCAGTAACTTGACTCGCGCAATAAGCCTTCAACTGATCAATCCACTCATAACCTACACCATCACTAAATTGTTCTTTCTGTCTCCATAAAATTTCACTCGGTAAGTAAGGGTTTTCAGTATTTTCAAATGCTTTACGAACTATATACTTTTCTTTGTTATCATAAGTTTTAGGTTGTTTTTCCTCGGGATTTATCCTCATTACAACGTCTAGAAAATCTTTATCTAAGAAAGGAACTCTCGCTTCTAGACCTTGTGCCATAGTAGATTTGTCGACACGAAGTAAATCTGCAGTAAACAACTTTTGAACTCTTTCTATAGTTTCTTTCTGAAATTCTTCCGCAGATGGAGCATTTCTAAAATACAAATAACCTCCAAAAACCTCATCGGCCCCTTCTCCAGACAAAACCACTTTAATACCTAAATCAGTTATTGCTTTAGACAGAAAATACATTGGAACACTTGCTCTGACAGAGATAATATCATAAGTCTCCAAATGCCATATTAACTTATCCAACAAAGCAATCCCTTCTTCCACTGTAAAAAACACCTCATGATGCTCTGTACCTATAAATTCAGCTACTTTTTTTGCTGCGATAATATCTGGTGCATGTGTATCTAACCCTATAGCAAACGAATGTAGTTTTTTACCTTCCTCGTTTAAAAGTCTTGCAGTAATTGAAGCGATTAAAGAGGAATCCAATCCACCTGAAAGCAAAACTCCCAATGGCACATCTGCCATTAAACGTTTACGAACAGCTGCTGTCAAAGCACTATTAATTCCATCTAAATTTAATTCCTGATCTGCCTTTAGATAATCTTCATATTCAGGCTTATAATATTTTACAAAACCGGAGCCTGCCGTGTAAAAATGTCCCGGAGGAAAGGTAGACAGAGTCACACATTGATCTGTAATTGTCTTCATCTCCGAAGCAAAATACATCCTTCCGCGCTCGTCTAAACCATAATACAAGGGCTTAACTCCCAACGGATCTCTAGCTGCCATAAAATCATCACCATCTATGACTACAAAAGCAAAGTCCCCATCCAACAAATTACAAAAATCATATCCATATTCTTCATACAAATGAACAATTACTTCCGAATCTGACTTTGTACGAAAAGAATGTGATACAAGCACGGTATTCCTTAATTCTTGATGATTATAGATTTCTCCATTATGTACCATCCAGGCAGTAGCAGTTCCTTGTATAGGCTGCTTACCTGAATTCAAGTCAATGATAGACAACCGCTCACTACTTATGATATTACCTTTTTCAGTAAGAAACAAATCACTTTCATCTGGCCCCCTGTGTGACATTCTTTTAGAAAGCTCTCTCACTAGTTCTGGGTCTTTACCTTTGCCTATAATAGCTACTATTCCACACATATTATTATTATTTTATTTTCCAAATTAAAAAAACACAACTCCCTTCACAAATGCACGAAACTATTGTTTTAAAGTTAAAGCAAAAGCCAAATATAAAAAAGAAAGCTAAATAATTAACAAAAAAGCATTTTTTAATACTTTTAAACAAAACTCAACTCCTACTTTAAAAGACAAGAAAAACGTCCTCAATTTGAGAACGTTTTGTTTTCCTAACCAAATATTTAACCCTAAAAACTGATTCTTTTTTTATGCTTTCGAATAAGCATCATCATGCACGTTTGCCACTGCTCTACCAGATGGATCATTCATGTTTTTGAAAGCTTCGTCCCATTCTAAAGCAATTTTAGTACTACAAGCTACGCTTGCTTCTTGCGGTACACATAAGGCCGCCGCATCGCTAGGAAAGTGCTCCGTGAAAATAGAACGATAGTAATACTCCTCCTTTGAAGCAGGTGTTTGCAATGGAAACTTGTATTTCGCATTAGCAAGTTGCTCATCCGAAACTTCTTTTGCAACAACTTCCTTCAGCGTATCAATCCAACTGTAACCCACTCCATCAGAAAATTGTTCTTTTTGCCTCCAAGCTACACTTGGTGGCAACATATCTTCAAAAGCTTTACGAAGCACCCATTTTTCCATAGGATGTTCTTTGTTTATCATTTTATCTTGAGGATTAATTCGCATAGCAACGTCCATAAATTCTTTATCTAAAAATGGCACACGACCTTCAATTCCCCACGCTGCTAAACTTTTATTTGCACGTAAACAATCATACATGTGCAGTTTGCTTAATTTACGTACATTTTCTTCGTGAAATTCTTGTGCATTAGGTGCTTTATGAAAATACAAATAACCACCAAATAACTCATCAGCTCCTTCACCAGACAACACCATTTTTATACCCATAGACTTTATGACCCTAGCCATCAACCACATAGGCGTAGAGGCTCTAACAGTAGTCACATCATAGGTTTCAAGGTTGTAAATCACATCTTTAATAGCATCTAAACCCTCTTGAATTGTGAATTTAATTTCATGATGAATCGTACCTATATGATCAGCCACAATTTGAGCAGCAGCTAAATCAGGTGAACCATCCAAACCTACTGAAAAAGAATGCAATTGCGGATACCAAGCATCTGTTGTATCGTCAGACTCAATTCGTTTTTGAGCATACTTTTTGGCAACAGCCGAAGTTATAGAGGAATCTAAACCTCCAGAAAGTAATACTCCATAAGGCACATCGCTCATTAACTGTCTATGAACGGCAGCTTCAAGAGCTACTTTAATATCTTGAATATTGGTTTCGTTATCTTTGACCGCATCATACTCTGTCCAGTCTCTCTTATACCATTGCACAAATTCGCCGTCCTTACTAGTCATATAATGTCCCGGAGGAAATAACTGAATTTTTGTACAATAGCCTTCTAACGCCTTTAACTCAGAAGCTACATAAAAAGTTCCGTGTTGATCCCAACCAATGTAAAGTGGAATTATTCCCATATGATCACGTGCCACAAAATACTCATCCTTATCTACATCGTAAATGGCAAAACCAAAAATACCATTCATTTCATCTACAAAATGAGGCCCTTTCTCCTTATATAAAGCTAGAATTACTTCACAATCGCTTTCTGTTTGAAAGTTATATTTACCAGCAAATTGCTTCCGCAACTCTCTATGATTGTAAATCTCACCATTAGCAGCTAAAACTAATTTCCCATCCTCGCTAAACAACGGTTGCTTTCCAGATGCCGGATCAACAATCGCTAAACGTTCGTGAGATAATATTGCTTTCTCATTACTGAAAATTCCGCTCCAGTCTGGTCCTCGATGACGAATTATTTTTGACATCTCTAACACTTGTGGTCTCAAGGTTTCTGCATTCTGCTTCAAATCAAAGGCACATACTATTCCGCACATAACTATATATATTACTTATTACTTTACTTATTTTATTAAAGCAAAGATGGGATATTAGTTATAATTACAAAACATAAGTAGTCTATATGCTTTCAATTTAAAACAAAAAAACCTGATTTACATCAAAAATATAATTACAAGACATAAAAAATAAGCCTGCCACTTATAAATAGTTAGTAGCAGGCTTATTCACTTATAATTCACTTTTTATTTACTTTACCTTTTGTCCCTTCAGATAGGTGTTCACTGGCTTCATATTTAGAATTTCGCTTTCTGAAATTTGCATTAAATCCTTATCATAGATTACGAGATCCGCCCATTTACCTACTTCTAAACTACCTTTTTCTTTTTCCTCAAAATTTGAAAACGCTGCCCATATTGTCATTCCTTTCACAGTTTCTTCTCTTGACAAAGCATTTTCAGTCTGAAAGCCTTTAGCAGGATACCCTTTACTATCCTTTCTAGCTACAGCAGCATGAAATGTTAGCATAGGATTTACCTCCTCTACCGGGAAATCAGTTCCTAGAGCGATGACTCCTGCTTTTTGAAGCAATTTTTTATAAGCATAAGCATTTTTAAGACGCTCTTTCCCTAAACGATCTCCAGCCCAATACATATCAGATGTGGCGTGCGTAGGTTGTACTGATGGAATTATTCCAGTTTTAAAATAATCGAAATCAGCTTCTCTCACTACTTGAGCATGCTCTATCTTCCAGCGGCGGTCTTTTTTCCCTGTTAATGCATCCTTATAAATTTTAAGCAAGACGGTGTTTGCAGAATCACCAATGGCATGAGAATTTAATTGAAAATTAGAAGCTGCAATTTTATTGGCTATGGTTTTCATATCAGCAATAGGCGTAATTAATGCTCCAAGTTGAGTATGGCTATCAGAATAAGGCTTATGCATCGCTGCCCCTCTTGATCCTAAAGCACCATCACCATACATTTTAAAAGAACGAACATCTAAATTATCTGTTTTATAAACACCTTTTTTCAAATACAAATCCAAGTTTTCAGGATTAGCACTTACCATCGCATATACATTTAGTTTAAGTACTTTTTCTTTTTGTAAACTATCAATCAAATCGATTACTTTATGATCTAAACCTGCATCATTTACTGTTGTTAGTCCATAATCAAACATAATTTTTTCTGCATCTACTAAAGCTGCGATTTGTGTTTTGCGACTTGGCTTCGGAATAATACTAAAAACCAATTCCATTGGATTATCTATCAAAATTCCTGTTGGCTCTCCATTTTTTAGTTCTATTTGACCGCCTGATACTTTTGTGTCTTTAGTAATATTGGCTAAAGCTAAAACTTTACTATTAACAATAATGGCATGTCCATCTATTCTGTTCAAAACAACAGGAGTATTAGGAAAATACTTATCGAGGTCTTCCTTTGAAGGAAATTCTTTTACAGCCCAATCATTTTGATCCCAGCCATTTCCCACTATAAAATCAGTTTTTTTTACTTTTTGAAACGCTTGAATTCTAGCAACAATCTCCGCCATGCTTTTTGTTCCTCGAAGGTCGACTTCTTGTAGCGTAAGGCCAAAATTGTAAAAGTGACAGTGTGCATCAAACAGACCAGGGTAAATAAACTTGCCCTTAGCATTGATGGTGTTTCTAGATTGGTATTTTTCTGCAAGCTCCTCAGCTGTACCAATAGATATTATTTTACCTTCTTGAATAGCTATTGCAGTCGCTTTATCAAAATTATTATTAACGGTATATATTGTGGCATCAGTGATTATAGTATCTACAGTAATTTTATCTTTTTTAAGACAGGAGGTAAGCGATACTAAAGAGAGAAGTAAAATAATTTTTTTCATGAATCGGTCTTTTTTGTGCTGGCTAAGATAAAAAAAGATGACTAAAACAATGCATGAACAATTAATAAATATGGAACATTACCTAACTGATTTCCTCTACAAGATACTTTGTTGTTCCAATATCAAAGGTGTAACCTACCTTATTTCCCATCAATTTATTACCAAGCGGGGATTGAGGAGATAACGCGATAACATTTATTCCTTCAATGTTTATTTTAGGTAAAGCTAATGACAGGTACAAAAAAATTCCATTTGCTTTTACCAAACTACCCAAAGTAACAATCTCAGCGACAATTTCTGGATTAATTTTATCTAAAACTGCTTTCTGTTGGACCACTTCTCGCAATTTTGTATTTAGCTTTTCTTGTTCTAAATGCATCATTGATAAGGCCGTTTCATGTTTATCTCCGGCTGAACCTTTAGCATCATTTTTAGAATCTTCCGTCAAGGCAGCGATCATATCTCTAAAAACATCAATTCGATCTTGTACAAGCTGTTCATAATAATCGTAAATTTTTTGTTTAAAAGTCATTTGCATTTTTTAATTCCTAAAAATTCAAGTTAAGTTCTATTTGGAAGCGCAACAAGATACTAAAATTAGCATTTTATTAGCAGCTGTTAGTAGGCAATTATCTAAAATTTAACATCTGTTACTGTAGATTTTAATACACAATCCATAATTTTAGCAACAAATTAAACAAATTATTATGAAAAAATCGACATTTATTACTACTGCTGCATTTGCATTTACCGTTTTATTATCGACGAATGCAACCGCTCAAAAATTCCCTGCTTTAGATAAAAGTATAATGGACGTGGCAGCATTCCCTACTGATTACAAAATTGCGGATAAATTAGTAAAGGTTACCTATAGCCGTCCGTTATTAAATGGACGTAGTTTAGGTGAGTTAGCTCCTGAGGGAAAAGTATGGAGAACAGGGGCAAATGAAGCTACTGAAATCACTTTGTATGTAGACATGAAATTAGATGGAAAAACAGTTAAAGCAGGAACATATACACTATACGCGATTCCTGGTAAAGACAATTACACTATCATTATCAACAAAGACCTTAATGTTTGGGGATCGTACTACTATAAAGAGGCAAATGATGTTGCCCGTATTAGCGTGCCTGTAACCACAGCGACTGACTCTCTTGAAGCTCTATCTATGGTTTTTACTCCAAGTGATAATGGTGTTGTACTGAACATGGGATGGGATAAAGTAAGAGTAGCTGTTCCTTTTACCAAATAAAACATTTTGCCAAAAACAAAAAGAGGGCTATGTTTGCAACAAACATAGCCCTCTTTTTAATTTCATACTTTTTACTAGAAATCAAATTTATAATTGGCCCCTAACACAATTTGAAAAGCTTGAACCGGATAATTCAACCATTTTTGATATCCTTGATTAGCAATATTATTTGCTCTCACAAATCCTGTTAACTGGCTGTTGTACTTGTAACCTACATGCGCATTAGCATCAAAATAACTTTTTAAAGTAACTGGAGCAGGAGGCACGGCATATACAATATCATTGTTTATTTTTAAATCTTTTCTATCTCCAACATAAAATACGGTAGCACCTGCATACCATTTCTCTGTAATTATAACATCTAACGAAGAGTTCAATTGTATTGTTGGTAAATTCCAGGCTTCTGCTTGAAAAGCATTTGTATAATCACTAAAAACTCCTCCAATTCCAAAAGTTACGGCATCAGAAAAATTAGCTTTTAGGTCTCCTGAAAAACGTAAAGTCTTCATATCATCATAAACCACTTGCATCGAATTTCCAAAAGAATAATCTTGATTACTACTATTCTCCGTGTAATTATTGCTTTTAAACAATGCTCTATTTTTTTCTAATTCATAAGAACCTTTGATATTATAACTCACATTAGAAGCTAGCTTTCCTTTTAAACCAGCAAAAACATCATATTGTCTATCTGTTGGAGCTACATTCAAAGTTGGAGATAAAAATGCATTTTGACCTACAAAGTCTTGGTAAGAATTCTGCTCTAAGCTTCCCTCTGCTCCTGCATAAAAAATCATTAAGTCACCGACCACTTTATAAGAGGCATTAATATTAGGATAGACATAAAGTTTATTACTGCTGTTTTGGCTGTCTATGCTGTAAAATACTGATGCACCCAAATTCAGCGTCCAATCGTTCTTTAACACAACAAAACTAGGCGCTAAACCTAAGTTAGTATAACCATACTTGATAGCCTCCGTATTTGTATTTTGATAATTTTTCTCGAAACTTCCGCCAACGTAATCAACAATAATATTTGTTTTTATGAACTGATCCATCACATTAAATTGTAGTGAAGGTTTGATATAAAAACGATTTTCTGCCGACTTAAAGTTATCTGTAAAACGACTAAATTTTGTGGTAGCCTCTTTTAAAATACCATCATTAAACTCAATCTTCGCTCCTGCCGAAAGTGTATTATAATTGTGCTGTGGATCGATACCAAACAATAACGTAGATCGATCAGAAGGGGTTAAAGTAGCACCAAAGTCTTGAGGTAATCCATACCAATTGTAAATTTGATTTTGAAAACCAAGATCAAAATTCCAAGACATATTATTATAATTTGCTCCATAAGTCAATCCTAAAGAGGTATCATAAAAACGATCGTCTAATTCTACGCCCGAAATCCCGCCTTGCGAAGAAAGATGGCGAAATACACCTGCAACATAGTCCGTATTATTTAATTCTTGATTTACAAATAACTCCCCATTAAAAACGCGGTAATTACCAAATCCAAGTGTTGCATAATTATTGTACAAAGGTTCTTTTTTAGTTTTGTCAACTCCTTCTGCTTTTCCTTTTGATGGTGTGAACGTAGAAGCAACCGGAAAGGAAAAAATACTATATCTAATCGTTTCTTTCTTGGCATTTCCATCATCATCAAGATTGGGAGTTTCTTTAATTTTAAATGCATCCGAAATACTAGGCGTATATGGTTTTACAACATTTACTACTTCTGAGCCAATTGTCTCTTCCTTTTTTTGGCCAAAAGAAATTTGAAAAACTACTAAAAGCAACGCTAGAATAATCTTATTTTGGAAATTGAAATTCATATGTTTATTTGTTATATTTTATTGTATTACTTGGCTATAAATCTCTATCCCTTGCAATACATGCTGTTTCTTAATTTTATTCCCCCCTAGTTTCATCACTAGACTTGCCACTCCCCGTGAGCTATAAACTGTACTTTACCGCCAATCGTAATATCATAATCACTATCTTGAACACTACCATCAAAATAAATTTGCGAAGGACGACCAACACTTTCTCCCTGATGATTTATTAAATTAATAACTGGTGCATGATATTTTAGTAGAAAGGCTTGCAGGCAAGTACTAGCACTTCCTGTGGCAGCGTCTTCAATAATTTGATTGTGTTCTATACATAACATTCTAGTATGTAATTCCTCGTTTTCTAAACTAAAAAAATACAATGCTTTGTGTTGCGTTTTGCAGTTACCATTTAACCAATCGGATGTTTTTTGTTTATCGAGTTGAATTGCTTCCAAAGCTTTTTTACTTTTTAGTGGCACTATTACAAATGCGCTACCAGTAGTAACCTCTTGAACAACAAAACGCAAATCAAAATCAGTAGTACTCAAATTACTAAAAGAAGCAAAATCTTCTTTCATAAATACATCTAAAAATTCGGGTTGCGCAGCTTTTAGCCATAATTGATCATTTATTTCCTTAACTGCGATTGGACCAACTGGAACGTTTAAAGTAATCTTGTTACTATCTAATTTCCATAATTTATGCAAGATTACCCAAGATGTCCCTATTACAGGATGCCCAGCAAATTGCATTTCACTAGCTGGAGTAAATATTCTAACGTTAGCAGTTTTACTTTCAGTATTTAAAGCAGTTACAAATGTGCTTTCAGCAAAATTAATTTCTCTCGTAATTTCCTGCATTTGTGCTACTGTTAACTGCCCTGCATCAAAAAACACTGCGAGTTGGTTACCCGCATATTTTTTTTCAGTAAAAACATCAACAATATAAAAAGGGATAGTCATTTTCTTGATTTTAAAAATTTTATTTGGCAAACGCCAATAATAAAAAAACTTTTATTTTACAATTGAGGAATTAGTTTTAGACTCTTCGCCTTTTATACGATCTAATTCACGTTGCGCTTCAGCTACGACATCAGCATAATCAGTAAAATTTTTAATTACATTATCTAGAATATAAGTAGCCTGAAAACTATCTTTTAAACCGTAGAAATTCTTAGCCATTATAATCAATCCTTTTGCACCAAAATAACGGTAAGCCGAATAATTTTTGGCTAATTTTTGTACCGCGACATTCGAAGGCTCAAATTTGCCATCAATGTTTTTAAAATAGGCATCATAATACAAAGCTTCAGCCGCTAATTCTCCCTTAGCGATAGTTAACAATTTTGCATACCCTGCTCTTGCTTTTGATTCATCACCCGTCTGCATCGCTGAACGTGCTATAATTATTTGGGCATCGCTCTTTACATTATCATCTGTTTTAGGATTATTTAGGACTTTATCAGCATAAACCACTGAGTTTGCATAATCTTTCTTTTCGTAATAACATTTCATTAGATTCGATTGAGCAAAAACTTTGTTCTGAGGGAAATCAGCCTCATTTTCTAAGCGAATCAATACTGGAATCGCTTTATCATTTGCCTTATTATCTAATAAAACTTGTGACAGTCTAGCAAGTGATTGCTCCGTAAATTCATTCCTTGGTTCATTAATTACATAGCTATAGTTAGCAATTGATTTGTCCTTTTGACCTTCGGCAAAATAAGATTGTGCCAAATAAAAATTAGACTTTAACGCGTGAATCCCTCTAGGAAAACTTGCATTGTACGCCATAAATCCTGAGATCGCTTGTCTCGTATTGTTTTGTTCGAATTGTTTCAAAGCCGATTCGAATGTATCATTATCTAAATCAGCATCCGTTACCGCTACAAAGTCTAACGTCCTGACCCAACTAGCATATTCATTTACTTTCCCGCTATCAACATAAATTAATCTAGCAGTTGAAACCGCCTCTAAAGCTTCTGGAGTTTTAGGGAAATCAGCGGCCACTTTTTTAAATCTAGTTAAAGCTTCTGTATTTCGATCTGAGTTATAATAAATCAATCCTTGACGCAAGACTGCTTTTGCAGTATATGAACCTTTTGGGTATTCATTAATTAGTCGATCGTATGTTTTAAGTCCCAAGTCTTGTTTACCGTTTGCAACGTAAGTGCTAGCCAACTCATACATTGCGTCATCTCTTAAACTTGATTTTGGATACGAAGTTAAAAACGAATTTAACTCTTCTACTTTTTTATCATTTTTAGATACAAAGCCATAACAAATTGCTTTTTGATATGAAGCGTAATCTGAATCAACACTTTTAAAATCTATTACCTTGTTGTAAGCATCCATAGCTGGCCAGTACTTGGTTGTAACAAAAAGACAATCCCCTAATCTTAAATAAGCATCAGTCAAACGTACTTTATCCTCTTTTACTCTATCTATATGAGATTGAAAAGCAGTCGCTGCTTGATCATACTCTTTTAGCTTAAAATAGGCATAAGCTAAGTTGTAACTGCTATTTTTGTATTCTGGTGTTGTACTTGCCTTTGCCATACCAGCAAACTGTTTATAACTAACCGCTGCGTTACTGTAATCGGCTAAAATGTACTCTGTCTCTCCCTTCCAAAATGTAGCTCTTGCAGTAAACTCAGGATCTATTTGTCCGGAAATCGAAGTTTTGAACATTTTAGCCGCACCCACATAATCTCTATCTAAGTACATTTCCAAACCTCTGTAAAAAGTCACTTTTTGATAGGCTAGTTTATTTTCGGGGCTTCTGTTTTTTTCAAGTAGCACTAAAGCTTCTTTATAATTTTTTGATGAAATATAAGAATCAATTAATAGTTTCTCTACCACCGATTTACTTGCATTGTTTGGATAATTCTTTAAAAAGGCTTGCAATATAGAAGGCACACTTTGGTATGAATTTCCCAATTCATAACTTAATTTGGCATAATTCAAACTTGCATCCTCTTGAATTGCGGTATCAAAAGGCATCTCAGATGCATTTTTAAACGCATTAAGCGCTTCTTGCTTTTTATCTAAATTTAAATAACTCTCTCCTAAGTGGTAATAAGCATTTTGAGCAACAAAATCTTTTCCGTTAACAATTTTATTAAACTGAGAAATAGCATTTTCAAAATTCTTTTGTTTGTAATAAGCGTACCCTAATTGGTAATAATCAGTATTATTCCATTTTCCCTTTGTTCCTTTATATTGTGCTAAATATGGAATTGCTTTATCGTATTGCTTTAAGTTAAAATAACTTTCTCCAATAATTTTATTCAATTCTGATTTTTCTAAGGCAGAAGATTTAGGCATGGCCTTTTCTCCCAATTCAATCGCTTTCTGAAAGTTTCCTAACTTAAAATTCATATCGGCTTGGTAATAGGAAAGCTTCTCCTTGTACTTTTCTTCGCCTGATACTTCGTCAAAATATCTTGTCGCCTCTTTGTAATCATCTCCTTCATAAGCAATAAAACCTAAGTAATATTTGGCCTGAGAACCATATTCTTTAGTATTTACAACCTTATTGAAATACGTAGTTGCTTCTTTTTTATTTTTTGAACTAAAAAAAGCATACCCTTTTTGGAAATTAAATTTATCACGATCAGTTGAACTTAGTTGGTTTTCATTTACTTTTTGAAACCACTGTAAAGCTTGCGGATAACTCCCTTGATCAAAATAGTAATGTGCAACTTCTATGTAAGCTTGATTACTCTTGGCACTTGTTGGAAAATTTGTCACAAAGCTTTCCATTTTATCATCAGCATTAGCATGATTCAGCCTGATAGCCGAAGAAGCATCGTAATAAGCGCAGTCCGACTTTAGCTCTTCGTCACTTGTTTCTAATTTTATTTTATTAAAAATCAGCTGAGCAGATGCATATTGATTGTCATTATATAAGGCGATTGCTTTATTGTAATCCTTTAAATCATGAGTATATATAGCAGATTTTTGCGCTGAAACTGATAGCGATGCACCAAAAATCGATAAAAATAAGAGCCCTGAAATTTTACGCATTGTTTTTATTATTTAGATATTCAAATGTATTGCATTATACTGTTTATAACGGGCTGTAAATCTATTTTATTATAAACAAATTTTTAACATTCTATAAAAAATCAATAATTGATAAGCGAAAATTCATAATTGATAATTACTTTTACACCATAAACAACTCAAATTATGTCGCAAGCAGTTCTGTCTTTAAAAAACGCAACTATTTATCAAGAGGATAAAGTAATTTTATCTAACGTCAATTTAGAAGTAAATCGTGGTGAATTTTTATACATCATTGGAAAAACAGGATCAGGGAAAAGTAGTTTAATGAAAACCTTGTATGCTGATTTACCCTTGACAGAAGGTGAAGGACATGTTGTAGATTTCAGTTTAGATACACTTAAAGAAGATGACATTCCTTTTTTAAGAAGAAAAATAGGAATTGTTTTTCAAGATTTTAAATTACTTCCAGATCGCTCCATCAAAGACAACATGCTTTTTGTTCTAAAAGCTACAGGTTGGATCGACGCTAATGAAATGGATCGTAAAATTGATGAAGTCCTAGACAAAGTAGGCATGAAAGCATACGCTGGTAAAATGCCACACCAAATTTCTGGTGGTGAGCAACAACGTGTGGCTATAGCAAGAGCACTTCTTAATGATCCCGAACTTATACTTGCTGACGAGCCAACCGGAAACTTAGATCCCCAAACTAGCACTGAAGTACTTGAGGTTTTACGTAAAATCAATGAAAACGGAAAAACAATCATTATGGCAACTCATGATTATGCCTTGTTAATGAAATTCCCTGCGAAAACATTAAAATGTGAAGACACTAAGATCTTTGAAGTAGTTCAGAGAACCGTGTAATGATCTCCATCCTTATTCCGATATACAATTACAGCGCTGTACTTTTAGTAAAAGAGTTGCAGCGACAGTGTACGGAATGCAGTATTGATTTTGAGATTATTTGCATTGACGACTGTTCTTCACATTTTAAGGATGAAAACAGTACCATTTCAGAACTAGAAAAATGTTCCTTATTATTTCTGAATAAAAATATTGGTCGAAGTAAGATTAGAAACTTATTAGCAGCTTCAGCAGCTTATGAATGGTTTTTGTTTTTAGATTGTGATACTTTTCCAAAAAACAAACTATTCATCGCTTCTTATCTACAACAAATAAAGCAATCCCCATATATGGCTATTTTTGGAGGTCTATCTTATGCCAAAACGAGACCTAAAAATAACCAATTGCTTCGATGGGTTTATGGTCAAAAAAGAGAAGTAAAAACAGCCGCACGAAGACAAAATCACCCATATACCAACTCCTACGTATCTAATTTTCTAATTCAAAAATCTATTTTCTTTATTGTTCAATTTGATAAAAGCATAACTACCTATGGTTTTGAAGACGCAATTTTTATACAGTCTTTAAAAAGTAAACATGTAGTAATTGACCAAATTGACAATCCAGTATATCATTTAAATTTAGAGAACTCCAATCTTTTTTTATTAAAAACGAAAGAAGCTTTACAAACACTTTTATCAATAAAAAAAGTGCAACCCTCATTATCGACCAAACTACTTAGCACTTTTTATATTTTACAAAAATTAAAATTAGTAACCATTACCGGAACGCTCTACAACTGTATCGCAGGACTTTTAGAAAAGAATTTACTTTCTAAAAAACCCTCAATGATCTTATTTGACCTCTATAAAATTGGTTACTTTTGTTCCTTAAACACAAAATAAATGCCTTTTTTCTCAGTCGTCGTTCCGCTGTATAACAAAGAAAATTTCATCGAGGCTACCTTGAAGAGTATTCTTGATCAAAGCTTTTTTGACTTTGAGATTTTAATAATTGATGACTCCTCTACTGACTCCAGTTTAAAAATTGCTAATACCTTGGCTTCCGCCAAAGTAAAAATCATACAGCACCAAAAAAACCAAGGCCTATCGGCGGCAAGAAATAGTGGAATTAAAATGGCCTCAGGACAATACATTGCATTCTTGGACGCTGACGATTGTTGGGATGTCAATTACCTTGAAACAATAGTAGACTTAATCGATAAGTATCCAGAGGCGAAGCTGTTCGCTACAAATTATTTGGAAATTTATAGTAAAACTGTCTCGCTCACGCCAAGAACGAAGCTACAATTTCCTGGAAGCAATTTTCTGGTACATGACTTTTTCAAGTCAAGCTTAAATCAGCCTATTTACTGCCCATCAAGCTTATGTGTCAGCAAAGCTGTATTTAATTCCATTGGATGCTACGAAGAGAAAATCACCTTTGGGGAAGATGTTGATTTTAATATTAGAGTTAATACTACTTTCCAACTTGCTTATTCTACTTCTTCATTGGTAAAATACACCGTGAATTCTGAAAATCAAATTACCACTTCAACTCTAAAAAACAAAGTACTACCCAACCTAGATTCGTATGAAATTCTAGCCAAGACAAATTTCAGTCTAAAAAAATACTTGGATTTTCACCGCTATATATTTGCTAAAATGTATAAAATCGAAAATGATTTAGTAAACTATCAAGTACTAAAAACAAGGATTCATGAGGATCCTAAAATTTCAGGGCTAAATTACAAACAACGGCTTTTACTAAATACTCCATCGTTTTTTCTGAGAGTGATTCAAAAAACGAAAAGATACTTTGTCAATAAAGGATATCGTTTTACAAGCTATTAAATTATTGAATGTATTCTAGAAACTGTTGGAAGTCTCTAATATAATCGGTCTCATCAAACACTGCCGAAGCCAAAACTAAACAAACAGCGCCAGACGAAAAATTATCTAATTCTCTCCAAATATTTGTATTAATTAGTAAACCTACGTTTGGTTTATTTAAGGTTATTTTTTCTTGTGTCACACCATCTTTGACAATTACATCAAAACTACCAGATACAGCAATTAACACTTGTCTTAACTCCTTATGCGCATGTCCGCCACGATTAGCTGAAGTGGGAATATCATATAAATAATAAACTCTTTTCATTTCAAAAGGCATCGTATCATTTTCAATGACACCTATTGTGCCAAGAATATTTTCTATTTTAGGAATTTCAATCAATGCTACATTCATAAAGCTAACTTACATCAATTTTTAAATATTCTATCCATTGTTTTCCTATATTTTCCAGTGAAAACTGTTGTACACTAGCAACTGCATTTTGTTTACAAGTTTGGTATAAAGCGGCATCTTCAATCATTAGATTCATGGCTTGTGTTAGTTTTTCAAAATTCTGATCCTCCACTAAAAGTCCGTTTTTTCTATCTTGTATAATCTCACTAGGTCCAGACAAACAATCAAACGCAACCACAGGTGTAGCACACGATAGGGACTCTATTAAAACAGTACCAAAACCCTCGTTTTTGCTAGATAAAACGGTGAAATTCGCATTTTTCATGTAGGTAAAAGGATTTTGTTGCCAGCCTAAAAACACAATCACATCCTGCAAATTGTGTATTTTTACTTGCTGCTGTAGTGCGGTACGTAGAAACCCATCACCTAGAATTACTAATTTTATTTTTTTAATGGGCAATCTAGATTCGGCGTAAGCCATAATCAATTTATCAAACTGTTTTACAGTATCGTCCATTCGTCCTACACTAATTATGTAGTCAAAATCTAATTCAATTTGTTGCTCAGATTTAGATAAAATTTCATTCATCGCAATCGGATTATAGATTGTATTTATATTTTTGTATCCGTACTCACTGCTTATTTTATCTTTTATTTTTAGTGATACAGTTACGATCCCCAGAGCATTGCTGTAGATACGTTTTGCCAAAAAATGCCATTTAGGAAAATACAAGTCGGTCATATAACTGTGAACAGTCATAACATAAGGAGCTTTGTACAGCAACCTTGTTGTAATTAATTCCTGAAATTGATTGTTTTTTACTCTAAAATCGATAATGAAGTCAAAGTGGTTTGTTTGTAAATACTTTCGTAAAACCCAAAATCTTTTTAACCTATTAAAAACAGTATTAGAGCTGCTTTTAATTTTACCAAGGTTCAACAGTTCCCCTGTAAACTCATAATCTACCTTATCGATAACAATGATATGATGTACCTTTATATCCTTACTTTCGAAAAACTGAGACAGCAAAGCAGCACAGCGCTCTGCCCCGCCTGAGGCTAATTGTTCGCTAATAAGACATATTTTGTACTCTTTCTTTTGAGTCATAAAGCAAATTCACTAATTTCGAAAACAAATATAACTATTCATGCGGATTTTATTAGTGGGCGAATACAGCAGATTCCATAATTCTTTAAAGGAAGGCTTACTTGCACTTGGACATGATGTAGTTATTATTGGAGACAATGATTTTAAGGATTACCCCTTAGATATTTCTGTTTTTGCGAAAGTTTTTAAAAAAAATTACTGGCTTAATAAAATCAGACAAGGCGTCTACCGACTCTTCAACTGTGATCTTGCACAAATTGAAACTGCTTATCGCTTTTTTAAAAACAGAAAAAAACTAGTTGGTTTTGATGTGGTTCAATTAATTAACGAATATCCCTTACAGTCGACTATTTTTTTAGAAAAGAAAATGCTTGGCTATATTTTTAAAAATAATAAAAAAGTATATTTATCATCCTGTGGCGACGACTTTGTAAGCGTAAAATATATGCTTGAAGGACAATTTCGCTATTCGGTTCTTACGCCATGTGAAGCAAATCCAAAAATAGGCCATTGCCCGTACACATTGCGCTATACAACTAAACCCTTCCAAGAATTACATGATTTTGTATACAAAAATAGTACAGCAGTCATACCCGGAGATTTAGATTACGCTATTCCGCTAGAAAATCATCCACGAGCCAAGAAATTAATTCCTTACCCAATAAATATTGACAAATTGGCTTACAGCCCTATGCAGATTGAGAATAAAATTATTATTTTTCACGGGATAAATGAGGCCAATTACTTTAAAAAAGGCAACGGATATTTTGAAGATGCTTTAAAGATTATTGAAAATAAATACTCTAAAAATGTCGAAATAATTACTGCCAGAAGTGTACCCTACGCAACCTACATTGATCTTTACAATAAAAGTCATATTGTACTTGATCAGGTCTTTACGTATGATCAGGGTTACAATGCCTTAGAAGCAATGTCAAAAGGCAAAGTTGTTTTTACGGGAGCAGAAACCGAATTTATGGAACATTATAGCTTAAGCGAAAAAGTATGCATAAATGCGCTACCAGATGTGGATAATTTGATAGAGGAACTGTCTTTTTTAATAGAAAATCCCAATGAAATTCTGGCACTAGGGATGCGTGCAAGACAATTTATTGAGAATGAACACAATTATAGAACAATTGCAGCACGATATCTGTCCGCTTGGGATGAAGAGTAAGCACTCGAATTCATATTCCCTTTTGAGTGCCCGTTACTTTTACTTTAAGTTTTAAAAGTAATTCTAAAAATTCGTTAAGTTCCTCTATTTTCAGCATGCGACAAATACCTAGATAGACAAATAATCCTAAAAACCCACTCAAGACCAATTGCAGCGCCAAATCATCAATAGCGGTCAGAACTACGACAATAATTAAGACCATCCCCATTGTTGCAATTAGTACAGGAAACATATCCTTTAATTGTCTCACAAGACCGTATCCATATAATTTTCCTGGTAAATACGCATTTATTGCAAATGAAATTGCTGCAGTAATTACATGGCCTATTATCATAGCTTTAACTCCGAGCGGAATTGTAATTACAAGAGCGAGAAGCGTTATTGGTAATTTGCTTAGGTCTACTTTCAAAAACAAGTCAGATCGTCCTACTGCATTTAAGACATTCATGTTTATTGCGCTCATGGGTAGAAAAACTCGTGCGAACATCATCCATTGCAACATCGGAATTAAAGCCATCCATTTTTCTGTGAGTAACAAAACTACAATTGGTTTTGCTAATAAAGCGATGAATGTCATCAAAGGAATATTTAAAAAAGCTGCCATTTTTATCATTCTGCCAAATATGGAGACTAACCGCTGCGTGTCTGTTTGAATGGAACTAAATACGGGGAATGTAGCTTGTTGTAAAACAGTGCCAATGGTACCCGCAGAAATATCAGCGAATGTTTTAGCTCTTGTATAATACCCCAAAGCTGTTGTGGGATAATAGCGACCAATACAAATATTGTATATATTGTTCAGTGTTTGCGTGTATAGACTAGCTAGTAAAAGGTTAGATCCATAGCCAAATAATTTTTGGAATGATTTTTTTGAAAATATAAGAGATAGTTTCCACTTTCCGTAAAACCACAATGCAATAGCAGTTGTTACTGAACCTATCAACATTTGGACTATTAAAGACCAAACGCCATAACCGTTTAAAGCAAAAAACACACCTGATAAACCTCCCAACGCAACACCAAAAAGATTACTTTTAGCGATAGATTGAAAGTCCATAGCTATAGTTAAATTCGTTCTTTGGATAATCGCAAGAGCATTTATAAACAAACTTAATCCTAAAACTCTAGTCAAATCTACTAGCTGTGGCTGGCTAAAAAAAATAGCTATATAAGGTGCCATTACAAATGAAACAATGTAAAACAGCACACTAATAAGTAAATTAAACACGAATACAGTCGAAAAATCTAGAGCTGTTCTCTCTTGTTTTTGAACTAATCCCATACCTAAACCACTCTCAATAAACGTTTGTGACAACGCTATAAAAATTGCAAGCATACCAATTAAACCAAAATCCTCAGGCATTAACAATCTTGCTAGTACAATACTAACTACAAATTGCCCCATTTGACCTGCAAATTTGTCAACCGCAGACCATAAGACTCCTTTTACAGCAGCTGATTTTAATGAGGTTTTTTGCATTAGTAGTGTATTGGTATTTATTAACTATTCGCTTTCTAATCGAACGTCTATTACTTGACCGGTATAACCTGACAATAAAGTTTGAATACTTCGCATTGCTACTACATCTGGATTCAATAAAGTGGATTCAGGCTCATTTCCGAAATTTTTTGTTCTCATAGGCGTTTTTGTTCGCTCTGGATTCATGCAATTTACCTTAACATCAAAGGGTTCCCATTCTTGTGAAATTGCTTGGACAAAATTCACAGTGGCTGCTTTGGCTGACGAATATATACTAAAAAAAGCACGGCCTCTTGTGTAAGAACTAGACGTGAAAAACAGCAAATTACCTTTAGATTTCTTGAGATGGTCTAATGAAGCCAGAGCTATATTAATCATACCTAGATAATTAGTATTCACTGAATCACAAATTGCTTGATGTGCCATTGTTGCTAATGGTTCTTTGTGCAATATACCAGCTGTGTTTACTACAAAGTCTATTTTACCTTCACTGGCAACCACCTCTTGTAGTGCCTTTTTTACAGCATCAAAATTAGATATATCAACATTATTCTGACTTCTAGAAAAGCTGTAAACCTTAACCCCTTTTGCAATCCCTAAGTCAACTATAGATTTCCCAATGCCTGAACCTCCACCAAAAACGACCATCACCTTACTATCAAGCAATTCCTTATTCAGGGGTACATTATGAATCTCGCCTGATCTTAACTGAAATAGTTTATCTAAGATATAAGTATCCTCCAGATAAGTTAATTTCATGTTTACTTCGTCGCCTTCAACAACAACGATTGGTTCTTTGGGCAAATATCTTTTTACAATTCCGCAATCATCTGTAGCTTTAAAATCTTTATCAGCGAAAGCAAGGTCATAGGCACTAGCGATTACTTTTTGCTTAAAACCTTGCGGAGTTTGTCCCCGTCGCATTTTTATTCGGTCTGGAATTTCCTTTATTATTTTGCCTTCAACTGCTATAATTGTATCAGCTGACTGAATAGCCACATCAACCGCATTGTACTTATCTAAAGCTTTGACCACATCATTAATAATGCGTTGACTTACTAACGGACGAGCAGCATCGTGAAATATTAAATTAGCATCTTCATCAGCAGCATAAGCCTTAACTGCGGCATAACTAGAATGATAGCGTTCTTTACCTCCAATTAAAATACGCTTCACTTTGGTCCATTCGTTTTTAAGAATCATATCTTCGATCATAAATATGTAATGCTCATTGACAACTACTGCAATTTCATCGATCAAAATATTTTTCTCAAAAGCATCTACAGCATGTTCCAAAACCATTTTTCCTGCAATTTTAAAAAATTGCTTGGGCAATGCTTTTTCTAATCGACTTCCTATACCTCCGGCCAAGATGACAGCTATATTCATTTAGTGCTATTTAAATTTAAAATGGTTAAGACGATAACAGTTCCCGCTCTAAAAACTGAATTATCTTATGGGATGCGGTAACTTTATTTTTATTTAAAAGTATATCATTGACAAATTCGGCACGCACTTCTTTTTTTTCGTCTTGTCCTTTTAAAACCACATTTTCAATAAAATCGATGAGCTGCTGTTGGTTTCTCGATTGATAATGCACCTCGATTGCTTGTTGACCAAAAGTACTCCATTGTTCCATAACAGACTCTTTTCTGATCATAAAAAGAGCAGGTTTACCAACAACTAAATATTCGGCCATAAAAGATCCACAATCGTGAATTAAAGCATCCGAAGTTAAAAAAAGATCAACATAATCACCACTTTTAAATTGTCCGTTATCTAAATTATCCCACTTATCATAATAAGCCTTTGTTTTATCTGAACCCCAACTGGGATCTTGTTCTAATTTTTTACGGAGTAACGGGTGCGGTTGGAAGGCTATCTGAATTTGATTTTTATAGGTTGCGGCTAATTCCAGAAACAGATCACAATATTCTAAAAAATTAGACACTTGATTGAGTTCGTTCATAGAGTGATGTGGAGCCCAAATAACTTTTTTTAACTCATTGCTTGTGTTTTTCCAAACTAAATAATTAGGGTTCTTACGAATTAGCAGGGAATCGAAACCAGGATATCCAGTCAAGACGTTATTCTGACCTTTATTTATCTGTTTTTCACGTGCTATTTGTTGATGGATAGGTGTTTCTGAAAATATTTTCCATACTAAATTATGAAAATCCGTATTGTAAAACAACTCATATTTGGTAGTCATAATAGCATAAGGAACATAGCCGGTCAAAGTATGAGAAAACTGCTTTATGTAATATCTATAATCTTGAACTCCCTCATATGGATTGGTATAAAAAATCATGTCTGGCTGAAAACTTTTTTTAATATCTAAATACTCCTTTTCGTTGTACGTTTTGGTTACTTCGTACCCTTTTTGTATGAATGACTGATAGGTTTTCTCCATTTCTAACAACATGTATTCTCGACCAAAACTCACAACTGGACAAACAAAAAGTGCAGGTTCAAACCTAGGATGTACAAGTAGTAAGTTATAGAGTAAGTCGTATTTCCAAACTGATTCATGTGTCAAAAAAAAAGCAACTTTCACTTTATTCTTTGCTCGAACCTTGCTCAAAGCTTTTCGATGTTTACTAGGCGCTTGCATAATCAAGAACCAATTACAAATTAATTGGTATTTTTTTATAGATTTACTTTTGGCAACAACAAGAAACCACCATATTGAGGCAGGAAGATAAGATTTAAATGTATCCTTTACTTGTTTCATTGTTTATTCGATTCAAAATTAGTACCGCATACTATCTAATATTGATTTATAATTTTTACAATAAGATCTACCTCTTCGTTTGTTAAAGCAGGACTTATGGGCAAACTCAAAACTTCATCATGAATTTGTTCTGTGATTGGAAAAGATAAATTATTATACGCAGTTAGTGCGCTTTGCTTGTGCGGCGGAACAGGATAATGTATAATCGTTTCAATTCCGTTTTGGTGCAAATACTCTTGCAATTCTTGGCGATTTTTAGTTCGAATTACAAACAAATGAAATACGTGATTAGTTGATTTATCCCAACTTGGAAGAACTATTTTTTTATTATTAATTTCAGATAAATACCTACTAGCAATTACTCTTCTTTTATCATTATCGCGGTCTAAATTAGGTAATTTAATATTTAAAAAAGCCGCTTGCAATTCATCTAACCGAGAATTCACACCTTGAAATTCATAATAATATTTCGTTTCAGAGCCATAATTCCTGAGTGTTGATACAACTTTGGCCAACGCTTCATCATTCGTCACTACCGCTCCACCATCACCTAAAGCACCTAAATTCTTCCCCGGATAAAAACTATAAGCCTGCGCATCTCCCCTCTTGACAAGCCCACTTTTACTTTCTTCTTCAAAATAAGCACCGTGAGACTGAGCGGCATCCTCAATAACTAAAAAGTCATGTTCCTTTGCAATAGCTAGTATCGCCTCCATTTCGGCCAATTGTCCATATAGATGAACGGCTAAAACAGCCTTGGTTTTAAATGTAATTTTTCCAGATATTAAATCAGTATTTAAATTATAAGTTTCTAATTTTGGCTCGACCAAAATGGGAACCAATCCAGCTTCCATAATGGCTAAAATACTTGCTATAAAGGTATTCGCTGGTACAATTACCTCATCTCCTTTTTGCAATTTACCTAATTGAATATACCCCTTAAATATTAGCACTAAAGCATCAAAACCATTACCCGCTCCTATACAGTATTTTGCATTACAGTAAGCAGCAAACTGCGTTTCAAATGCTTTTACTTCATTTCCTAGAACATACCAACCACTTGCTAAAACTGACTTCAGTTTATCTTGAAAAGCATATTCGTACGCCGCGTTTATCTTTTTTAAGTCTAGGAAAGGTATCATATAATTGGCATTTCTAATTTAAAATAATTAGCTGTTTCAAGTTCATAAAAATCTTGAACAATTGTACTCGCTCCAAAACTTTCTTTCCAGTACGTTAATCCTTCATTCAGTTTTTTGCCTTGGTCAACGTTCGAAATACCAAAATCAAAATAGCGTTTTCCTGCAAACTCTTTTTTTAGTAAATAATCAAACAAAAAATCTAAACTGCCTGTTTCTTCTGATCCAAATTTAGAAACGTATTGACTATGCGCCACTTTTTCAGATTCAAAAATAGTCGTGCCTCCCACAATTTCGCCCGCATCATACACATTAAATTGTCGAATGTTATTTGGAAAAAGCAACTTTAAGCGACTAATTTCTTCTAAGGAATGAACTGGTACTATATTATGTCTAAGTTTCAAATTTGGAATTAATATTTCATTCCAAAAACCATCAAAATCAACCTCTTCTTTGATCATTAAATCTTTGGAGATGGCTTTTTTTATTCCTCTTTTTCTAATTTTCGAATAAGTCCCTGCATTAGACAAATCAATTACAGATAAGACATCTCTGCGAATTAATTTGGCCTCGACCAAAAACAGCGCATAAAGCAATTCCTCAGCAGGTTTATGATGGTAAATTGAAGGGGTTATTTTAAGGTTTACGATTTGTATATCAAGCCTATTTAAAAACAACATTACTACTTTAAAAATAGCTAAAACAGCAGTTTGACTGAGTTGTTCGCAGTAAATTAAACCACCATAACTCAGGCCTTGATGTGAATGAACGATAGCTCCAACTCTATTTGCAGGCAGAACAGCAACTAATTTTTTATCATCAAAAATCAGCAACGAAAAATCATCAAAACGCTCCTTGTGGTACTCCATAAAATCACGATTAAAGAGAAAAGTAGCATTCTTGGCTTTGCCGATAAAGGCATTCCAATCCTGATAATCTTTCGATTCGTATTGTCGTACTAAGTATTTTTTCAAGTTGATAATTTTGATATTGTGAAAGTAACCCTTTTTAATTTCTATCCAAAACAGGTAAATACCATTTATATTTCACTGCCATTAATCGAATGGAGATAATGACTGCTGATGTACTTAAGTATAAAATATCTTCGTTTAGGTGTAATTTTTTAAGCATAAAAAAAACGATACCGCCAAGAATACAAATGGTAGCATATATTTCCTTTCTAAAAATAACCGGGATTTCATTACACAAGATATCCCGAATTACACCGCCAAAGCAAGCCGTCATAGTTCCTAATGCAATACAAATAATAGGATGTAAACCAATATTTATTCCTTTTTCGAGACCTATCAAAGTAAAAACTCCTAAACCAATAGTATCAAATAAAAACAATGAGGTACGTAGTTTATCAAATTTCCTACGAAATAAAATAGATAGTACAAAGGCCAATGCAATCACATAAACATACTCTAAATCTTGCATCCAGCCTACTGGTGTACGACCTATCATAACGTCACGCAAAGTTCCGCCACCTACAGCTGTTACAAAAGCAATTATAAATACTCCAAAAGGATCTAACTTTTTACTAATAGCAGTCAAAGCACCTGACATAGCAAATGCAATCGTACCAATAATGTCTAACAAATGAAACATGAGTTTCTTTTTTTTTAATTAAGACGGATTACAAAACGCAACACGCAATGCTGGCAAAATTAGCTAAAAATAGCGGGACAAAGTAGCTTTTTGAACTTAATACCTTAATCTACGAGCGAACACTAAATAATCGGTTTCAATTTTATAAAACTGCATTATCTCCGTATCTTTGTTCTGTAAATAGCAATTAAATCTAGAATCTCTTGAAACAAATCACTTCCATTCAAAATCCCTTTATAAAAACGTTACTTTTATTACAAGAAAAGGCACGAAATCGCAAGCAAAGTGGTACTTTCCTGATTGAAGGAAAACGCGAAATTATGTTGGCACAAAAAGGCGGTTACGAAATAGAAACCATTTTATTCGCTCCAGATATCTGCAGTGAAATCGAAGCCCGAAAGTTATCGAAATCAGCAGAATTAATCGAAATTAACACTGCTATTTTTCAAAAATTAGCTTACCGAGATACGACCGAAGGTATTTTGGCTGTAGCCAAAACAAAATCGATGCAATTAACTGATTTAAAATTATCTGAGAATCCTTTAATTTTGATTGCTGAGGCTCCGGAAAAACCCGGAAATATAGGTGCATTGCTTCGCACAGCTGACGCAGCAAACCTCGATGCAGTTATAGTTGCAAATCCGAAAAGTGACTTATACAGTCCTAACATTGTACGTTCGAGTGTAGGCTGCTTATTTACAAACCAAATTGCCACTGGTACAACCGCAGAAATCATCGCTTTTCTAGAAGAACAAAAAATAAATTTTTACTGCGCCACACTACAACACTCCACTTCCTATCATACTCAGGATTATACAACTCCCACAGCATTAGTGGTAGGAACAGAGGCTACTGGCTTAACACAAGAATGGCGAGATGCTGCTACACAAAACATTATTATTCCTATGCAAGGCGAAATCGATAGTATGAATGTATCGGTTGCAGCAGCTATATTAATCTTTGAAGCAAAAAGACAAAGAGGATTTTAAAAAACTAAAAAAAAACTTTATGAAAAATAGAATATTTATCGTTACCGCCTTAATAAGCGTCACATTTTCGTTTGCACAAATAACAGAACCACAAGTTGATGCGCTAGTAAACAAAACTTTAACTGCATTTAATGTTCCTGGAATAGCAGTTGGGATTGTCAAAGATGGAAAATTGGTCCTAGCCAAAGGTTATGGTGTCAAATCGATTGAAACTAACGAAAAGGTAGATGCTAATACTTTATTTGGAATTGCATCAAACAGTAAAGCATTTACAAGTGCTGCACTAGCAATACTAGTCGATGAAGGAAAAATAAAATGGGATGACAAAGTAGTTAAATACCTGCCTAATTTTAAAATGTATAGCGACTATGTGACTCAGGAATTTACTATTAGAGACTTATTAACGCATCGAAGCGGATTAGGTTTAGGAGCGGGAGACCTAATGATATGGCCTGACGGAAGTGATTTTACAGCCCAGGATATCGTTCAGAATTTACAGTACTTAAAACCAGTATCCGCTTTTAGAACGAAATACGACTATGACAACCTTCTATACATAGTTGCCGGAGAAGTTATTGATAAAGTTAGCGGAAAAAGCTGGTGCGATTTTATCGAGGATCGTATTATGAAACCTTTGGAGATGAACAACAGTGCAGCATCTTACGTGCGATTAAAAGATTCTACCAATATTATTGCACCTCACGTTCCCATGAACGGAAAGTTAAAAGTTATTAGACGTTACCAAAACCAACTCTTTGATGCAGCAGCCGGAATTTATTCAAGTGTCAATGATCTAAGCAAATGGGCTATTATGCAAATGAATAATGGAAAATATGGACCTGAAAACAGACAATTATTTTCTGAGAAGGAACATGATGAAATGTGGCAATTACAAACTATTATCCCAACCAAGACCAGAGCTCCTTATAATACTCACTTCAACGGTTACGGTTTAGGTTGGTTTGTAAGCGATGTAAAAGGATTTAAACAAGTAACTCATACGGGCGGTTTAGAAGGAATCGTTACGCAAACAACGTATATCCCTGAATTACAACTTGGAATTATTATACTTACTAACCAACAATCTGGAGCAGCATTTAACGCCATTACTAATACAATTAAGGACAGTTACCTTGGAATTACTTCGGAAGATTATGTTAGTATATACAGCAACAGAGCAAGAGCAAATGAAGAAACTGCCGATAAAACTACTGACGAAGTATGGGCAAAGGTTGCTCAAAATAAAAAAGAAAAGATTAAAGTAGATTTCAAAAAAATTATGGGAGCCTATAACGACAATTGGTTTGGTAACGTTACCATTTTTGAGAAAAAAGGCAAGATCTATTTTCAATCTCAGCGCTCATCTCAACTTGCAGGAGAAGTGTTTTTTTACAAAGATGGCAACTATGTGGTAAAATGGAACAACGCCTATTTTCATGCAGATGCGCATCTTAATTTTGCATATAATGCTAACGGACTTGCTACAACTCTAAAAATGAATGCAATATCTGAACTAACAGATTTTAGTTACGACTTTCAAGATTTAAATTTTAAGAAAATTAAAGAATAAATCGTCTTATAATCATTAGAAGATTTTTTGTTTCACGCCAGTAATAATGCTTGCGTATATGACAACTTATCGCTATTTTTAGGAAGTAAATCCTGCTGTTATGATCGAAATAGATTTAGAAAAAGAAAATAAAGCCATTGCTCAAGAATACAAAGAGTTGCTGCGCATTAGTTATCAAACTTTATCCACTGAGGATAAAAAACTAATTCGCAAGGCTTTTGACGTAGCGGTAGATGCTCATAAAGAGCAACGACGAAAATCAGGTGAAGCTTACATATTTCATCCTATTGCTGTCGCAAAAATAGTAGCGTCAGAGATTGGTCTTGGTGCCACTTCGATTGCTGCTGCCTTAATGCATGATGTTGTAGAGGACACGGAAATTACGGTAAAGGATATCGAAAAAATGTTTAACCCAAAAGTAGCGCAACTAGTAGAGGGCCTTACTAAAATATCTTTAGTGCAAAAAGACATGAATGTCTCCATGCAAGCAGAGAACTTTAGGAAAATGCTTTTGACACTTAATGACGACGTTCGCGTTATTTTGATCAAAATAGCTGACAGGTTGCACAACATGCAAACCATGGATTCCATGGTCGATTACAAGCAAGTTAAAATCGCTTCTGAAACCTTGTATATTTACGCTCCTCTAGCGCACCGTTTAGGATTGTACAACATCAAAACAAAGCTCGAGGATTTAGGGTTAAAATATACTGAGCCTGCTGTTTACAACGATATTGTTAGTAAGATCAAAGAAACTAAAGAACAGCAAGACGCTTATATAAAAGACATTTCTGATGTAATCAAATCATCTTTAGACCTTGAAGGTGTTGAGTACGTTATGAAAGGCCGACCGAAGTCGATTTACTCTATCCGCAGAAAAATGAAAGCACAAAACGTAAGCTTCGATGAAGTTTACGATAAATTTGCTTTACGAATCGTTTATAAATCCTCTCCTCACGATGAAAAATTTCTCGCTTGGAAAATATACTCTATTGTAACAGACCATTATAGACCCAGTCCAAGCCGATTACGCGATTGGATCTCCTCGCCTAAATCAACTGGGTATGAAGCCTTGCACATTACCGTTATGGGACCAAAAGGTCGATGGGTCGAAATACAAGTGCGCAGTGAGCGAATGGATGAAATAGCCGAAAAAGGATATGCAGCACATTACAAGTACAAAAATGGAGCTACCGAAGAAAGCGGATTAGACGTTTGGTTAAATTTACTAAAAGAGGCTCTCGAGAACTCAGAGTCTAGTGCTGTCGATTTTGTTGAAGATTTTAAAATGAATCTTTATTCAAAAGAGATCTATATATTTACACCTAAAGGAGATATTAAATCATTACCCAAAGGAGCAACATCACTAGATTTTGCCTTTAGTATTCATTCCGAAATTGGTATAAAAACACGAGGTACCCGCGTAAACGGAAAATTAGTTCCTTTAAATTATGAATTAAAAAGTGGTGATCAAGTAGAAATTATTACCTCTCCAAACCAAAAACCCACGATCAACTGGCTTGATTACGTTACCACTTCTAGAGCAAAAAATAAGATCAGAAATGTTCTTAATGAGAACACTAAGAAAATTGCCGAAGATGGGAAAGAAGTTCTAACACGGAAATTAAAGCATCTTAAAATAACTTTGAACGAAACGGTTGTTAATGAGTTAGTGAACTTTTTTCAGCTGAAAACAAGTTTAGACCTCTTTTACAGAGTAGGTGTCGGCTCGATCGAAAACCAACAGCTTAAAGATTTTGCTGCGCAAAAAAGCAATACTTTAATCAATTTCTTTAAAAACAAGATAAAGCGTACCGGACCAACCGCAGATGCTGACATTCACAAACAGGTACTCAGTAACAATTATGACCTATTAGTTTTTGGCAAAGACCAAGATAAATTAGATTACAAATTATCTACCTGTTGTAACCCAATTCCCGGTGATCAAGTATTTGGTTTTGTTACGATAAACGAAGGAATAAAAGTGCATAAAAAAGATTGCCCGAATGCGATCTCTATGCAATCCAATTACGCGTATCGCATCATGCAAGCCAAGTGGATAGACTCCTCTCAAGAAGAATTTAAAGCAATATTGAACATTACAGGTATGGATACTTTAGGACTTACCAATGAACTGACTAAGGTAATTTCAAATAATATGAATGTTAATATTCAAAGTATTTCCTTGAATGGAGACGCAGGTCTTTTTAAAGGACAACTAACCGTTATTGTTCAAAACATAACTATTTTGAAAAAACTAATCGATAACATTAAGAAGATAGACGGTATCGATAAAGTAACTCGAGTCTATAAAAACTAGTAAATCAGCATATAATATTCCTAAAATCAGTAGTTAAAAGAGTATTCTAAAGTCGAAAAATTGTTTCAAAAGTCACAAATTTATTCGCTTATCTCTGTTTTAACTTGATAACTATTAAAATAAAAATTTATCTTTGCCAGATATGACACTCATTTCCACAGATAACAACAAAAACCAAGAAATTGTAAAAAATGTTTTTACAATGTATCTTGAACAAAAAGGACACCGAAAAACTCCTGAACGTTACTCTATCCTTCAGGAAATCTACGAAAGTGAAGAGCATTTTGATATCGAGAATCTCTATATCAAAATGAAAAACAAAAACTATCGCGTAAGCCGAGCTACTCTATACAATACAATTGAATTACTATTAGATTGTGCATTAGTTAGAAAACATCAGTTTGGTCAAAATCAAGCACACTACGAAAAGTCTTATTTTGACAAGCAACATGATCATATCATTATGACAGACACCGGTGAGGTAATAGAATTTTGTGATCCAAGGATACAAACGATTAAAAAAACGATAGAAGAAATATTTGATATCGAAATCACCAATCATTCCTTGTATTTATATGGTGTGAAGAAAAAGCCTAAGACTGAAACAGCAATCGAAGATAACATTACTACAGAAGAACAATTGTAACATTTAGTTACGTATCAATAAAAAATTAACTACAAATAATAAAATAGAATGACCGTAGATTTATTACTAGGATTACAATGGGGAGATGAGGGAAAAGGAAAAATAGTTGATGTACTTACTTCTAAATACGATATTATAGCTCGTTTTCAGGGTGGACCAAATGCTGGACACACTTTAGAATTCGACGGTATAAAACATGTTCTTAGAACGATCCCTTCTGGAATTTTTCACGGCAATAATGTAAACATCATTGGAAACGGAGTTGTTATCGACCCTGTTGTTTTTAAAAGTGAGGTTGATGGTTTGGCTAAATTTAATTTAGACTTAAAATCAAAATTGATTATTTCTAGAAAAGCGCACTTAATATTACCTACACACCGCTTGCTTGATGCAGCTTCTGAGGCTTCAAAAGGAAAAGCAAAAATTGGTTCTACTTTAAAAGGAATTGGCCCAACTTATATGGACAAAACTGGTAGAAACGGAATTCGTGTTGGAGACATTGAACTAGAAGATTTCAAAGAAAGATATAGAGCACTTGCTGACAAGCATGAAGCAATGATTGCTTTTTATGATGTAAACATTCAATACAATTTAGAAGAATTAGAAAAAGAATTTTTTGAATCTATTGAAGACTTGAAAAAATTAGATTTTATTGATAGTGAAGAGTATTTACACCAAGCTCAAAGAGCGGGTAAATCAATTCTTTGTGAAGGAGCACAAGGTTCATTACTAGATGTTGACTTTGGAACCTATCCATTTGTAACTTCATCAAATACTACAGCTGCTGGTGCTTGTACAGGTTTAGGAATTGCTCCAAACAAAATCAAAGAAGTATACGGAATTTTTAAAGCTTATGTTACTAGAGTTGGTAGCGGACCATTCCCTACAGAACTTTTTGACGAAGATGGTTCAACAATGGCACGTGTAGGAAACGAATTTGGTTCTGTAACAGGTAGACAAAGACGTTGTGGATGGTTAGACTTAGTAGCACTAAAATATGCTGTACAAGTAAATGGAGTTACGCAATTAATGATGATGAAAGGTGATGTTCTTTCTGGTTTTGAAACTTTAAAGGTATGTACAGAGTACAATTACAAAGGGAAAAACATTGCACATTTCCCGTACAACATAGAGCCAGAAAACGTTACTCCTGTTTACCAAGAATTTAAAGGTTGGAAACAAGACTTAACGGGAATGACTACTTATGAGGAGTTACCGATAGAGCTAAAAGAATACATCGAATTCATCGAAAAGGAAATTGAAGTACCAATAAAAATTGTTTCTGTAGGTCCAGATAGAAAACAAACGATATTGAAATAACATAAACTAACGCTCTGAAATTTCAGAGCGTTTTTTATTTTTAAGAAAAACAATTTATGTACAATCCCGAAATAAAAATTCAGAAAACAGAACTACTTTCAAACAATAAGTACCTACTTAACAAAGTAACTTTTGATTATAAAAAAAATGACAATTCTTGGATTACTCAAAAAAGAGAGGTCTATGATAGAGGCAATGGTGCAGCTATTTTGTTGTACAATTCTGAAAACAAAAATATTATTTTGACTCGTCAATTTAGACTACCTACTTACTTAAATGGTAATAAAAACGGAATGCTAATAGAAGCTTGTGCAGGACTATTAGACTTAGACGAGCCTGAGCAATGCATTATTAGAGAAACGGAGGAAGAGACAGGTTATCGCATAACAAAGGTTCAAAAAGTGATGGAAGCCTATATGTCACCGGGAGTTTTAACCGAAATCTTATATCTATTTGTTGGTGAGTACAATGAATCGATGAAAGTAAATGACGGTGGAGGTTTAGAGGAAGAGCAGGAAAATATAGAAGTTCTTGAAATGAAATACGAGCAAGCTTATGCTATGATTGCAACTGGAGAAATTACAGATGCAAAAACAATTCTGCTTTTACAATACGCAAAAATCAATTTAGCTTTGTAAAGTTTACCATAACTTTAGATTCTGAAAAATAAAAAGTGCCACGAAAATGATATTCGTGGCACTTTTTTTAGGCAAATAGTAATTACTTATTAGGTTGCGGAGTCATTCTTAAATAATATTTAATACGTTTAAAACCCTTTGGGAATTTTGCTGGTATATCTTCGTCTTTAATGGAAGGAGAAATAACAACATCATCACCATCTTTCCAGTTTGCAGGTGTAGCAACGCTATAATTGGCTGTTAATTGCAAGCTATCAATTACACGAAGTAATTCATCAAAGTTCCTTCCTGTAGAAGCGGGATAGGTCAAAATTAATTTAACTTTTTTATCAGCGCCTATAATAAAAACAGAACGCACTGTAAAAGTATCATCTGCATTGGGATGAATCATATCATACAATGTAGCGACCTCTTTACTCTCATCTGCAATAATGGGATATTGTACAGTTACATTTTGAGTTTCCTCAATATCTTTTATCCATTTTAAATGAGATTCTACTCCATCAACACTTAAGGCAATAACTTTTGTATTCCTTTTTACAAATTCAGGGTAATAATTAGCGACTGTTCCTAATTCAGTAGTACAAACCGGTGTGAAATCAGAGGGATGTGAAAAAAGTACTCCCCAAGAGTCACCTAACCAGTCATGAAATTGTATTGTGCCTTGTGTAGTTTCTGTTGTAAAATCTGGAGCAATATCTCCTAATCGTATCGTTGCCATTTTTGTTGTGTTTTTTAGTTACTTAAAATTACTAAAAATAAACACGACTAAAGCCAAACATAACATAAAATAAAGCTAAATAACTAGTGTGAAATTTGAAGTAGTAAATACCAACAGGCTAATGTGAGGAAGGATAACGGAATTCCAAATCCAATCATCATACTACTTAACTTGGGTTTCAAGCCATAAGTCGAAGCTAGAATACAACCTGTAATCATAGGCGCCATAGCCGTTTCCATTATAACGACATCTATCATCATCGAGTGTTGACCTAAGATAAGAATGTAACTAACATAAAATAGAGCGGGCATCAGTATTAGTTTAAAGAATAAACCCAAACCAAGAAAACGCCAATGTGCACTCCTACTATCAAAACTTAGCTGCAATCCTACCGATATTAAAGCTAGTGGTGTGATCAAGCTTCCTACGCTGTGCATTCCTTCTTGTACAATTGCGATAAAATCAAAATTTAATACATTCATTACACAAGCCAAAACAAAAGTCAAAAAAGGAGGAAAAAACAAAACTTTCTTCAAAATTAATCCTGCATTTGTTTCTCCCTTAGAATACATTGCAGCTACAAGAACTCCAAGGGTAGATAGCACGACGAAACTTCCAGGCTGATCAATCATTATGGCCGTTTTCATTCCTTCAGGACCATAGATAGCACTAATAATAGGAAAACCCAAGAAAGAAGTATTGGATAAACCTGCTGTCAAAATCAAGCATCCCGTTAGTTTTTTAGACCATCCTAACTGTTTTCCTAAGAAGTAAAAAAATAAAAAGGAAGCTCCAAAACCAATCCAAGCAGCACCAATAGGATACAACAACTCATTGCTCCAATGAATTTTGGGTATATAAAATAAAGCCAAGGCTGGAAGGCAAAAGTTAACAGCAATTTTATTTAGAACTTTGTAGGTAGTAGTGGGTATCCATTTTACTCTTTGTAAAGCCAATCCCAAAAGTAAATAAACGAAAATTAAGATAAAATTACTCATAGTAGTCAAGCGACTATGTCCTATTCGTGGACAGCCTAAAAACAAAAATACTATTAATAAACGAATCTAAACCTCTAGCATCTTCAAATTGATGAATACTTAAAAAAAGGGTGCTTAAAACTAAATTAATACTTTTATTTCCCTTTAGAAGTATTATTTTTACTAAAATCATTTACGCTTTGGAAAACAATACAAATAAACCGTCGGCATTAAACGAGAAATCAGGAATCAAAGCGCCAGAGAGCGTTAGTTCTGCTGTAGTGAAAAATATTAGACAGCGGAGAGCCGTACAACCCTCTGCAGATGATTTGATAAAAGGGATTTTAAATTCAAACATAACATCCTTAAGTCGAGCTATTACCCTAGTTGAAAGTACAAATAGTGAGCATTTGGCCAAAGCAAATAGTATCATTACTGCATGCCTTCCTCACGCTAATAAATCGATTCGCATTGGAATCACTGGCGTTCCAGGGGTAGGAAAAAGTACTTTTATCGAAGCTTTTGGTAAACACCTTACATCATTAGGTAAAAAAGTAGCAGTCCTTGCCGTAGACCCTAGCAGCACTATTTCGCACGGTAGTATATTAGGGGATAAAACGCGCATGGAAGAACTTGTAAAAGACTCCAATGCCTTCATACGACCATCAGCCTCAGGAGACACTCTGGGAGGCGTGGCTCGCAAAACAAGAGAAACAATAACATTGTGCGAAGCAGCAGGTTTTGACACCATCATTATTGAAACGGTTGGTGTAGGTCAAAGTGAAACTGCCGTACACAGCATGGTCGACTTTTTCCTGCTTCTTAAAATTGCTGGTGCAGGTGATGAATTACAAGGAATAAAACGTGGTATTATGGAAATGGCAGACGCAATAGTGATTAACAAAGCGGATGGCGACAATATTAAAAAAGCAAAACTTGCAAAAACAGAATTTAACAGAGCGTTGCATTTGTTTCCAGCTAAAAAATCAGGATGGATACCTACGACCTCAACTTGTAGCGCTATTACTCAAGAGGGCATTCCCGAAGTATGGGATACCATAAATGAGTTTCTAGAATTGACAACTACAAATAACTATTTTAATGTAAAAAGAACACAGCAGAACGAATACTGGATGCTTGAAACTATAAATGCTGCTCTAAAATTGCATTTTTATGGTAATCCTGAAGTAGAAAGTTTGCTTACGGAAACTAAAAAAGCGGTGCAAGAAGATACCTTATCTCCATTTGCAGCCGCTCAAATTGTATTAGAAAAATATTTTAAAAAGTAATATTACTCTTTCTCATATAATTCCATTTCTCTATCGTAAAAAGCATTT
>Ga0180008_1000129_pt1 | contig 77945 bp, 69 predicted proteins | sample MM_PW_MetaG_FD_121121 | JGI IMG/M metagenome (GOLD analysis project Ga0180008, IMG submission 121121) | Groundwater microbial communities from the Aspo Hard Rock Laboratory (HRL) deep subsurface site, Sweden - MM_PW_MetaG | ecosystem: Environmental > Aquatic > Deep subsurface > Groundwater... | reverse complement strand
ATTTATGGCTACAAAATGGCTAGAAAATAGTACAGACTTAAAAAATATGTTAGCAAACACAGGTAAAAAAATTGATCAATTAGTAACTTATCATGATCCTTGCCATGCTAAAAAAATGCAAGGGGTATGGAAAGAACCAAGAAGTCTTTTATCACAAAACTATGTTTTAACAGAAATGAGTGATTCAAATAGATGTTGTGGCTTTGGTGGAGTTACTATGCAAACAGAAAAATATGATTTTGCAAAAGCAGCAGGTGCGCCAAAAGCAGCAATGATTAGAGATACAAAAGCACAAATTGTAAGTGCTGAGTGTAGTGCATGTAGAATGCAAATAACAAACTCTTTATATCTAGCCGATGTTGATGTTCAATTTAAAAATCCAATTGAATTAATTGCTGAGGCATTAGAAGCATAATGGAATTTTGGCAAAATATATATTCAAACTTTGATCCCGTAGCTTTTAATTTAGGACCAGTGGCTGTCCACTGGTATGGGATTATGTATGCATTAGCATTAATAAGTGCTATTTTTGTAGCAAAATGGTTTATAAAAAAAGATAATTTATCCATATCTAATGATTTATTTGATTCTTATATTTGGTGGGCTGAAATTGGAGTAATTTTAGGTGCAAGATTAGGTTATATTTTATTTTATGATTCAAATACCGCATACTATTTAACTCATCCTTGGCAAATTTTTAATCCATATATAAATGGTGTTTATACGGGCATTTCAGGAATGAGTTACCATGGTGCATTTATTGGATTTATTATTGCTTCTTATTTATTTTGTAGAAAAAACAAAATATCTTTTTGGTTTATAACTGATATTGCAGTTCTTGGAATTAGTGCAGCATATGTTTTTGGAAGAATCGGAAATTTTTTCAATCAAGAACTAGTTGGTCGAATAACAGATGTTCCTTGGGGAATTTATGTAGAAAATACCTTAAGACATCCATCTCAAATTTATGAAGCAATTTTAGAAGGATTAGTTGTATTTGCAATTTTAGTTTATTTAAGAAAAAGAAAAACATTTGATGGTCAATTAGCATTAATGTATGGAATCTTATACTCATTTATGAGAATTGTTGCAGAATTTTTCAGACAACCAGATAGTCAATTAGGATTTCTTTATAGTAATTGGCTTACAATGGGTATTTTACAATCAGCGATTGTACTTGGAATTTGTGTATTAATATACTTTAAAATGAAGAAAATAAATAGTTAATTAACTATTTATTTTCATATCTTTACTATAACCAGCATCAAGAGCTAGCTCTGCAATCTTATTTTTTAATAAATCCAGTCTCCAACCATGTCTACCAGCAAAATTTTCTATTTCTACGTCTCTTTGTTCAGGTGTACAAAATACAAAAATTCTCTTTAAAAAAGGTTTTGGTACTTGTATAGCTATTAGTTGAAAATAATTCTCTTTACAGCTTCTAGAGCAAAAAGCCTTACTCATAGCAATCTTTTTTTTGCAGAAAGGGCAGTGGGACATTATTTATTACCTTTGATTATTAGTTTGTAGAACTTAGCATTAGTAACATCTTGTAAGAACTTGGGTTCAATGTCGTGTAAAGCTATTATTTCAACAGCTTTACCTTCCATTAACCAGCCTCGTCCTGTATCTTCAATTTTTTGAGTTTCAAATAATTGGATTAATTCCTCTTTTGAAATGATCTGTTCTTCCATATTATAACTTTTTTATTAAGATTTTGCAAATAGGCATTCTTAATTATTCTTAAGAATATCTATTGTATAGCCCTTGTTCGAGTGATTTTTAATTATTTCGTAATAAGTTTTTTGTCTAATTTTATTTACTATATTTCTCATAGTATAAATTGACATATCCTTACCTTTCCAAACTACTTCTTTTATTGTATCATAATCTGTTACATCATTTCTTTTTGTTATTAATAATTTTAGAAAAGATTTTTCTAATCTTGTAAAATCTATTAAAACTCCACCTGATTTAAAAAACTGATCTCTATATTCATCAAAATAGATTCCATTCTCGAATTCTATTTTATCACCTCTTTTTGTTTGATTCAAACACATAATTACAGCTAGTTTTACATCTTTAGCTCTTAATGGTTTAGATAAAAATGTATAAGCACCTGAATTAATAGCTGTTACAATACTTTCATTATTATCTGACTCTGAGATAACAATTTTTGGTAAAGTAGGAGCCAACTGTGATAATTCTGTACATAGTTCTGAAAAAGAAACACCTTGGATATCTGCATCAATAATTGCCATGTCGTAATTATTTGAACATGCCAATGATAATGCATCACTTAAATTTGACGCTACTTTTAATTCTTTAAAATAATCATCAAATTCATTTCCCATTATTTGAGTTATTGTCTCATCGCTAGTTACAAATAATAACTTTGCGTTGTATAGTTTTCTTATATTTCTTACTGTTTTTAACATAATATTACTCTTTATATATTGGTTTAAGTCATAATAATAACAAAAATTTCTTTATTTGTCAAAAATATATTAATAATTTAGAAAATATTTTAATAATTTAGTATTATTTTAGCTTTTGCCAAGAATTTCCACGTGCAAAAGATACCTTTAAAGGGATATTTAATTTATACACATTTTCCATTATTTCTTTTAACTCTTTAATAATCTCATCAGCAATATCTTCTTTTATTTCGAAGATTAGCTCATCGTGTATCTGTAAAAGCATTCTCACATTATTGTTATTTTTATATTTTTTATGAATTTCAACCATTGATAATTTGATTAAATCAGCAGCACTTCCCTGAAACATGGTATTCACAGCTTCTCTTAGATATGCAGCTTTAACCATAGCATTCGCATTTTGAAAATCAAACAATCTTTTTCTATTTAATAATGTTTTTATGTAACCATTAATATGAGCAAAATCTTCTATTGATTTTAAGTAATCTTTTACGCTTTTAAAAGCTTTAAAATATGATTCAATATAAATTTTTGCATCTTTTGAAGAAATTCCTAAAGTATCACCTAATTTTTTACTTCCCATTCCATATAAAAGTCCAAAATTTATAGATTTTGCAATAGATCTTTTATCTTTTGCTTCATCTTCACCAAAAATCTTAACAGCCGTTTGATAGTGAATATCTAAATCATTATTAAAAGCATCAACTAAAGCTTCATCTTCACTAAAGTGAGCTAGTAATCTAAGTTCAATTTGAGAGTAGTCAATTCCAACAAGAGTAAATCCATCTTCTGGGATAAAAGCTGATCTTATTTGTGAACCTGCTTCTGATTTCACAGGAATATTTTGTAAATTAGGATTTTTTGAACTTAATCTTCCGGTAGCTGTTCCTGTATGTAAAAAAGAAGTATGAATTCTATTATCTTCATTTTTTAATCCAAGCTCTAATAATGGTTCAATATAAGTTGATTGAAGCTTATAAGCTTCTCTGTAGCTCAATAATAAAGGAATTACATTATGAGCATTATATAATGAGCTTAAAACCGCCTCATCTGTGCTATAACCTGTTTTTGTTTTCTTAGTAGCTGTTAAACCTAATGTTTCAAATAAAACGACTCCTAATTGTTTTGGAGAGTTAATATTAAACTCAACACCACTTGTCTCATAAATTTTACTTGTTAACTCTTGAATATAAATACTATTTGTTTCTTTTAACTCTTTTAATAAATTTACATCAATTTTTATTCCATTACTTTCCATATTTGCTAAAACATAAATAAAGTCAAATTCTAAATCAAAGGCAAGTTTTAATAAATCTTTAGCATCTCGTTCTTCAAATAACTCTAATTGTTTATTAAAAAGCTTTAAAGTCATCAAAGCATCTTCAGCTGCATAATCACATGCATTTGAAATATCTACATTTGAGAAGTTTTCACCTTTTTTAACTACATCTTTAAATGTTATCATTTTATGATTAAAATATTTATTTACCTGATAATCAAGCCCTACTTTTTCATTTGTATCTAAAAGCCAAGATAAAATCATTGTATCTGCATAAAGTTTTAATTCTAAATCAAAATTGTTTTTAATAATTTCAAAATCATATTTGAAATTTTGTAAAACTAATTTATGTTTATTTAATTGAACAATAGCTTGAACTGCTGCTTCTTTTGAAATTTGATTCCCAACACCTAAATATGAGTGCGCAATTGGAACATAGTATGCTTTATTCTCTTCATAAGCAAAAGAAAAACCTACTATTTTTGCTTTTGTTACATCAATATCTGTAGTTTCTGTATCAAATGAAACTATTGCATCTCTTGGAATTGTGTTTATTACTAAAGATAAGCTGTTTTCATTATCTAATAAAATAAACTCAAGATTCTCTTGTTTTTCTACTTCTTTAGGAATTTGCGTCTTAAAAGACATTCCATTTTTATTAACCCTATCAAGTATTTTTGACATATCATACTTGATTAAAATATCAGAAATCTTTAAAATTGGATTTTCAGCTGGCAGTAAAAAATTGTCTAAATCATCAATCACATGACAATCTTTAGATAATGTAACAAGTTGTTTTGAAAGAAAAGCCATTTCCCTACTCTCTTCAAGTAGTGTTTTCCATCTTTTTTTCTCAATATTTTCTAAATTAGCATAAATATTTTCTAGTGTTCCAAATTGTTGGATTAAAGCTTCAGCTGTTTTTGCTCCTATTCCTTTTACACCTGGAATATTATCAGCACTATCACCTAAAAGTGATTGATAATCTGTAAATAAAGATGGATGTACTCCATATTTTTCAAGACATTTAGCTTCATTTATTACAACTTTTTTTGTTGGGTCAAATAAATAAATAGTATCATCTTCAATTAATTGATATAAGTCTTTATCGTGAGATACAATTCGAACTTCTAATCCTTTTAGTTTTGCATCATGGGCAATTGATGCTACTATATCATCAGCTTCAAAACCTGCTCTAATTGCTGTTTTAAATCCCATTTGTTCAATCCATGAAATTGCGATTGGAAGTTGTTTTAATAAATCCTCAGGAACATCAGGTCTTTGAGCTTTATAATTATCATATAAATCATTTCTAAAAGTATTTCCTTTTGCATCAAGTGCAAAAACTATATAATCTGTTTGAAAATCTTTTCCAATATTTGCTATAAAATTTATAAAACCTGTTAATAAACCTGTTGGAAACCCTTCTCTTGATTTTAATGGTGGCAAAGCGAAATAACTTCTAAATAAAAAGCCGAAGGTATCAATAACTGTAATTGTTTTTTTCATAAAATTTCTCTTTCATATACTTGTTTAAAGATTTTATATTATAATAATGTCACTAAAAATAAGGTTTTACTATTTAAAAGGAAGATAAATGATAATTATACCTGCTAGATTAAATTCAAGTAGATTTGCAAATAAAATTTTGGTGGATATTTTAGGATTACCTATGGTAATTAGAACAGCAAAACAAGTTAGTAGCTTGGATAAAGTTGTTATTGCAACTGATTCACAAGAGGTAGTTGATTTAGCTAAAGAGTATGGTTTTGATGCAATTATGACATCAAGTTCACATAATAGTGGAACTGATAGAATAAATGAAGCTGTTAATATTTTAAATCTTAGTGATGATGAGATTATCATAAATGTACAAGCTGATGAGCCTTTTATTGAAATAGAAGTTGTACAAGCTGTTATAAATAGAGTTAAAAAAGTAAAAGAGAATAATGAAGATATAATGATTACATCTTGTTACAAAGAGATTAGTTCAGAATTAGCTGATGATCCAAATCATGTAAAAGTAATTTTAGATGAACACTCAAATGCAATATATTTCTCACGTGCAAAAGTTCCATATCATAGAGATCATTATGAAAATGCATCATATAGTGGGCATTTAGGTATTTATGGTTTTACAAAAAAGTCATTAAATGCTTTTTGTAAATTAAATCCTTCAAAATTAGAAAGTCTTGAAAAACTAGAACAATTAAGAGCCATTGATAATGGAAATAAAATTGCAATGGTAAAAGTTCAATCAAAATCTTTTGGTATTGACACACAAGAAGATTTAAATAATGCATTAAAAATTTTTAAAAAGTAATTTTAATCTAAATTTATGTAATATTGTTATTAAATAAATGAATAAATAAGGTAATAAATGCGTTATGATATATTAATTATAGATGATAAGCATAAAGAATTTCAAAATTTCAAAAAATACTCTTTAAATATATTAAGAAATATAAATATTACTCTTTTATCTCCAAATCAAAATAAAATAAGTGATGATTTGGAGATGTGTGATTTATTAATAATAAATATTGATTTTATTGGCTATTTTAATGAAATCAAACAATACTTACAAGATAAAATCTATACTATTTTTTTAATAAATGAGGAATCAGATTTAGAAAAAATTGTACATCTAAAAAAAGTGGATACCCTACTTAAATCTTTTGATTTTGATACACTAATTGAAAAAATAAACTATTATACAAATACAAATACAAATACCAAAAGTAAACCACAAAAAGAAGAAGAGTTTTCTAATTCAATAATAAATAATATTAATTATCCAATATTCTCTACAGATGGAATTAGTATTATTTTCTCAAATAATCATTTTTTTAGATTAACAGACTGCTTTACTTTAGATGAGTTAAATGGAAAATATCGTGATATAGAAAAAATATTCGCTAAAGAAGATGGGTGTTTTACCCAAATCACGCCACAATGGTTAGCTCAAACTAATGTTGGAAATGTGAAAGTGTGTATTTTTGATAAAAATAATAAAAAGAAATTTTTTTCATTACAAAAGATTTTCTTAACACATAATCGTACAAATATAATAATACTAAATGATATTAGCCATGAAATAGAACACAAACATGAATTATTTAAACTCCTTTATACTGATAATTTAACTAAATTTCCAAATCGTACAAAATTAATTGAAGATTTACAAAATAAAGTATTTAAAATGGAATCAGTTTGCTTACTAAATATTAACTCATTTAGAGAAGTGAACGATTTTTTTGGACATAAAGTTGGAGATTCAATACTAATTGATGTTGCTAAATTAATTGATAAATGTATAAAAGGTTATGATAACTTAAAACTTTATAAATTCCCTTCAGATTCATATTGTATTGCAAATACAGAAAAGTCCAATGATGAATTTGTAGAATTAATTAAAAGTATAACAGAGGCTGTTTATAAAAAAGTATTTACTTTTGAACATTATGAAATTGACATTAGAATGACAGCTGGAATATCTTTTTCAAATAAAAATAACAAACTAATAACAGCAGATATTGCATTACAATCAGCAAAGAAAAATCATAAAGATTTCTTAGTATTTTTTGATGAACTTGATAAATTCCATGAATATGAAAATAATATGCTTTGGACAAAAAAACTAAAATCTGCATTTATTAATGATAATATTGAAGTTTATTTCCAACCTTTAGTAAATAATAAAACTCTAAATGTAGATAAATATGAGTGTTTAGTAAGATTAGTTGAAGAAAATGGAAAGGTAATTAGTCCTTATTTTTTCTTAGATATATCAAAAAAATCAAATCAATATACTAAATTAACAAGAATTGTATTAGAAAAATCATTTAAAAAATTTGAAGAGCTTCCTTTTGAATTTTCGGTTAATATATCTTATGAGGATATAGAAAGTTCAGATTTTCTGAATTTTATAAAATCAATGTTAAAAAAATATAATGTTTCAAATAGAGTTGTTTTTGAAATACTTGAAGATGAAAATATAAAAAGTTATGAACTTTTGATATTATTTATAGATGAAGTTAAGGCTTTGGGATGTAAAGTAGCTATCGATGATTTTGGTAGTGGATACTCAAATTTTGAGCATTTATTAAAAATGAATGTAGATTATTTAAAAATTGATGCCTCTTTAATCAAAAATGTTGCAATTGATGAAACTTCATATAAGATAACAAAAACTATAATAGAATTTGCAAAAAGTTTAAACTTACAAACTATTGCTGAATTTGTAGAAAATGAAGAAATATTCAAAATTGTAAGAGAACTAGGTGCAGATTATTCTCAAGGGTATTTTTTCTCAGAACCAATAGCAATGCCAACTGCCATTGAATTTAATAAAAAGAATAATAATGAATAAAGAAATTTTAAAAAATATCTCAATTTTATATGTTGAAGATGAAAATGACGTAAGGGAATTTACATCAAAATTATTGACTTCTTTATTAAGAAAAGTTTATACAGCTAAAGATGGTCAAGAAGGTTTAGATATTTACAAAGAGAATCATACTGATATTGATTTAATTATTTCAGATATAAATATGCCTAGAATGAATGGTCTTACTATGTGTGAAAAGATAAAAGAAATTAATAAAGATATTCCTCTTGTAATCACAAGTGCCCACAATGATACAAATTTTTTAAAAAAAGCTATAGAAGTGGGAGTTAGTACATATGCTATGAAACCTATTGACTTATATCAGTTGATTGAAAGTATCACAAAAGCTATGGAGCCTATTTTATTAAAAAGACAATTATTCGATTTGAACCTATCACTTGAAAGTAAAATAGAAAAAGAAATTTGTAAAATAAAATCTATTTTAGATGCACAAGATAATATTATAATAGTAACAAATAAAGAAAATATAACTAATGTAAATAAAAAGTTTTTACATTTCTTTGGTATAAATGATTTTGATAAATTTCTAAAAACTAAAAAAAATATTTTTGATTTTTTCATTGAAGAGTTTGGTTTTATTACAAAAAATCAAATAATAAAACAAGAATCATGGCTTAGATATATAAAAGATTTACCAGAAGTTGATAGAATTGTAAAAATTAAAAATTATTTGCATGAAGAAAAAATCTTTACAATAAACGTAGATTATTATGAAGATAAAGAGCATTATTATGTATTTTCTCTAACTGATATTACTCAGATAAAAGAAAAATCAAATTTATTAGAGTATCAAGCAAGTCATGATAAATTAACTGGACTATTTAATAGAAATAAATTTGACGAATTCTATATCAAAGAAGTAAAAAGATCAAAAAGATATAATACAAATCTATCTGTTATAATTTTTGATATTGATGATTTCAAGATGATAAATGACACATATGGTCATCAAATTGGAGATGTGGTATTAAAAGAAATTTCTCAAATTATGTCAATGCATATTAGAGAACAAGATATAGCTGTTAGATGGGGTGGAGAAGAATTTTTAATACTATTACCACATACTAATATAGATGGAGCGGCAACTGTTGCTAATAAAATAAAAACTAATATAGAAGAGCATCTTTTTACAGAATTAAGTCTAAAAATAACTGCTAGTTTTGGTGTGTCTGAATTAGGTACAGATGATACTGATGAAAGTTTGATTTTAAGAACAGACAAGTTCCTATATGAAGCAAAAAACAGTGGAAAAAATAAAGTAATAGCTAAATAGGCTATTACTTAAAAGTTGAAATTTTCACCTAAATAATGTTCTCTAACTTTTGCATCGCTTTTAATCTCAGCACTAGTTCCACTAGCTAATAAAGCCCCTGCTTTCATAACATAAGCCCTATCACAAATTTCAAGTGTTTCTCTTACATTATGATCTGTAATTAAAACTCCTATATTTATTTTTGTTAACTGGTGAATAATTTCTTGTATATCTTTTACAGCAATTGGATCAACCCCTGCAAAAGGTTCATCAAGAAGTAAGAATTTTGGTTGAGAAACAAGTGCCCGGGCGATTTCAGTTCTTCTTCGCTCCCCTCCTGAAAGAGAAACTCCCTTTCTTTGTCGAATTGGCTCTATATTAAAAAGTTCAAGTAATTCTTCAACACGTTTGTGTTGTTCATCTTTGTCTTTTGTCACAATTTGAGCTGCAAGCATTAGATTATCTTCTACTGATAAATCTTTAAAAATAGATGATTCTTGAGGTAAATAACCTATTCCTTTTAGTGCTCTTTTGTGTAAGGGAAGTGAAGTTATATCTTTGTCATCAAAAAAAACATTTCCAGCTGTTGGTTTTACTAATCCACAAACCGTATAAAATGTAGTTGTTTTTCCAGCACCATTTGGTCCTAATAAACCAACTATTTCTCCTGAGTTTACTTCAAGTGAAATACCATGTAATATTTGCGTTTTTTTGATTATTTTTGTTATGTCTTTTATATGTAGTTTATGCATTTATTTTATATAACCTCTTATTGTCTTTCTTTTCTATATGTATTAAAACTACGTTATATCCATAGTCTTTTAATAACTCTTGCAATTTTTCATCACCCCACTCTACAAAGTGAGTTCCCTCTTTTTCAAACTCTTCTAGCATTCCTAATGATATAAATTCATTTAATGTTTTATTGTACATATCATAATGAAAAATATTATCTGAGTATATAGCTTGTAGAGAAAAAGTGGGAGAGGTAACTAAATCATCTAAATTTAAACTCTTTACATAATTTTTAACAAGTGTTGTTTTTCCACTTGCTAAGTCACCTCTTAAAATAACGATATAGTTATCATTTTTTAATAGTTCAATTAAATAAACACTTAGCTCATCTAATTTTGTTAATTCTAATTCAAAAGTTTTCTGCAAAAAAATTCCTAAGCTAATTGATTAGATACTCTAATAATTTGTGCTAATTTCTCTTTAGCAGTTCCACTCATAATAGCACCTTTTGCCATATCAATACCATCTTTGAAATCTCTTGCTTTTTCATCAACAATCAAAGCAGCAGCAGCATTTAATAGAACAATATCTAATTTAGAACCAACTAGTTTTTTTGATAAAATATCACTAGTTAATTTTGCATTATAAGCTGCATCTCCACCAATGATTTCTTGTTTATCACTCATTGGTATTCCATAATCTTCTGGATTTATTTCAAAATCTTCTATTTTCCCATTATATAAAGAAGTAGCATATGTAATATCAGATATTGATATTTCATCCATTCCATCGTTTGAAGAGACAATCATTGATCTTTTTGTATCTAACATATCCATTGCATATGCTAATTTATTTATATAAGATTTATCAAATACGCCTATTAGTTGTTTTGATACAGTAGCTGGATTTGATAATGGCCCTAAAATATTAAAAATAGTTCTATGTGGAATACTTTTTCTAATAGGCATGATATATTTCATTGCTGGATGATGATTTTGTGCAAACATAAAAGTAAAACCTGTTTCTTCAAGTATTTTTGCAGAATTTTCTAAATTTAAATTTAAATTCATTCCCAAAGCTTCAAGCATATCAGCACTTCCACTTTTGCTAGTAATACTTCTATTTCCATGTTTAGCAACATAACATCCACAAGCAGCTAGGACAATTGAAACTGTAGTTGATACATTAAAAGAGTTTGATTTATCTCCTCCTGTTCCACAATTGTCAATTAGCTTCTCTTTTAAATCATAATGAACAGGTAACGGTATCATATGATCTCTCATAGCACTAGCAGCTCCTGCTATTTCAGCTGCTGTTTCTCCTCTTTCATATAGTTCAATTAGATACTCTTTAACTTCTTCAACAGGAAGTCTATTTTCAAAAATATCATCAAATTTAAGTTTTGCTGCGTTAAACACTAGTCTATCCTTTGTACGTATTCATCTATTTTTGATTTAGGAGTTGATTTTGTTGTTGGTATTTGTAATACTTTAAACTTATCACTTTTTTCCAGATATTTAATCTCTATAATATCTCCAACTTTAACCTCTTTTGCTTTTTTTACTGCTAGATCATTTATAAAAACAACCTTATGTTCTAGCATATCTTCAGCTACGGCTCTTCTTTTTGTAATATTTACTGCATTTAAAAATTTATCTATTCTCATGGGCAGATTGTAGCAAAAATTAACTAAATAGCTTTTTAATATCTTTTGGATAGAATAACAATAGTTACATAGTAATATTTTCTTTTGGTGATTTAATGAATATACGATTTTATCTTTTATTTTTTTCGGCTTCATTGTTATATGCAAATGATTATAAATTTGATTTAATGGATGATGTTTTTGATTTAGATTTAGAACAATTGCAACAAATAAAAGTAATTTCAGCTTCAAAATATTCACAAAATCTAAATTTTACTCCAGCAAAAATAATAGTAATCACAAAAGAACAAATAGAACAAAGAGGTTATAAAAGTATTGATGAACTTCTAAGTGATTTACCTGCTATTCAAATATTAAATCATGCAGATAGTGGAATCATGAATCAAATTGGTATTCGTGGAATTATGGGAAATAATTATTTCAAAATTCTTCAAGATGGAATAGAAATTAACCAAACTGATGGTGAAATCATGAGTGCATCAATGCAATATCCTCTTTTTGGTGTTGAAAGAGTTGAAATACTTTATGGAGCAGCTTCGGTTGTTTATGGAGCAGATGCAATAAGTGGCGTTATAAATCTTATAAGCTCTACAAAAGAGAATGGTCAAGCTGGAGTTTGGACAGGAGAAAGAGGTTATAAATATATTTATGCAACTCAAGCTTTAAAATTAAATGAAGGATTATTCTCATATAAAACCCATTTTCACACTGACCAAGATTATAATTTAGATAAAGAATATCCAAATGATTATTTGGGAAATAGTTCTCATGATTTTAAACCTCAAGAAACAAAATCATTAAATTTTAGATATGAAAAGAATGGTTTTGATACAGGAGTAAACTATCGTTATTTTTCTGAATCAACATTAACTGCTATGAATGGAAAGAATTCTCTTTCAAATATTTTTGATGAAAAAGCTAATTTAAACAGTGAACTTTTTAGTGCATTTACAAGATACAAAACTACTTTATTTGATGACTTTGAATCAACAACCACTATAAGTTATGAATCAACAGAACTCTTAAAAAATAGTTATTTTAGAAATATTTATACATCATATGAACCAGGATACAAATATTCAAAATCTCAAAGATATGCGATAGAAGAAACTTTAAATAAAAATTACAAAAATCACAATTTTACTTTTGGAACTTCTATAGAATGGTTTAAATCCCTTCCAATGACTTATGATTTGCCATCACAATCTTTATCAAATGTTTTTATTAATGGTTCTAATGATGAGATAAAAGCTCCAATATTTGAAGAAAAATGGAATAATATTGCTTTTTATTTACAAGATCAAATAACATTAAATGAAAATTTTCAATTATCACTAGCAGGTCGTTATGATAATAGTTCATCTTATGAATCAAGTTTAAATCCAAGAGTTGCTTTAATATACTCAAAAGATTCATTAACACAAAAATTGATATATTCACAAGCTTTTTTAGCTCCTTCAAATTATAATAAATATAAAATTTATGGAACTCCATTAGAACCGAATACTTTAGGTGATGGAAATAAATATCAAACAGATACTTTTAGAGTTGCAAACCCTGACTTAAAACCAGAAAAAAGTAAAAGTTATGAATATAATATTGACTATTTATTAAGTAAAAATGATTTAATATCTTTTGCTATTTATTATTCAACTATTGAAGATTTGATTTTAATAGAAGAAAAAATGCCTCAACAAACAAATTTTCTTCCTAATACTACAATTATTGATCCAAGAGGCTCAAGAAATGCTGCTAATTCATATATTTATGGAAGTGATATTTCGTATAGTGGCCACTCGTATTTTTCAGGATATGATTTAAATTATTGGTTTAATTATAGTTTTATAGATGGAAAAATAGATTATGAATATGATTATGATTTACCTTTTTTAGCTCAAAATATTTTCAAAGCAGGAACAACTTTTAAACATAAAAACTTAACAATTTCACCATCAATAAAATGGATTAGTCCAATTACTGCTTCATATTATAAAGATGGTGAATTAGCAAAAGTTGATAGTTATATAACATCTAACATATATAGTAGTTATGCAATTAATAAAAAACAAAAAATATCATTAAAAATTGATAATTTATTTGATAAACACTATTATAGCGTTAGGTATAATACTTCATCAAAGTATGTAAGCCCACAAAATACAAGAATGGTATTTTTATCATATACCATTAATTTTTAGGAAAAAATGAAAATATTTACTCATTTAATTATTATATTTTTTATTGTTACAACTCTTTATTCAAATGAAACAAACGAAGATCAAGTAAAAGTTGCATATGTTTATAATTTTTTAAAAAATATATCATGGAAAAATGAAGATAAAATAAAAAAATATCGTTTACTAGTAGCCTCTGAAAACAAAACTTTAAAAAATATGTTCTTAATGCTTGGTTCAAGAAAGCAATTAAAAAATAAAAATTTAGAAATTTTAATTTATGACGATAAAAAAACCTATGAAAATATTCAAGCTATTTATATTGATGACTCTTACGTAGAGATATATGAAAAACTATTTTTTGAATTTGAAAAAAAGAATACCTTGTTTATTAGTAATGAATATAAAGATAAAAAACATGTTATGATTAATTTATTAAAAGATGAAACCCAAATTACTTTTGAAATAAATAAAGCAAATATATTAAATCGTTCATTGGAAATTTCAGCAAATCTTATACTTTTAGGTGGAACACAAATTGATGTTGCAAAACTTTACAAAAGTTCGCAAGATGCATTAAAAATACAAAAAGAAACTATCAACTCTTTAAATCAAAGAATTAAAGATAAAAACTTAGAATTAATATCAAAAATAAATTCAATAGAAGAACAAAAATTAGTTATCACAGCTCAAACAAAAAATATTAAAAACTATGAAGAAAAATTGAATGCACAAACAAAACTTCTTCAAAAACAAACTATTCAACTAGAAGAAGAGAAAAGACAATTAAAAGAAATTTATAAAAATATAGAATCTCAAAAAGAGAAACTTTTAAATGCTGTTTTAAATGTAAAAGAAAAAGAAGGAGTTGTTACATCACTTGTAAATTTACAAAAAGAGAAACAAGAAGAATTTGAAAAAGCAAAAAAAGATTTAGAGTTTTTAAATTCACAGATTCAAGAACAAAAAAATAACTTATTAATTAAAGAAAATATTATTTCTGAACAAAAAAATGCAATGGCTGTTTTAGCAGTACTTTTTATTATTATTTTAATATTAGGGATAAATGGAATAAGACAAAATAAACTTTTAAAGAAATTATCTCAAATTGACTCGTTAAGTGGTTTATATAATCGTCGATTTATAAATCAAAAACTTGAAGAAGAAATTTTAAAATTTAAAAGATATAAAACTCTATTTTCTATACTCTTGATTGATGTTGATTATTTTAAAAAAATCAATGATAACTATGGACATGATAAAGGTGATTTTGTAATCAAAAAAATATCTTCATTAATTCAACAAAATACAAGAAATACAGATATAAATGCAAGATGGGGAGGAGAAGAGTTTTTAATTTTAGCTCCAAATAGTGATTCAATTGGTGCCTTAAAACTTGCAAACAATTTAAAAGAACTTATCGAAACTTATCAATTTGGTGTAGACTACAAAGTAACTATTAGTATTGGAGTTTCTACTTTTGATGAAAATTCAAATCTAGAAAAACTACTAAAACTTGCGGATGATGCTCTTTATAAAGCAAAAAAAAATGGTCGAAATAGAGTTGAGATGGCTTAAATTTATTTATAGTAAAGATTAGTTAGAATAACACCTTTAAAAATAATGTAACCATAGGATAAATTTATGAATAAAAAAGATATTAAAAAAGTAGTTTTAGCATATAGTGGAGGTCTTGACACTTCTATTATTTTAAAATGGCTTCAAGATGAGTACAATGCTGAAGTTATTACTTTCACAGCTGATTTAGGTCAAGGTGAAGAAGTAGAGCCTGCACGAACAAAAGCTATAGCTTGTGGGATTAAACCTGAAAATGTTTTCATTTTAGATATTAAAGAAGAGTTCGTAAAAGATTATGTTTTCCCTATGTTTAGAGCAAATGCTATTTACGAAGGTGAATATTTATTAGGAACTTCAATTGCTCGTCCTTTAATTGCTAAAAAATTAATTGATATTGCAAATCAAACGGGAGCAGAAGCTGTTTCACATGGTGCAACTGGAAAAGGAAATGACCAAGTTAGATTTGAGTTAGGTGCACTTGCACTTAGACCTGATATCAAAGTTATTGCTCCTTGGAGAGAATGGGATTTAAATTCAAGAGAAAGCTTACTTGACTATGCTAGAAAACATGGTATTGAAATTGCTCAAAAACATCTTGATAAAGATGGTAATCCTGCTATTAGTCCTTATTCTATGGATGCAAACTTATTACATATTTCTTATGAAGGTTTACATTTAGAAAACCCAAATAATGAGCCAGAAGAGTCAATGTGGTTATGGACAACATCTCCAGAAAATGCACCTGATGAAGCTGAATATTTAACATTAACATACAAAAATGGTGATCCAATTGCTATTGATGGTATTGAAATGTCACCAGCAACATTACTTACTAAATTAAATGAGTATGGAAATAAACATGGTATTGGTAGAGCTGATATTGTTGAAAACAGATATGTTGGAATGAAGGCTCGTGGTTGTTATGAAACTCCAGGTGGAACTATCATGTTAAAAGCTCATAGAGCAATTGAATCTATTTGTTTAGATAGAGAAGCTGCTCACTTAAAAGATGAGTTAATGCCAAGATATGCTAAGTTAATTTACCAAGGATATTGGTTCTCACCTGAGCGAGAAATGTTACAAGCTGCAATTGATGCAACTCAAAAACATGTTGAAGGAACTGTTAAAGTTAAACTTTATAAAGGTAATGTAACTGTTGTTGGAAGAGATTCTACTAAATCTTTATATAACGATGCTTACTCTACTTTTGAAAAAGATGAAGTTTATAATCAAAAAGATGCAGAAGGATTTATTAGACTTAATGCATTAAGATTTATCATCGCTGGTAAAAACCAAAACAGAAACTAATATTAAGGTGGATTTTTCCACCTTATATTAAAACTTTTTTCACTTACTTATTTTTTTTCTTTCATTTTTAATTGTAACTTAACTGTAATTGTAACTTAACTGTAATCCTTAATAAATAGAATTGTTCACCTTACTAATGGAACAATCATGTATTTAAACGATTTAGAAAAAATCATTAACATAAACTCATATACAAAAAACAAAAAAGGTGTAGATGAAGTTGGTACTATAATGTCTAAATGGATAGAAGAGTTAGGCTTTAAGTTAAAAACTTATAATAAAGAACATATTGGTAATCATCTCTTATTCTCCTCCTCTAAAAAATCTGGAAAAAAAATCTTACTTTTAGGTCACAATGACACTGTTTTCCCACCAAATAGTTTTGAAGGATTTTCCCAAGATGAAAAATGGGTTTATGGACCTGGTGTTTGTGATATGAAAGGTGGGAATATTGTTGCACTTCAAGCTCTTAGAAACATTTTCAATCAAAATAGTGAAATATATAATATAGACTTTTTACTAGTTTCTGATGAAGAAACAGGAAGTGACGACTCAAAAGAGATAACAGCTTTACTTGCACCAAATTATGACTACTGTTTTGTATTTGAAGCAGCAGGAATTAATATGGAAGTTGTAACCCAAAGAAAAGGGGTTGGAACTTTTATAATTACAATAGAAGGACTTGCAAGTCACGCGGGAAATCATTATGATAAGGGAATTGATGCTAATTTAGAAGCTTCTTATAAACTTCAAGAGTTGGTAAAACTTACAAATCTAAAACTTCAAACAACTGTTAATGTTGGAAAAATAAATGGGGGAATTGGTGCAAATACAATCTCTCCAAAATGTGAACTACTTTTAGAAATCAGATATACCACTAATGATGAAAAAATAAGAGTTCTAACTGCATTAAATAGAATTACAAATACTTCTTACATTACAGGAACTATTTCAACACTTAGTGGCTCAATCCAAAGAGATGTAATGCAAGAAAATTCAAAACAACTAATACTAATAAAAGAGTTAGAAACTATCACTAACTCTAAAATCTTAAGTGAAAAAAGAGGTGGAGTTAGTGATGCAAATATAGTTGCAAGTTGTGGAGTAACTACACTTGATGGTTTTGGGCCTTTTGGTGATGGAGATCATACAATAAAAGAGAGAGCCTTAAAAAGTAGTTTTAACTCAAGAATAGAGTTAATGACAAAAATCTTAAATCATTTTCAAACAAATTTATAAAAAGGGGACAAAGTGGCAAAAAGAAATATTGGTATGTGGTTATATCAAAATAGTGGTGGAGAACAAATCCAAAAGAAAATGATTAAGTTGTTAAAAGATAGGGAAATTGATGTTCTTGCAAATGTAAATTTAAAAAATGCTATTGCAAAAAATGGTCATATTATTTATGAGATGAAAGACAAAAAAGTAAAACTTGATAAATTAGATTTATTCTTCTCTTATAATGCAGGGGAACAAACTCCGTATCAAGTCTATTTATATAAAGCCTTAAATAGAATCATTCCAATGATAAACTCTTATGAAGCATTTGAATTAAGTGAAGATAAATTTCATACCTCATTTTATTTACGTAAACATGGAATAAGAACAGCTGATTATAAACTTTGTCATAGTGATGACTCTCATAGATTAAATACTATTATGAAACAATGGGAGAAAATGGTTTACAAACCAACTGATGGTTGGGGAGGAATGGGAGTTACAAAAATAGACAGTGTTGAAGCTTTAAATATGTTAATTCCTTTTTTAAGTCAAATAAATCTTAAATATTTTTATGTGGAAAAATATGTAGATTATGATAACACAGATTATAGAGTAGACATTGTTGATGGACAATATGTTGCTTGTTATGGAAGAAAAGCAGCAACAGGACATTGGAAAACAAATGTTACAAGTGGTGGAAGTGTATTTTTAAGAGAAGCAAATGATGAGATAGTTAATCTTGCAATTAAAGCTAGTAAAACTTTAGGATTAGATATTGCTGGTGTTGATATTATTTTTGATAGAAAAAAAGAAGAATATATAGTTTTAGAAGTAAATGGAATTCCTGCTTTTGCAACTCCAGATCAAGAAAAAATGGGCTTAAATTTTAACGATAAGAAAATAGATTTAATCGTTGATTTAATAGATAGAAAAACTATTAAAAAGGAAAATGAAAAATGAAAAAATTACCAAAAATAGGATTCTTATATTTAGATTTTGTATTACAATTCTTTAATAAATCAAACTTCAAAGCTTGGCCTGACAAAATAGAGTCTGTTACATATCATTGGAAAAATGATAAAGATAGATTCATAAAAGAGGTAAAAAGAAAAAAAATTGAAATTCTAGTTGGAAATATTCCAGCAACTGCCTATGAAACCTTTGTTGAAATATCAAAAGAGTTGCCAAATGTAAGATTTGTTCCATCTATTGAAACACAATTTTCAAATAAATCAAAGGAAAATGTAACGCTTTTTTGTAAAAAATTTGATTTAGCAATTCCAAAAACAAAAATTTTTTATGATAAAGAAAAAGGTTATAAATATTTAAAAGAAAAAGCCTCTTATCCTCAAATCATCAAAAGATCTTATGGACCATCAAATTATGGTGGATATTTTGTACATAAAGCTAATAATTTCAAAGAAGCAAAAAAACTTCTTGATGAGAAAAAATATAATCCAATTTATACTCAAAATGCTATTGATTTAAAAGATTCTGGGGATATTAGAGTAATGTTAATTGGTCATAAACCAATTTGTGCATTTTGGAGATATTCAGGTAAAAACCAATGGATTACAAACACTTCACAAGGAGGTTCAATGTCATATGAAAATGTTCCTATGAATGCGTTAGAACTTGCCGTTAAAGCCTCAAAAGCTGCAAAAGCTGAATATTGGGCTTGTGATATTGCAATTTGTGCAAAAACTGGAAAAGCTTATATTTTAGAGTGTGCGACTGCCTTTGCTGCATTTCCATATATACGAGATTGGATTTGTCAATATTTAATGTGGGATTTTTCAAAAGGAAGATTTAGCAAACCTCATATTCCCCTATTCTCTTGGGAAGAGTTAGGAAAAATTGATTCAAATTTATTAAGAACTTTAAGACATATTGGCTTTAGTAAATACACAGCTAGTTATGATGGAGAATATTTTATCAATGATAAAAAAGATACCTATGAAATGGAACTAGCACTTTTATCAGATGAATCTGATGTTCCTCAAAAACCAGAAGATTGTATCCAATTAGAGGCTAACAAAAATTATACAAAAGAGAAAATATTTGAAATAAACAAGATAAATTTAAATACTGCAACACTAACTGATTTAATGTCACTTTATGCAATGGAAGAGGATTTAGCTTTACAAATACAAGAGTATCTTCAAGACAATATCATTACAGATAGTTCTGATTTATTAGAACTTGAAGCAATAGATGAACAAATGCTTAAATCTTGGGATAGAAATATTGATGATATGAGAGTAGATATAAATAGAATTGATAAAGATAATTTGAGAAAAATAAAAGGTATTGGTAAAAAATTAGCAAAAATAATCTCTGAACACAGAGATGCCAATGGATATTTTAAAAATCTAGATGAATTAAAAGATATTGAAGGAATTGGCAAAAATAAATTTGCCCAATTAAAATCCCGATTAAAAATAGGAGAATAAGTTCTTGAAAAGGTTATATAGGTCATATAGTGAATCAACAAACATTTTTAAAGAATTGGAAGCTAAATATCCTAATTATTTCAAAATTGAATCAATAGGTAATACTTGGGAAAATAGAGAGATAAATTTAATTACAATTTCAAAAGATATTAAAACAGCCGATTCAAGACCAGCTCTATTTTATACAGGAACTATTCATGCAAGAGAGTGGATTGGTCATGAATTAGCTATAGAGTTTGCAATATATGTACTAAAAAATCTTGAAACTGACCCTACTTTACAAACTTACTTAAATGAAAGTACAGTTTATATGGTTCCTTGTGCCAATCCTGATGGTTATGAGTATTCAAGAAAACACTTCTCTTTTTGGAGAAAGAATAGAAGACAAAATGCTGATGGAACTTATGGAGTTGATTTAAATAGAAACTTTCCTATAGGTTTTGTAAAATCAACTGCTACTACTTCAAATGTTTATGGAGGACCTGAACCATTTTCTGAACCTGAAACACAAGCTCTTAGGGATTTTGTTTTAAGTCATTCTAATATTACAATAGCTTTAGATTATCATAGTCAAGGAAATGTATTTTTTCCTGCCCACGATTTTAGACATGAAGATACTATTGATACAACTGATATGAACACTTTATGTGCAAATATGACTGAAGAGATTAGAAAAATATCAGGTCGAGAGTATGGAATACATCAAGGTAAACCACCAGCAAAATTAATAGGAGGAAGTGGAAGAGAATTTTATTATTCAAATAAAATTATCTCATCTGTTGTAGAAGTTGGAACTAGAAATATAAGTGATTATATGGAAGATATGAACGAAAATATTAGAGAACATATTCCAGCACTTATTTATGCCCTTAAAGAAGCTGATAATTACGCTAAAGACAATATTATGAAAAGGGTTAACTCTTTTAATGTTACAGAAATTGGCTCAAACCACGTAAATCTAAAATGGGATTATGAATTAAACGAAAATACATATTTTGAAATTTTTAGAAGTACAAAAGATAAACAATTTTGCAATAGTTCAAATTTAATCTCAAAAACTCAAAGTTTAGAGTTTAATGATATTAATCTAGGTTCAAATAAAGATTATTACTACAATATAAGAGCTGTAAATAAAAAAACAAACCAAAAATCACCCTTTTATCCACAAATAAAAATACGTACATTAATAGAATATGATGAATATAGTAGAACCTACTATGCAAATGCAAAAGGTACTGGATATGTGGCAGAAAATCTAAATAATAATCCTAGTCATTTTGGAGTGAACTCATTGTTTGTAGGAGTTGATGAAAATAAGGGAATTTCATATGCAGTTATTTCTATTAATGTAAAATCACTTCCATCAAATGCTTTAATAAAATTAGCTTCAATTAATCTATACCCAATAAATAGAGTTTCAACAACTATTGAAAAATATGGTGAGTGGAATATAGGACTTGTAAATCAAGAAACTATGGGAGATATTACAAACTTTGATGATGTAGCTAATATGCAAATAATAAGATATGTTGGACGTCCTACAGAATCACACCAATTAACCCAAGGAATTTGGAGGACTTGGAGTCTGTCTGGTTTGGAATGTAATGATTTAAAAAAATCAATTAAAAATGAAGCTATTGTTTTAAGAGTTGAAGGTCCAAAAGAGCTAAGAATTGGAAGAACAAAACAGATGATGCAATGGGATATTGGTTATGGCTCATTTGGTTTTGGATTGGCTTATAGACCAAGATTAGAACTAACCTATACAATTGAACCAACCACAACTGCTCTTTATGCTAAATCAATTAAAACAGTTAGTAAAGCTGAGCTTATAGATGATGTGATTACAGCTGGTTTTGATGTAAAGGGAAATAAGATATATTCAACTTTTCAATTTAATTTATCTTCTCTTCCTCCATACAATGACACCATGATTACTAAAGCCTATTTTGAATTAAACTCTACAAAGATTTATATAAAAGATGATATTAGGTTTCATTTAGAATTTGTGGATGAAAATATTGATAAAAACTATGAAGATATTACAAATAGAGAAATAATTCAAAATATCGGTTATGATGTAAGTGCAACAGAATTAAAAAATAATCAAACCCAATATTTTATGTTTGATTCTTTTTCTGAAATAATTTTAAATGAAAAACTAAAAAGCAAATCTGATATTTCATTTGTGTTAGAACCCACTTCTGCATTAAAAATTATAAAAAATAAAACTGTTTCATGGGAAGTATCAAATAAATCTTTATGTCCAAAACTTATTCTTGAACATATACCAAAAAGAAGATTTCCTATTGAAAAAATTACAAATGCAAAATTATCCTTAGAAAATGGGAAAATAAAAATCTCTTGGACAAATCCTAAAAATCCAGATTTTGTAGGAGTAAAAGTAATAAAAAATCCATTTAGAAAACCTATTTCAGCACAAGATGGACAAAAACTTTATGCAGGAGTTGATGAGTATACTTTAGATGATTTTGGAGCAAGTGATATAAATAAATACTATGCAATATTTACCTACGATGATGTTCCAAATTATTCAAAACCTATAATTTTAGAGTATATTGCTAAATAGATTTTCGCTATTTAGCAGTTTTTAAAGCTCAAAAGCTATAATATTTTAAAAAACTTTACAGGATTAAAATATGATATTAAAATTTAAAGAGTTTTACCCTCAAATTCACCAAACAGCTTGGATTGCTCCAAGTGCTGATTTAATTGGAAATATTACTATTGGTGAGGATTCATCTGTTTGGTTCCAATGTGTAATAAGAGCTGATGTAAATAAAATAACAATTGGTAAAAATACGAATATTCAAGATTTATCTATGATTCATACAGATCATAATACACAAACAATAATAGGTGATAATGTAACTATTGGTCATAAAGTAATGCTTCATGGCTGTAAAATTGAAGATAATTGTCTAATTGGAATGAGTGCTACTATTTTAGATAATGCTGTAATTGGTGAAGGAAGTATAGTAGGAGCAAATTCTCTTGTAACATCAGGAAAAGTATTTCCTCCAAGATCTTTAATTATGGGAAGCCCTGCTAAAGTTGTGAAAGAATTAACACAAGAAGATGTGGATAAGTTAATAATTCATGCAAGCCATTATGTGGATTATAAAAATGATTATAGATAAGAAATATTGTAAATAATAGGTTTAAAAAAACCTATTATTTACATTTACTATATGCTTCTTGAAGTTTTGAGTATAAGTCATCAAAACCTACATCATCCATTTTTTCAAGTAAATCAACCATTACTACATTGTCTTCATTACCATTCCAAACTTTGATGTAAGAACCTTCTTTATATCCATTATCTTGTCTAAATTGATTTAAACAGTTTTTACCAATATAAAGTTTTTGTAACCACATAAAAGATAATCCAGAGATTTTACAACATCTAAAGAATTGATCAATAAATCTTTCAATTCCACTAAATGAAGGCATATTCCCAGTATCAATTGCAAGTGAAATATATGATAGTTTTTCAGCTTCTTTTACCATTAATTTAACATCTACTTCTTGAAATACTTCATAAATACAGTGTGTATTTACAAGTGAAACTGCTTTTGGTACATTTGTTTCTTGTAAAATATAAGACATTAAAAAATGCCAAATATCAACAAGCTCAACGTGGATATTATTCATATCAGGATCTGAGTTAATATTTTTCCAATGTTTCCATGGAGTTGATTCAATTAACTCAGCAACTTCCATATGAATACATCTTAACCAGTTTATCTCTTTTCCAAATTTGTTTGAACCTAGTTCCCAATTTTTACCATTTGTAGAGTCATTTAATTTCTTTTGTAATAAAAACATCTCTTCTAGCTTGTGGGGAAATGATGATACCTCTTCAAGAAGTGAAGCTAAAGGTAAACACTCTTCAATAACATTATCTAAAGATGAATTCATAGGTAATAACTCTTTTTCACCTTTTAATAAATGTAAAAGTAATGATACCATATAAGGAACATCATTTTTCTCTTCCCAATTTAAAACATCATTAGATGTAACACCTGCATAATGCATAAAATCTTCAATACTTAAAAAACCTAGTGATTTAATACTCTCTTTAAAATCTTTATATAACAAATTTAACTCCTATTTAATGGTAATTGAATAACGAACTTTGTACCAGTATTGGTATTATATACATCAATTTTTCCCAAACTATGTTGTTCTATAATTGTCTTACTCATATATAATCCCAAACCTGTTCCATTTTTGTTTGTTTTTGTTGAGAAATATGGATCAAAAATCTTTTCAATAACCTTATCCTTTATTCCACCTGCATTATCTTCAAATTCAACAAATAATCTATCATTTTTTTCATATGAAAAAATATTTATTTGTCTATCTTGTGTATTTCTTTCTATCATAGCATCACAAGAATTTTTTGCTAGATTAATAAAAACTTGAACTATCTCGTTTAAGTAAATCTCTATTTGTGAAGTAGAATCATTTTTGTATTTTACACTTATAGAATTTAGTTTAAATAAATATGATAAGAAATCTATAGATTTATCTATAACATTTTTAATATAGACCTCTTCTTTTTTCTTATTTGGTTTAAAATAATCTCTAAAATCATCAATTGTCTTTGACATATAATCCAATTGTTTTCTAACTTCAAAAACTACATCATCAAGCATTTCATCTGAAACTTCACCTTTTATCATTTTTAATAAAGGTAATTTTTGAATTAGTATTGACACAGCTTGTAATGGTTGTCTCCATTGATGAGCTATCATTGAAATCATTTCACCTAAAGCTGCTGATTTTGACTGTTCAACTAGTAAATTTTGTTGACTTACTAACTCTTTTTGTGAAGTAATATCTTCTCTAATAGCATCATATCCAGTGATATTTCCAGCATTATCAAAAGTTGGATGGATTGTAGTTTTAACCCAGTAAAACTCATTATTTTTTTTAAGATTTTTAATTTCACCTTGCCACATATTTCCTGATTTTATAGTTTTCCATAAATTCTCAAATAACTCTTTTGGCATATCTTTATGTCTAATTATATTATGAGATTTTCCGATTAATTCATATGCTTCATAGCCTGAAATTTTACAAAAAGCACTTGATACACTAGTAATAATTCCTTTTATATCAGTTCTTGACATAATTACATATTTATCAACAATATCAATAGATTTATTTAAAGCATTTTCAACTTGAACTATAGACTTTGCATAAATATCTAAAACACTTGAAAAAATCTTTTCAAAATAGAAATTAATTTTTTCAAATAACTCAAGACTTTGAAGCTCAGTTTTAAAAGCAAAATCAATTAATGATTCTTTAAAAGCAGAAAAAAGTGTAAAAAGCTCATTTACACGTAAGTTTTGTTTTTTTAAATATTTTAAAAAATCGATAATTACGGGACAATTTTGAGTTTTTTCATCAACTCTTATAAGTAAGATATAATGTTCAAGAAAACCAAAAGAGTATCTTTTGACAAGCAAATCTTCATTTATTGAGTAATTACGTATTATTTTTATAACTCTAGGAGAACTAATCCAAGTTCTAATAATAGCTATTTTATTTTTTTCAATCTTCTCAATAAATTTATCCAATTAGATATATCCTATACTACTTAAAGTTTTTTAGTGTAAAAAAATTACAATCATCACCACTTGATCTTTTTACTGCAATTGAAGGAATCAATTGAGATTTAAAACCATAAGCCTTACAACCATGTGGTTTTCCGGCTTCCCAAGTAACGAAATAGTAAACACACTTTTGACAAATTATTCTTTTTTCCATCTTCTTACTTCTATTTTATATTTCAACTTTACTTTGTATAGCTTTTGAAAGAGATAAAATATCTACATTTTCTAAACTAACACCTGTTGGAACACCTTGTGCTATTTTTGTAAATCTAATTTGGTGATTTTTTAGTTTATCTTCAATAAATAAAATAAATGCGTCATTAGCAATAGAAGGAGTAATTGCAAATAAAACATTGCTTACTTCATTGTCTACTACAAATTTATTTAAAGCATCAATAACTTCTTGATCTAACTCTTCAATAACAAAATATTTCCCATCAAATTGATTTGAATCTTCTATTACAAAAATATCTTTTGCACTTTGAACAATACAAAGCTTTGTATTATCCCTTGATTCATCCAAACAAAATTCGCAAATCTCATGCTCACTCATAGAGCCACATCTTGAACATTTTGTGATATTTTTTAGGGCATTTTCAATACTATGAGCTATTTTGATTCCGCAATAATTGTCGTTCATAACAATATGATAAGCTAGACGAAGAGCAGATTTTTTTCCAATAGTAGGCAACGATTCAAACGCTTCAACAAGTTCGTAAAATTTTTCTAATCCTTTATTCATGTTGGGATTATATCTAAGATTTATCAATTTTTGCATAAATCTTTTTAAAAGTCTATTAGATAGTTTATTTCAGATTATTATTAATAATATGACAATTTTTCGCGTCAAAACATTAAATTAACTATCAAATAAAAGATATAAAAATATTAGTAAAAATTATTAAGTGAATTTAAAAAGAGTTGAATGAGTACAATATCTATAAATATTCACATTTTTATGTACTAAAAAGTGTTTATATTTAGACTAAATTACTTCAAATGTTGATTGCAATCAACAAATCATCTTATTATTCTAAAAAATTAGAATATAATTTTTTAGAATAATTATATTTTAATAAACAAAAGGAATGTTTTTGCAGATAATAGAACAATTAAAAATAATGGTCCCATATTTGCCACAAATTATGCAACAAGCTAAATTTGGAATTACAATAACAGACCCAAATAAAAAAGACAATCCTTTGGTCTATGTTAATAAATATTTTTGCGAAATGTTTGGTTATGAATATGAAGAAGTTATTGGAATAAATTGCAGATTCCTTCACGGTAGTGATAAAAATCAAGATTCTATAAAAGATATTAAAAATGCAATAGATAAAAGAATACCTATTACTAGAATTTTAAGAAATTATAAAAAAGATGGTACCTTAATTTATGCAGAACTTAATATTACACCTATAATGGAGAATAATAAATTAAAATTCTTTTTAGGTATTCAAAAAGATTTATCTTTTGAAAAAAATTTATCAGAAAAGATTAGAAATGCACAAGAGTTATCTAATATTGGATATTGGGAATTAGATTTAATAAAAAATAACCTTTATTGGTCAGATCAAATATTTGATATTTTTGAAATTAATAAAAATCAATTTGCAGCTTCATATGATTCTTTTTTAGAACTAATACATCCAGATGATAGAGATTTAGTAAATGATGCTTATTTAAACTCTTTAAAGACTAAAGAAAAATATTCAATACAACATCGTTTATTAATGGCAGAGGGTAGAATAAAATATGTAGAGGAAAGATGTGTTACTCATTTTGATAAAGATGAAATAGCAATTAAATCTATTGGAACAGTTCAAGATATTACAAAAATAAAAGAAATTGAGATAGAACTTAAAAAAGCATTATCTTTAATGGACTCATACAAATTGGCTATGGATAAATCAAGTATAGTGTCTAAATCTGATTTGAAAGGCATAATAACTTATGTAAATGACAATTTCTGTGCTATATCAAAATATACAGAAGATGAACTCATTGGAAAACCTCATAGCATAATTAGACATCCAGATAATAAAAAAGAGATCTATGAAGATCTATGGGAAACTATACAGTCAAAAAAAATATGGAAAAAAATATTAAGAAATATTAATAAATATGGAGAAGAGTATTGGGTTAATACAACTATTTTACCAATTACTGATCAAAATGATACTATCATTGAGTATATAGCAATTAGACATGATATTACAAATACTATTGAACAAAAAAACAGATTAGATAATATTGCTAATATAGACTCTCTAACAGGATTATACAATAGGAACAAGTTATACGATGATATAAATAAAAGTATTGCTCCTGCATTAGCTATAGTTAATATTGACAGATTCTCTGAAATTAATGATTTTTATGGACATTCTTTAGGAGATCATTTTATTAAAGAATTTTCTCAGCAATTATCTAATTGTAAAAATTGCAATCATTTAAATATATATCGTCTTCAAGGTGATGAATTTGTAATATTTAATGATAATGCAAATAGAGATAAATTTCTAGATAAAATTTATGAAATAGATAAAAAACTTAGAAAAGAAAAAATAGAAATAGATAATGATTATATTTATTTAGATTTTTCAATTGCAATTTCATATGAGTCCAAGGAAGTATTATTAAGAACTGCAGATATGGCTCTAAAAGCAGTGAAAAAAGATAATAAAAATATTTTAGTTTATAATGATAATATATCTAGAAGTGATGAATATAAAAACAATATTAAATGGTCAAATATTGTAAGAGAAGCTTTAAGAGAGGATAGAATAGTTTCTTTGTATCAACCTATTATAAATAATAACACAATGAAGTATGAAAAATATGAATCATTAGTAAGAATTAAAGAAAATGGTAAATATATATCTCCATTTTATTTTTTAAGTATTGCAAAAAAAACAAGACACTATGTTGAAATCACTAAAACAATGATTGAAAAAAGCTTTAAATTATTTGAAAATAAAAAAGAAGAATTTTCAATAAATTTAACAATTGAAGATATCTTGAATGAAGATACAAAAGAATTCATAATTAACATGCTTAATAAATATAAAATAGGAGATAGAGTTGTATTTGAAATTGTTGAGTCTGAATCTATAGAAAACTTTGAAAATATATCTAAATTTATAGTTTTAGTAAAAGCACTAGGTTGCAAAATTGCAATAGATGATTTTGGAACAGGATACAGTAATTTTGAATATCTTGTAAAATTAAAAGCTGATTATATAAAAATAGATGGTTCTTTAATCAAAGATATAGATAAAAATCATATTAGTGAAATTGTTTGTAAGAATATTGTAAATTTTGCAAAAGATCTAAATATGAAAACTATTGCGGAATTTGTAGAAAATGAATCAATTTTCAATAAAGTAAAAGAGTTAGGAATAGACTATTCTCAAGGTTATTATTTTGATAAGCCATTAGAAATAAGTAAAGAATAAAGTATATGAAAAGAATACCAAACAATCTAATAAAAGATGAAATATACCTTTGATTTATTGGTATTTCTTGATTCATTTAAGATTTATCAATTTTTAGATAAAATCGCGCCTTACAATAATTCAAATATTTTTTAAGGGGATATAAATTGACTGAGATAGATTATTATGAATTACTAGAAGTTAGTAAAAGTTCAGACAAAAGTACAATTAAAAAAGCTTATAGACAAATGGCTATGAAGTATCATCCTGATAAAAATCCAGGGGATAACGAGGCTGAAGAGAGATTTAAAGCTATAAATGAAGCTTATCAAGTATTAAGTGATGAACAAAAAAGAGCTATTTATGATAGACATGGAAAAGCAGGTCTTGAAGGTCATGGTCAAAGAGGTGGTGGATTCTCTGGTGGTTTTGATGATTTAAGTTCTGTTTTTGAAGAGATGTTTGGTTTTGCAGGTGGTGGATCACGTGGAAGAAGACAACAAAAAACATATAACTACAATCTTGATGTAACAGTAGATGTTAAATTAGAATTCAATGAAGCTGTATTTGGTTGTAAAAAAGAGATTAATTACAAATACAAAACAGCTTGTAAACCTTGTAAGGGTACAGGGGCAAAAGATGGAAAACTTTCTACTTGTACAACATGTAATGGTCAAGGTCAAGTTCATGCAAGACAAGGGTTTATGACTTTTGCACAAACTTGTCCAAAATGTGGAGGTTCTGGTCAAGCTGCTAGTGCATCATGTAAAACATGTAGTGGAACAGGTTATGATGAAGTTAAAGATAATTTTAAAGTAGATATTCCAGAAGGTGTAAATGATGGAATGAGAATTAGAGTTTCACACAAAGGAAATATTGCCCCTGATGGAAGTCGTGGTGATTTATACTTACAAGTAAGAGTAAAAGAAGATGCCCACTTTGTAAGACATGATGATGATATTTACTTTGAAGCTCCAATATTCTTTACACAAGTAGCACTTGGTGGTAAAATAACAGTTCCAGGACTAAGAGGTAAATTAGAGTTAGAAATTCCAAAAAATGCAAAAGACAAACAACAATTTACTTTCAAAGGTGAAGGTGTAAAATCTGTTCAAGGTTATGGAAAAGGAGATTTAGTTGTACAAATTAAAATCGAATATCCAAAAGCATTAAATGATGAACAAACAAAACTATTAGAAAAACTTCAAGAGAGTTTTGGAATAGAAAGCAAACCTCACGAAAAAAACTTTGAAAACATGTTTGACAAAGTTAAGAAATGGTTTAACTAAATACTTTATAATACTTATCTCAGTATAATCAATAAGAAAATACTGAGGTAAGGACTCCAAGATGTATAAATTACTCTTATTGCTTTTTTTCTTATCTATATATCTTTTCTCTGATACTACAAATCAAAATATAAATAATAATTTTACAATAGAAGAACAAGAATTTATTAATACTCACAAAAAATTAAATTTAGCAAATGAAAATGATTGGATACCTTTAGATTATAATGAAAATAATGAAGCGAAAGGATATGCTATTGATTATATAAAACTTATTTTCTCAAAAATTGGAATAGAACCTATATTTATCAATGATAATTGGGATAATCTCATATCTAGACTTAAAAACGGAGAAATTGATGTTTTCCCAATATTAGGATATAGCAAAAAAAGAGAAGAAATTCTTAATTTTACAAACTCTTTTTATACTCAAGAATACTCTATTGTTACAAAAAAGAATAAATTTGATTTTATAAATATCGATGATTTAGCAGGAAAAAGAGTGGCCATGCCCAAAAATTGGAACACTACTAAACTTTTAAAAGAAAATTATAAAAAAATAAATATAGTTGAGTTTGATAGCCTTGACGAAATTTTTGAATCTGTTAAAAATAATGAATGTGATGCGACCATACAAAGTTCTTTAGTTGCTAACTATTACATAAATAAAAAATATAGTGATTCACTAAAAATATTAACTAAAATAAATATTAATAATATTGATAATAAATTATATATTGGTGTAAAAAAAGAGTTCCCAATTCTTGTTTCTATTATAAATAAAACTATTTATAATCTTTCAGCATCTGAACTTGAAATATTAAATAATAAATGGTTAAAAGATAAGCAAAATATATCTTTTTCACAAGAAGAGTTAGATTTTATAGAAAATAAGATTGTAAATATAGCTTTTACTGATAATTGGGCTCCCATAAATTTTGTTGAAAATAATAAAGCCTATGGTTTAGGTTATGATTTTTGGCAATATATTGCAGATAAAGCAAATTTGAAAACAAATATAGTGACAAAAAAATCTTTTGCAGATGCTCTTGATAGTTTAAAGGATAAAAGTAGTGATATAATTATAGCAACTTCAAAAACTTCTGATAGGGAAGAATATGCTTTATTTTCAGATATATATTATAAAGCACCTATTGGAATTGCAACACTACAAGATAAAAACTATATTCCTGAACCTTCTTATCTTCTTGGGAAAAAAATTGGTGTAGGGAAAAACTACACAGCTTATAAAATATTACAAAAAGAGTATCCTAGTATGGATTTTGTTTTTGTAAATAATATTGAAGAAGGTTTATCTTTATTATCTAATAATGAAATATATGCACTTATTGATAATTTGCCTGTTTTAACCCATAATATTCAGAAATATGCATATAGTAATATTAAAATTTCTGGAAGTACAGGAATTGATTTTAATTTACAAATGATGATTAGAAATGATTATAAAGTTTTGCAATCAATTGTTAATAAAGTTTTAGAAAGAATGAGTCCAAATGATAAAAGTCTAATTTATAATAAATGGCTAAAACTTGAATATTCACAAGGCTTTGATTATTCATTATTATGGAAATATATTTTACCTTTAATTTTAATAATATTTTTAGTTCTTTATAAAAACAGACAACTCTTAAGCTATCAGAAAAAATTGAAAAATACAAAAGATGAGTTGGAAAATACTCTTAAAACTTTTAGAAGTTTAGTTAATTTAACAATTGAGGGAATAATAATAGTAAGTGATAATAAAATTATATATTACAATGATGAAATTTTAAAGATTTTTGATATTGATGAAAAAAAACTTCTAAACAACTCTTTTTATAATCTATTTGAAATAAATAATCTTATTTGTATTCCAGATATAATTAAAAACTCAGATTCACAAACTTATGAAACAATTGGATTAAAGAATTTTGAAACAAAATTCCCAATTCTTATAAAATCAAAAGAAGTAATATTTGAAAATAAACTATCAACAATTTTATTAATAATAGATATAAGTGAAATAAAAAATAAGGAAAATTTACTTATTCAACAATCTAAGATGGCAAGTATGGGAGAAATGATAGGCAATATTGCACATCAATGGAGACAACCACTTAGTTTAATATCAACTGCTGCTTCTGGAATGAAAATACAAAAAGAGTTTAATCAACTTGATGACAACACTTTTAATGATACCCTTACTAGTATTACAAATACTACAATGTTTCTTTCACAAACTATCGATGACTTTCAAAATTATCTAAAAGAAGATAAAGAAAAAAAAGAGTTTGATATTAATACAAGTATAAATAAAATACTTACCATTATAAAAGGCTCATTTATAAATCATTCTATAAATGTAATATTAGATTTAGAAAAAGATTTATTTATAAATAGCTATGAAAATGAGTTAAACCAAGCATTACTTAATATTTTAAACAATGCTAAAGATGCATTACAAGAAATAGATAAAGACAACAGATATATTCATATTAAATCATATAAAAATAAATCGGAAATAATTATTGAAATAACCGATAATGCAGGTGGGATAAAAGAAACAAATATAAATAAAATATTTGAGCCTTACTTTACTACAAAACATAAAAGTCAAGGGACAGGACTTGGTTTATATATGACTCATAAAATTATTACTTTTAGTATGAATGGTGATATAAAAATCACAAATATAAAGCATACATTTAAAGATAAAACATTTGACAAATGTGCTAATGTTAAAATAACTTTTCCCCTTTCATAATAGATTAAAAATCTATTGATTATAATGCTTGATAATTTTAAACTGTAATTTATTATTTTAAACAAGGAAGCAATTTATGATAAAGTCTTATTTAGAATCTCATCCTGATGTTAATGGATATTTTGGAAAATTTGGAGGTTCATTTATTCCTCCTGTATTAGAAAGACCATTTGCTGATATTACAAAAGCCTATCTTGAATTAAAAAACTCTCCTAAGTTTGTTGAAGAGTTGAAATATGTTAGAAAACATTATCAAGGACGACCTACTCCTATCTCATTTGCAAAAAATTTGACTGAATTTTGTGGTGGTGCAAAAATCTACTTAAAAAGAGAAGATCTAAATCACACAGGTGCACATAAATTAAATCACTGTATGGCTGAGGTAATTCTTGCAAAATATCTTGGAAAGAAAAAAGTAATTGCTGAAACTGGAGCTGGTCAACATGGTGTTGCTCTTGCAACTGCTGCAGCGTACTTTGGATTAGAGTGCGAGATTCACATGGGTGAAGTTGATATTGCTAAAGAGCATCCAAATGTTGTTAGAATGAAAATCCTTGGAGCAAAAGTTGTTCCTGCAACTCATGGTCTTAAAACTTTAAAAGAAGCTGTAGATTCTGCTTTTGAAGCTTATTTAGCAGATACGCAAAATTCTATTTATTGTATTGGTTCTGTTGTTGGTCCTCATCCATTTCCTATGATGGTAAGAGATTTCCAAAGTATAATTGGACTTGAAGCTCGTGAACAATTTTTAGAGCATGAAAACAAACTTCCTGATGTTGTAACTGCATGTGTTGGTGGTGGATCTAATGCTATGGGTATTTTTGCTGGATTCATAGATGAAAAACAAGTTGAACTTTATGGAGTTGAGCCTATGGGGAAAGGTGATAAAATTGGTGAACATTCTGCTAGTTTAACATATGGAGAAGAAGGAATCATGCATGGCTTTAACTCTATAATGCTAAAAGATAAAAATGGTGAACCAGCTCCTGTGTATTCTATTGGAAGTGGGATTGACTATCCAAGTGTGGGACCAGAGCATGCATTTTTAAAAGAAAGCGGTAGAACAAAAGTTGGACTTTGTAATGATATTGAAGCTGTTGATGCTTTTTATAAATTATCACAATTAGAAGGAATTATTCCAGCTTTGGAATCTGCTCATGCAGTTGGATTTGCTATGAAACTAGCAAAAACCCTTCCAAAAGACAAAACTATCTTAGTAAATTTAAGTGGTCGTGGTGATAAAGATATTGATTTTGTAATAGAGAATTACCCAATTCCTAACGCTAAATTTTAAATAAAAAAGGAATTATGTATGAAACTAGAATACTCAGGATTAAAACCAGTTATTAGTGAACACGGAATATCTTTTAAAGATGGGAAAGAGGATAAATTTATTTATCTAAAATTTGCAATTGATATTTTAAATGCCATAGATCATACCTATGAACAAAAAAGAAAATACTCTCATCAAGTAAATACAAAACCTTTAACTCCAAATGAGATTATTGATATTTTATTAAAATATCATCCTAATTTGGAACTTAATATGAATAAAGAGATTGAATCTTATTTGCATCATTTAAATGAAGAAGAAAGAATGGTTGAAAATAGGACTCACTTATTGGACCTTGAGAAAAAAACTTATATTTCAAATTTACAAATTATGAGAAATTACAAAATACAAAGAGCTAAAAATAAAATATTTTATTTTCATTGTATTGAAACTATTGTAGAAACTATTTTAAAATATAAAATAAAAGAGCTAGATACTCCTTTTAATGAAAGATTTTGGCATATTTTACAAACAATAGAAGGAAATTTATCAGAACATAAAATCTCTTCAAATTTAAAAATAATAAATGAAGAAAACTCTTTAAAAGCTATGCTTACAATTAATATTTTTTAAAATATTAAAATTGTTTTATCAAAGTTTTGTTTATATTTTCTAGTTCTTGATACTTATAAACTAACTCTTGATATTTTAAATTATAATCATTGTATAAAAAAGAGTAATCATTTTTCTCATCTTTATATTTATCATAACCTTTTTTAGAGCTATTTGATAAGGCACTAACAAAATTAAAAGAGTTAATAGCTGTTAATATTTCATCTAATCTATCTTTGGATATTACATCAGTTGAATTTTCACTTGGGTTATTTATTTTATTTGTAAAAGAACTATGTAATAAATCAGCTAATGAGTTGTTCTTTGAAGAGGATAAAAACATATTTTTATCCTCATATCTATCAGTTAAATATGAAAAACCTAAATTAAAAGGTTGACCTAAAACTGTGTTAAATAAAGCCTTAGATAAATAGTCATCATTTGAAAAAAGAGTTGCAAGTCTTAAATTTTTTGCCATATTTTTATCATCTTCATTTTTAAATAATGTATCAATCTCTTCTAAGGAAATACCTTTTATATTTTCGTATGTTAAAGCATCAGTTTTAGGTGTAGTTGAGGCTTCTTTGCTTGTTACTAAATTACTTATAAATGACATTGAGTTATTATTTTGTATATTACTTGCAGAGTTTTGTAAAGCTGCTATTGTTGCATTTATGTTTGAAGTTATCATAATAAAACCTTTTTATAAAGTAAAAGAAAAATCTCCTTTTACATAAGGATATTTTAGTTCTATATTGTTTTGCAAAATATACTCTTGTGTTGTATGAGATATATGCATCAAATAAGCTTTTTCTACTTTCATTTTATCCAAAATTTCACTTGCTTGTAAATAATTTAGATGATTTCCTAGACTTTTTCTCTCATCATAACAAGCATCAATAAAAGCATAATCTATTTTCTTAGTTAATAAAAAATCTAAACTCTCTTTTGAAATTCCACTACAATCAGTTAAATAAGCAATTGTTCTATCTTTATATTCTATTAAATATCCAAAAGTATTTTTTGAGTGTTTTAAAGGAATTGAAGTAAATGAAATATTTTTAATTTTAATAGTTTCAAATTGTTTTATTTCTTTATAACATATTGAATGATTATATTTAAATAAATCAGAAAAACCATTTTCATCCTTTGGATGAAAGCAGTTTATTTCATCATTTGAATGTCTAAGTTTCAAAAGTCCTAAACAATGATCAGCATGGAAATGAGTAAGTAGAACTGTTTCTATTTTATTTCCATCAAATCGTGATGAAATATCTTCTATTCCTGCATCTAATAGGATTATAGTGTCATCAATTTTTATATATGCACAAGTTGAAAGATTTTGTTTTTTTTCTTCCCTATGATTTTCACAAACTATACAAGGGCAGTTATGAACAGGAATTCCTGCACTATCACTGCTACCTAAAAAACTAAATTTCATCTATTTCCTTTAATATATCAATAAAAGCTTTTATACTATCATCAAATGATTTATCATTTTGAAATACTATAAGATTTCTAGCATAAATCTTATCATATTTTCTCTCTAATCTTTTTTCAATCTCTTTAATATTTTCTCTTCCTCTTTTGATAAGTCTTCGTTTTAATTCAACATCATTTAAAGTAATATTTATTACATAAACCTTATCAAAATGCTTTTCAAAATCAGCTATTTTTGATCTTGAAATAGAAATAATATTTGTTTTATTTTTTATTGAATCTTTTGAAATTCCATATAAATTATTATGTGCTTCCCAAGAAGAGATAAAAAACTCATTCTCTTTCAAAAGTTTAAAAGCAGAGTTTTCTAAGAAAAAGTTTTTTTCATTTTTATCTGGTTTTCTTGTAATATAACGTCTTATAAAATTAAACTCTTTCTTTAACTCTTTTTTGGCTTCTTTTATTAATGTATCTTTTCCAACACCACTTGCACCAACAATTAAAATTATTTTTGTTTGCATTTCTACTCTTTTTTTGAATATTTATAAATAAATTCTCTAATATCTTTTAAATCAGCCAATCTATCTTTGATTTCATTATGGCTCCAATCCCACCAAGCTATTTTTTCAATTGATAGGATAATATCACTTGGAAATCTATATTTTAAGATTTTAGCTCCAACACCAGCAACTATAGCAAAAGCTGGTACATTTTTAGTTACGACTGCATTTGAACCTATTATTGCACCATTACCTATTTTAATTCCAGGCATAATTACAGCACCATGACCTATCCAAGTATCATGACCAATTAGAACTTGTTGAGTTTTTCTATAATTAAAAAAAGCTTCATCATTTTCTCCAAATCCATACATTTCACGTCTATAAAGTAAGTGATGTTGACAAGGCATTTCGTAAGGGTGAAATCCTGGGTTTATTCGAACATTACTTGCAATATTTGCAAACTTACCTATTTGTGTATTTGCAATTTGTGTGTATTCGCTCACATATGAATAATCACCCAATGAAGAATCACTAATATTTGCATAATTTGCAATTTCAGTATACTTTCCGAAATATGAGTTTTTTATAATTGCATTAGGGAAAATGTATGGTTTTTCCCCTAATACTACTTTGGCTTCACTATTAAGACTCTCTATTTTTGTCATTATATTTTACCTCTATATGCAATATACTTCTAAAAATCGTAACCATATTATTTCCTTTATAATTTAAAGCCTCTAATTCCATTATAAATTGATTCACCATCTTTGATAGTAAGAACAACTTTTGGAATATTACTATCATCAATTACTATAATATCAGCTCTTTTACCTTCAGCTATCACACCCCTATCATCTAAATTTGCATAAGCTGCAGGTGTTGATGTAACCATTGAAAATCCTTTTTCTAAAGGTAAATTTGCATCTTCTTTCATTCTATATACTGCTTGAAGCATTGAAGTTGGATGATAATCTGAACACAAGTATTTACAAACTCCTTCACGTACTAACTCAATTGCTGCAATGTTACCACTTTGGCTTCCACCTCTTACAATATTTGGAGCTCCCATTCCAGTTGCAATTCCTTTTGAAACTGCAAATTTTGCAACTTCTAAATCTAGTGGAAACTCTGAAATCTTAACTCCAATATCTAAAAGCCCTTGAAGTTTTTGTATACAATCATCATCATGACTTAAAAGAGTAAGATTATGTTTCTTTGCATGATTGATTAAATCATTTATCTTATCTTCATCTTTATTTAATTTTTTATTTACTACATCTTGAACTTCATCATCATCTAAACCATAATAATTAGAGTAATAAGTTTTAAATTTTTCAAGTGTTTTAAATTGTCCTTGACCAGGTGAATGATCCATCAAAGATAATAGTCTAATCATTCCCAAATCAATTAACTCTTTTATTGGTTCAACTGCATCTGTTGCGCTTAATTCAAATCTTGCATGAATAAAGTTATCAACTCCTAAATGATTCTTATTTGCTTTATAAATCTCTTCTATTTGATGTTGAGCTAGATATAAACTTCTTTTTTTCTTTGGATTTTCTTCAAAACCAATAGCGTGAAACATTGTAGTAACTCCTGCCATTGAAAGTTTTTTATCAAGTTCTGCAACTGCTAATTCAACTGGAAATGTAGCACCATGTCTAGGTTCTATCTCTTTTTCAATAGCATCTGAGTGTAAATCCACAATTCCAGCAACTACTTTTTTATCACCTAAATCAACAGCAATTTCATTTTTCCCATACTCATCAATTCTTTGAATAAATTCACCTTTGATTACAAGATCTGCACTTATAAACTTTTCATTTATTAAAACATTTTTACTTCTTAAAATTGTTTCCATTTTTATTTAACTCTCTGTAATTTATATATTTTATCACTTATAATTTCCATTGCTTCAAGGTCATGAAAAATCCCAACCATTGCAACACCTTGAGTCTTTAGCTCTTTTAATTTCTCAACAACTTTCATAGTATTTGTTTTATCAAGTGAAGCTGTTGGTTCATCAAGTAAAAGTAAAGATTTTGGAGCAATTATTCCTTTTGCAATATTTACTCTTTGTTGCTCCCCACCAGAAAAAGTTAAAGGAGATAAATCAAATAATTCTTCTCTAATTGATAAATAATCTAACATCTCTTTTGCTTTTTGTCTTGCGACTTCTTGGCTTTCACCTTTGAAAATCAACTGCTCACTTACAACATCAACAGCACTAACTCTTGGAAGAATTTGTAAAAACTGTGATACATAACCAATTTCACTCTTTCTAAGATTTAGTATTTCACTCTCACTAGCATTTGCAATATCAATAGTGCTACCATTATCTTTATGAAAGATTATATTTCCACTTGTTGTTGTATATGTTCTAAAAAGAGTTTTTAGAATCGATGATTTTCCAGCACCACTTGGTCCATAAAGAGATAAAAACTCCCCTTGTTTTACACTTAGATTTATATTTTCAAAACCTTTTACTTCAATACTTCCACGAGTATGAATTTTAAAAGTTTTATTCAGGTTTTTAACTTCTAATCTAATTATATTTTTCATAATCATGCTCCTTATAAAATCGATGACACAAGAAGTTGTGTATATGGATGTTGTGGATCTTCTAAAATTTGATCTGTTAGTCCACTTTCTACTATTTGACCATTTTTCATAACAACCGTAATATCTGTTAGGTGTTTAATAACGCCTAAATCATGGCTTACAACAACCATTGCAAAACCAATTTCATGCTGTAACTCTTTTATTAAATCAAGTATTTTTGCCTGAACTGATAAATCAAGTCCAGTTGTAGGCTCATCTAAAAGTAAAATCTTTGGATTAGAAGACAATGCTTTTGAAATTTGAATTCTTTGTTGTTGTCCACCTGAAAAATACTCAGGATAATCATCAATTCTACTTGTTGGAATCTCCGTTTTATCTAAGAAATACAAAGCTCTATTTCTAATCTCTTCATACTTTTTATTTCCACTTCCAATAACTTTTTGTGCAATATTTCCGCCTGCTGAAAAATTATAATTAAGTCCTAGTCTTGGATTTTGGTAAATCATAGACATCAAAGAGTTTCTCAAAAAAGATAACTCATTTAGGTTTGCATCTAAGATGTTTTTTTTCTCACCTTTTGAATCAATAAAATCTTTTACAAAAATCTCTCCAAGACTTGCTTTTTGGTCTTGATAAATAAGCTGTAAAAGTGTTGATTTTCCACTTCCACTCTCACCTACGATTCCTAAAACTTCACCTTGATTTAAAGATAAATTTACATTATTCACACCAACTACGCTTTTACAAGTAGGACAAATTGAACTATTAAATGAAGCTCCGGTATGCTCTAGGCATTTAGGACAAAACTTTCCAAAAACCTTTGATAAATTTTTTATATCTAATATCATTTTTTATCCCCACTTTGTTCATCACAATAATCTGTATCATTACAATAATATTTTAACTCACCATTATCATCATACACTTCATCTAAAAATGAGTTTGAACTCCCACATCTTTGACAAACTTGCCCTTCGAAGTTTTCAACTTTAAACTCTCTATCTTCAAATTTAAGTGGTTCAACATTTGTATAAGGTGGAATTGCATAAATCTTCTTTTCACGTCCTGCACCAAAAAGCTGTAAAGCTTTGTTGTTATTTAGTTTTGGTGTATCATATTTTGGAATGGGACTTGGATCCATGGCATATCTGTTATGTACCATTACTGGATATCTATTTGAAATCCTACTATCACCAAACATTGAAGTATCCTCATATAATAAAACCCATAGTTTTGAATAATCAGCATTTGCGTGCATAATTTTTTGTTTTGCTGTATTTGGCTCAACTGTTTCTAAAATATCAGGCATTGGAACTTGATACACAAGTGTTTGTCCCTCTTCTAACTCAATTTCAGGAATTCTATGTCTTGTTTGAATAATCGAAGCTTCAGTTGTTTTTGTTGTAGTTTTTACATTTGTAACTGAACTTATAAAATTTCTAATATTTACAGCATTTACACTTCCATCACAACCTTGGTCTATTACTTTTAAAGTATCACTTTCGTTTATAATTGCAAGTGTTATTTGCAATCCTCCAGTTCCCCAACCACGTGCTACTGGCATCTCTCTACTTGCAAAAGAGACAATATATCCAGGAATTGCAATAGCTTTTAAAATAGATCTTCTAATCTCTTTTTTAGCTTCTTCATCTAAAAATGCATATCTCATTTTTTAGCTCCTTTTATATCTTCTTCTTTTACATATTTACTTGCACTTTTAAATACTTGATAATCAGTTTGAAATGTCACATAGTGTGGTAATTTATAGTGATTTGCAAAACCAAATGACTCTATTCCATCCACATGGTGCATCATCATTTCAAAATCACTAGCAACTATTTGTTCAGTTCCAACAGTATATGAGTCGTTGTATAAAGTTAAATCAATAATTGATATTGAAATAGCTTTTGTTTCATTTTTTCCAAAACAAAATCCAAAACCAGTTGTAAGTCTAGTTTGTCCATCACTATCTTTATTAAAAGTTCCAGCACTCTCAACTGCTGTTGCTTCAATTGAACCTATTTTTACTTTATTTTTAGTAAAGGGATGGGTAAATACAATATCCAACTCCCCTATTCTTAAATCCCCAATTGTAGGGTGAACATCACCATAACCTCTCATAGAGGTATATGCAAATCCAAGTAAACTTCCACTTTCACCTCTGCTCATAACTTGAAGTAAGGCACTTCGTGGATATGGAGCATTTGGGAATACCCTTGTAATATCCCACGGTTCTTGCTCTTTTGGTAATATTTTTATTAAATTATCTTCTCTTAATGGAGTTAGTGCTGATTTAATTACATTATCTTTTGTTGAGTATTCTTCAATATCTACTTTTTCATTTTTTAGATCAACTAAAAGTTTTATTTCATAATCATTTGAAGCTCCTAAAAGTTGACCACCTTCAATATCTTTAAAAGCTGATGAAATTCTTCTTGTTAATCTCATATCATTTACATCTAACTCTTTACAAATTCCAATTCTTTGACAAGATGACCTATGCGCTCTTAAAAAAAATGAAGCATTTAATAAATCCCCTGCACTTCTTTTAATAGCACGAGCTGCGAGTTTTTTACTATATAAAGCACCCTCACTAAGAACTTTATCAATTGAAAAAGTAAAGGCATCTATTAAATCTTCATCATCAATTTTGCTAGATTTTGAAGTAATATCATTATAAAAATTCAAAGAGTTTCTAATAGCTTCTTCCCCACCTTTTATTGCATAATATGCCATTTAGATAACCTCCACTTTTGTAGTTCTTGATAGTGCAACTATTTGAGCATTTTCATCTAAGAAGAAAACTTCATTTCCTAAAGGAAAATATGAATTTTTTTCATTAAAAAACTCGATAAACGACTTATCAACGGGAAGATTTACAATCTTTTCTTTATTAATTCCAGGACCACTTAGTTTTACTTTTAAACCATTAAAATCCTTACATTTAAAAATCAAAGTTCCTGAAAATTCAGGGTCCTTTGAAGTTCCTATTTTTCCTTTAGTAAGTAAATATTCATTTATTTCATCACAAAAAATATAATCAGCTTCACACTCTTTAGTTTTTGATGCATTTGTAATTGCATCAAGTAAATCAAACTCTTCAATACCTTCATAAAAATAACTCACTTCTGAATAAAGTAAACAATTTGCAATTGCCAAAAGATTTGATTCAAAAAGTGGTTTTATTTTTTCTATATTTCCTGGCATTGATAAGGCATTCATTATTGATTTAAAATTTTCTCTATTTAATTTTTCTATATCAACTATATTCATTTTTTATCCAATTTAAAGTAAATCAAAAGAAACACGAGTTGAGTTTACTTTTTGATTTATTTTTCTATTTTTTTCTTCATTATCATTTTTTGCATTTTCTAAAATATTTGTTATTTCATCTGTATAAATATTTGCCTCAAAACAAGCATCTAGTGATGCTATGTAAAGAGATAATTCTTCGTTACTATCCATTACCATTGCCCAACCTTTTGTATTTTCAACCTGAACAATAGTTGAAGTTACAAGAACTTCACCTGCATAAAAACTCCCATTTGAAATGGGATCTTTTACAGGAACAAGTAAAGTTTGTTCAGTTGGTGCTGTTAAAACTTTTACACCATAATTTTCATCAATTTTTTCATATAATTTTTTTAATTCTTCAATTTTTACTAATTGAGCAAAATTGTTAATATCTTCTCTTTTCATTTATATAAACCTTTTTCTAATTACTGAACTTAACTTATCTAAAGCCCAAACGGTAATCACAATAATTATAATAATCGTACAAACGTCATTGTTTTCAAATGCTCTCATTTTGTCAAACAGATAAAATCCAATCCCACCAGCTCCTACAAATCCTAAAATAGAGGCACTTCTAACATCTGATTCAAATCTATATAAAGCCATTGAAATAAAATGTGGCATAGTTTGAGGAATAACAGCAAATACTAAAACTTTTATAAATCCAGCACCTGTTGTTGTTAAAGCTTCAACAGGACCTGGATCAATTGCTTCATTTCCTTCACTAAGTAGCTTACACAATACTCCTGATGTATGAATCCCCAAAGCTAAAATTCCAGCCATTGGTCCAAGACCAACTGCACTTACAAAAATTAAGGCCCAAATAATTTCATTAATTGATCTAAAAATATTTGCAACTAAAGTTGCACTTGCATATATTGTTTTTTTAATAAATTCATGAAAAGGTGTTTTTCCAGGAATTAAAATATTTAATATATTTCTTGAACACATATATGACAATGGAACTGCGATAATTATAGAAATCACTAATGCAATTACAGCCATTTGAATAGTTTCAAGCATAGCTAGAGAATAATCCATTAAATCACTACTATTTAGATTTGGAGGAAAGAATCCACTATCTTCAATTTCAGGATTTCCCATAATATATTCCTGCATATATTTTCCACCATCAATTAAAAAAGACATATTCATATTTGTATCATTCCAACTTTTTACAACTATTAGAACAAGTATAAGTATTATCAGTGTCTTATAAAAAGAAAAAGGATTACTCTCTTTTCTTAATTCATTTACATTCATCTATTTTCCTTGAAATAAAAGAGAAGAAATCTTCTCTTTTAAAATATTTATTTTTTAGCTTCTAACTGTTTTTTTACTTCAATTAAATCTCTAACAGGGTTATACATAGAATCATTTGCTTCTACATAACCTTTAATTTTTAATTTCTCTAAACCATCTTTATCCCTATAAGAAAGAAATGCTTCTTTTAATGCCATTTTTAAAGATACTGGTAAATCACCACGTGCTGCCATTGGAGAACCAGGAATTAAATCAGAAGTCCAAATAATGTTAAAATCATTTTCATTCCATGCTTTTCCCAATCCTCTGTTATAATCTAAAGTATTTGTTGAAGCAGCATCAACTTTTCCTGCTTTAATTGATAATATTGAAGCCTCATGCCCACCTGAATATAAAACTTTTGAAAAATATTGTTGAGGATCAATTCCTGATTTTGAAAACATTACCATTGGAACTAAAGTTCCTGAAGTTGATTGAGATGATGTAAATGCCCAAGTTTTACCTTTGATAGAATCTAAAGTATTTAAACCACTATCTTTTTTAGTAATAATAATCCCTTTATAACCTGGTAATCCAGATTCTGCATCAACTTCAACAACTAAAGCTTCTGCATTTGCTCTTTTTTGTGCTTCAACATAAGATTTTGGGCCAAAATAAGCCACATCAATATGTTTATGTTGCATACCTGTAATTACACCTGTGTAATCACCTGCAAGTTGTAATTCAACTTTAATACCTAATTTTTTTGCTAAATGATCTGTTAAAGCTGAAAAATTCTCTTTCATTGATGTTGAACCAGCAACTGGAATTACTCCAAAATTGATTTTTTCTGGCCATTTTTCTTCAGCCATTGTTGTAGTTACACTAAGACCTAATGCAAGAGTTGCAAGTGCGATTTTTTTGATTAGTTTCATTTTTATTTCCTATTTATAGATAATTTATTACACTATTAATTAGCATAAATTTTTTCAACTAACTTTTCAGTTAAGTTTTCACTGTTGTCGTCAAAAACTACTGTTCCATTATTAACTCCGATTATTCTGTCACAGTACTCTTTGGCATACTCCAAATGATGAAGGTTTGCAATTACGGTTACCCCATAAGTTTCATTAACCTTCTTCAAAATCTCCATAACTTTTCTGGCACTTTTAGGATCAAGTGCAGATACAGGCTCATCAGCTAAGATAATCTTTGGTTCAGCGGCCAAAGCACGCGCAATTGCAACTCGCTGTCTTTGGCCTCCCGAAAGTTCATCACATCTTTTCATTGAATGTTTAGTAATATCAACAATATCCATATACTCTTTTGCTTTTTTTAGCTCCTTATCTTTATAAAGTTTAATAATTGCTCTACTTAATGGGATATCTTTTAACATGCCACTAATCACATTGTCTAAAACAGAAAGTCTATCAACAAGATTATAACCTTGAAAAATCACACCAATTTGCTCTCTTAATTTAATTAGATTTTTCTTTTTAATATTATGTAAATCAAAATCTAAAACCTCAAATTTTCCATTAAATACTTTTATTCCACCAGTAATTGACATCAATAAAGTAGATTTACCAGCACCACTTGGGCCAATGATTCCTATAAACTCACCTTTTTTTACTTTTAAATCTATATCTTTTAAAATAATTTCTTTTTTATAACCTAAGGTTAAATTTTTCATTTTTATCACTATAAACTCCTGTTTAAATTAAATCTACTTTTATCTTGCAAATATCACCTCTAAAATAACTTGTTCCATATTCAACAAAATTTCCATTTTGGTCTTTTGAAATAGTACAAGCTGCTAATAAAGGAGAATTACTTGGCATCATCAAAAGTGTACTTTGTTCTTTTGTTGCCATTACAGATTCAAAAATCGTCGAGATTTTTGTAACTTCTAAATTGGGATATGATTTTTCTAAGATTTTGTATAAAGAAAATGGTTTGCAATCGAGATTATTGATAAGTTCTCTATAAAGATAAGCATCAAAGTATGAATATGAAATAGAAATAGGTAAATCATTTGCAAATCTTAAAAGTCTAAATTCAATAACTTTTAATTTTGTATTAATACCAAGATTTTTAGCAACATCTTCACTAGCTTCAATAATATCAACACCTAAAAGAGTTGTTTTAGGTTCATAACCTAAATCAAGTATTTTAGAGCTATAAGAACTTTTATCACTAATAGAATATGGAACTTTTATATTTGATATATAGGTTCCCTTTCCTAAAATTGTATAAATAAAACCTTCACTTTTTAATAACTCCAAAGCTTGTCTTATAGTATGTCTATTTACACAAAACTCTTTTGCAAATTCATTTTCAGAAGGTAATTTATCATAGTTGTTATATTTTTTATTTTCAATATTATTTAAAATCTTTTCATACAATTTTAAATACATTGGTTTATCAGATTTTTTAAGCAATTTGTTCCTTTATACATGTCTATACAAGTTAAACTCATGAAAGTATAAGAAAGGTGAATTACAGATAGATTACAACTTGTATATACAAGTTAAAGCCCTTGTATAGGGCTTTTAATAATTAATTTTATAAAGATAAGGTTTGTGGGTATTTATAGTAATTATTTAAGACTAATTACAATCTTCTTTTTTAGATAATTTTTTTAGTTCGTTACAAGAAAAACCAGCTAATTTTCTAGCATCAAAGTTTAAATCCATTTTTCTACTTGTACTTCCTGGGAAAACTTCTTCAATAATTTGTAAATATGTAGATTCAGGTTCTAAGTTTAATCTTTCACATTCATATTTAAACCAAGTATCACCTTTTTTTACATGATCAACTTCTTCTTCAAGAATAATTGCTAAAACATCTAATAGTTTTAAATTAAAAGCATCCCTATTAGATTTTAACTTTTCCATAATTTTTGGATTTTGATCAAGTCCGTTTGCTTCTAAATATCTTGGAACTGCTGCCATTCTTCGTAAAAACTCAGGAGTTTGCTCCATTGCCTCAAATAAATTCTTATGAACAGCAAAATCACCATACTTACCATCAAGCTCAAATAACAACTCTTCTAGCATTAAAAAATGTCTAATTTCATCATCTGCTACTTCTAACCAATCTTTATAATATTCAATTGGCATATTTTTATACCTAAGTGCTGCATCTAAAGCTAAATCAATAGCTGAATACTCAATATGAAGTATTGTATGTACTAAATATTTTTTACCTTCAATTGTATTAAAATTTTTAATAGGAGGTAAAGCTGTTGGTTTTACAATTTGTAAAAATGGAAAATACGAAGGCTTATCTAAAACATAAGGTTCGTAGGAATCATTAAACATAAAATTATTATTTAAAAAATTCTTATAAAAAATTTTGAATTTTTGAATTTTATCTTTTGGCTCACTTGTTAGTAAAATTTCCTCAAGTGCATTAAAATAATCCATAAATAACCTCTTTTTTGATATAATCTAGTAATTTTAGCAAAGTAAGGTTTAAAATGGATATAAAAGTACAAGCAATGGGTGATTATCAAACAAATTGTTATATATTTACAATTGATGGTAAAGATATTATCATAGATCCAGGGGTAAATGCTCTTAGGTGGATTGATTCAAAAGTAACTAATCCAATTGCAATATTGAATACCCATGGACATTTTGATCATGTATGGTCAAATCAAGAAGTAAAAGATAAGTATAATCTAAAAATATACACTCCAAAAGATGATAACTTTATGTTAAAAAAAGATCCTTATGGATTAGGGATGCCTCCTTCAACTGCCGATGTATTAATACAACCAGATGAAGAAATTGAATTAGAAGGAATAAAAATAAAATTCCATCATTTCCCAGGTCATACACCTGGCTGTTCTGCAATACAGATAAATGAGCATTTATTTACAGGTGATTTTATTTTCAAAGGTACTATTGGAAGATTTGATTTTCCAAACTCAGATGCTATGCTTATGAAAAAAAGTATAAATAAGATTCTAAAATGGGATCAAGATTTTCATATTTATCCAGGTCATGGTGATAAAACTACACTAAAAAGTGAAATCCAAACACTTAAACAATGGGAAAGACATATTTAATAAAGGTTTTGTGAAATGAATTTATCTTTTGAAACGATAATAAAAGAAAATGAAAAACTAAAATTAACAGATTTAGAAAAAAGTAGCCTTAATGTATATGAATATTTAAAACTACATCATCATATTAATTTTTTAGTTATTGATATTAAAAAAAACAATTTATTAGAAAATATCTTTACATATGATGATGGGGATTTTGATTATTTTACAAATACTTTATCTTTTCAACAAAATAGAAATACTGATATAATTTTTAAATTTTTATCAAAAGATGAAAAAGAGTATGAAATAATTAAAAATGATTTAGCAAATATAAATATGTCTTTACAAATTTTTTCCCAATCATTATTTAACAAATATATGGAAAAAATCCTAAATGAGATCTCATTAATAGATCAAGTTACAGGCTCATATAATCGTTCATATTTGGATAACTATGTTTCAAATTTACTTAGTTTATCAAATAGAGAACAGAAAAAAATTGCATTTATTAAAGTTGGAATAGATCAATTTAAAGCAGTAATTGATGAGTTTGATTATGAAGTTGGAGATAAAGTTTTAAAAACTCTTGCTTCTAGCTTAAAAGATAGTGTAAGAGAATCAGATATTATTATTAAAATTTCAAGTGATGAATTTTTAGTTATTTTATTAAATATTATTAATGAAAATAATGCCATAATAATATCAGAAAAATTAATTAATAATTTCAGTAAACAAAAAGTTGTTGTAAATGAAAATACTAATCAAACTCTTATGAAAACTATTTGTAGTGGTATTTCAATATACCCAGATAATGCATCAAGTATAGATGAAATAATAAAAAAATCTGACATAGCTCTATATGAAGCTAGAAACAGAGGTCGAAATCAGATTTTCTTATTTAATGAAGAAGATACAAACAAAATAGATTTTTTTTAGGTAGGTAATATGAAAAATAAAATTCTTGAATTAATAAAATCATCAGCAACATCAAGCGATGATTATGAATCTTTAGTTAGTATTTTTAATTTACATGATCAACTTCAATATGCTACAAATATTAAACAAGCAGCTGAAGATATATATACGTGGCTAAATAAAGAGTTTAAAGTAGATAATCTAACTTTTTCATTATTTGATGTAAATAAAAATGATAAAGAAGAAATTTTGTCTAAGGGAAAAGAGTTTTATTTAGATGATGACTTATCTCATTTTTTTATTATTAATACACATACAAGTTTAAATGCTATTGTATCTTTTTGTGCAACTTCAAAAGTTCATTTTAAAATTATAGAAGAAAAATACAATATTATTGAAGCTGCTTTTTTTCAAGTATCACAAATGATTCAAAGCTGTATTTTAAAGAAAAATTTTATTGAATCTTCATCATTGGATTCTGTTACGAATGTTTATAATAGAAACTATCTAATTGAAAACTTAACTACACACCTTAGACTTTCTAATAATAAACAAAATGAGATTTATTTTTTAATGATTGGTATTGATCATTTTAAAGCTGTTATTGATGAGTTTGATTATGATATTGCTGATAAAGTATTAATTGAACTTGCTAAAGTAATTCACTCAAATATAAATGAATTTGATATGGTTGGAAGATTAAATGGTGATGAATTTTTAGTTTCGATTCTAAATAATGTTAGTGAATATCAAGTATGTGAACTTGCTAAAAAAATCATCTCTGATTTTGCTGAAGTTAATATACTAGTTAACAATGAAACAAAACAAACACTCAAAAAAACCATATGTATTGGCTTTGAAGTGTATAAGTTAAATAGTAGTCATACAATTACAGATTGTATAAAAAATGCAGATATAGCATTATACGAAGCTAAAAATAAAGGAAGAAGTCAACTTTTTAAATTTAGTGATTTAGAAGAGGAAGATACTATAGAATTATTCTAAATTCTATAGTATGTTTTTTTATAAAATTTTTCTAGCTTTTACATAAACTCTTTTAGGAGCTGGGTAACCTTCTACTGTTTTTGTTTTATCGTTTTCATCTAAAAAATCTTCCAAACTTTGATCAAATGACCATGGAGTTTTTCTTTGCTCTTCACTTGTTGTAATAGTAGTAGCTAAAACTTCAATATTTTCAAACCCTGCTCTCTCACACCAATTATTAAGAGCTGAAATTGTAGGAATAAAATATATATTTGGAATTTTAGAATATCTTTTATTTGGTGTTAAACAAATTTCCTCATCTCCATCTATCATAAAAGTATCTATTAAAATTTCACCTTTACTATTAAGTCCACGAGCAAGTGATTTTAAAGTCCCAACAGGATCTGCTCTATGATATAAAACACCTAACATAAAAATAAAATCAAATTTATGATTGTAAAATTCTAAATGCTCAACACCTAACATTTCATACACAATATCTGATTTAACAAAGTGATTTACAAACTCAAATTGATGTAATGTTAAAGGACTGGGATCAAAACCTACTAATCTTTTTGGTTTATCTTCAAGCATTCTAAACATATAATAACCATTATTACAACCAATATCTGCAACTATTTTATCTTTTAGATTAAAATGTGGACGTATTAAATTATATTTAATATTACTTTGCCATTCACTATCTATTTCTAAACCAAATATATTAAAAGGCCCTTTTCTCCAAGGAATCAATTTTTTTGCAGCATCTGTAATTAAATCAAACTCTTCTTGAGTTAAATCTTCTTTTTTACCTACTGTAAACCAATCACCATAATCAATATCTAAATTTGATTTATCTATTTGTGATAACTTTTGGATTTGCTCATACCAAGGTTGAACATTTTTCCATTCTCGGCATTCATTTTTTTTATTTTGTAAGGTTTCTAAATTCATGGCGTAATTATAGATGTTTTAGATAAAATTTTGTCTTAAATCAATAAAAAACAAACTTATCTTTAGTTATACTTGCTAAATAAAAAAGAAAATGAACATAAATTAATATTTCGTTAACGTGTTATTAACCTCATATTAATATAATTCATTTTAAATTATTAATAAAAAGGATTTTTTTTGAAATTTTCAAATGTCTTATTCTCTTTTAAGACAACATTAATTTTACTTGCTATTTTAGCAATTGGAGCTGGATGCGCCACATTTATTGAAAATGATTTTGGTACATCATCAGCTAGAGTTTTAGTTTATAATACTATTTGGTATGAAAGTGCTCTTGTATTAACAACTGTAAACTTAATTGGAATAATTATTAGATTTAAGATGTGGAAAAGTAGAGCTAAATTTATTTTCCATTCTTCTTTTGTAATTATTCTAATTGGTGCAGGAGTTACTAGATATGTTGGATATGAAGGTATTATGCAAATACCTGAAGGTGCAACTGAAAATAAAATGATTTCAGGAGAGCCATATTTACAAGTAACAATTCAAGACGGAGACAAAGTATATTATCAAGAATATCAAAAAGAATTTACTTCTTTTATTACAAATGTAAATGATTTTTCTCATAAGATATTATTTGGTAATAAATCAGTAGATATTAACTATAAAAATTTTATTTTTGCAAAAAAAGATACAGCAAAAATGGGTCTTTTAGTTGTTGATGTTACACTTGATGGAAAAACGCAAGAAATAAAACTTCCAGGACTAAGAGGTCAAAAAGGAGTTGAAAGAGATTTAATATTTGATAATGTTATCGTAAAATTAGAGTATGGTTCAAAAATCGTTTCTCTTCCTTTTTCTATTAAATTAAATGACTTCCAATTAGATAGATATCCAGGAAGTATGTCACCTTCTTCATATGCATCTGAAGTTACAGTAATAAAAGAAAATGGACAATCATATGATTATAGAATTTTTATGAACAGAACATTAAGTGAAGGAAACTTTTTGTTTTTCCAAAGTTCATATTTTCCTGATGAAACAGGAACAGTTTTATCTGTAAATAATGATCCAGGGAAATGGCCTACATATTTAGGATATTTCTTATTAACGTTAGGTTTATTATTAAATTTCTTTGATAAAAAATCAAGATTTAGAAAATTAAGTAATTTTGTTGCTAGTAAAAATATAGCTTCAATTGCTTTGGTTTTATCATTAGCATTTGCTTCAACTTCATTACAAGCAGCTGATGAAAAAGCTATTGAAGATAATTCAAAGCAAACAGTTGAATACTTAAATAAGTTAAAAAATGAATCATTACAAACTGCACATAATTTTGGGAAATTAGTTGTTCAAAGTAATGGTGGAAGAATGAAACCACTTTCTACTTTAAATAGAGAAATCGTTCAAAAATTAAGTGGTAAAGCTTCAATGTTAGGAATGACTTCTGATCAATTAGTTCTAGGAATGCTAACTACTCCTGATGTTTGGAAAGATGTTAAGATGATTAAAATCCAAACTCCTAAATTAAAACAATTTTTAGGAATTAATGAAAAAGAAAAATATATTGCTTTTTCTGAAGTTTTTAAAGATGGTGAATATTTACTTGCAGGTGAAGCTGAAAAAGCACTTCAGACAAAACCAATTGAAAGAGGAACTTACGAAAGAGATATTATTAAAATTGATGAAAGATTAAATATTATGTATTCTGTATTTAATGGATCATTATTGAATATCTATCCAAAAGTAAAAGAAGCAGGAAGTCCAGATGATAATAGTAAATGGTTTTCTCCACTTGATGCAATACAAAACTTTACAGGACAAAATAAAACAGCTATTGAAACAATAACAAGAGGTTTTATCAATGCTATTGTTGAAAATAAATGGGAAGATGCAAATAACTTTATTAGCATGATTTCAGTTTATCAACAAAGAGTTGGTGCTGATGTAATGTTATCACCTTCAAAAATTGAAGCAGAGATATTTTTTAATGATTTAGATATTTTCTTTAAATTAACACTTGCATATATGTTACTTGGATTAGTTATGCTAATTGTTGCATTTGTAGTGATATTTAAACCTGATTTCAAACCAAAAAAAATAACAACACTATTTTTTATAATATTAGCTACACTATTTTCTATACACACATTTGGTATGGGATATAGATGGTTTTTATCAGGACATGCTCCATGGTCAAATATTTATGAAACATTATTATATATCTCATGGTCAGCTGTATTTGCAGGTGTTATTTTCTTTAGAAGATCATTACTTGCTTTAAGTGCTGCTGTTATTATTGCTGGGATTTTTATGTTTACAGCCCACTTAACAGATGTTGATCCTCAAATCACAAACTTAGTACCTGTACTTAAATCATATTGGTTAACTATCCACGTTTCTATTCTAACAGCATCTTATGGATTCTTTGGACTTGGAGCAATATTAGGTTATCTAACACTAATTATGTTTATTTTTAGAAAAAATAGACCACATGTTGATGAGATTATCAAACATGTGAGTGCTATTACTGAAATTACATTAATTATTGGTTTATCTGCTGTTACTGTTGGAAATTTCCTTGGTGGAGTTTGGGCAAATGAATCATGGGGAAGATACTGGGGTTGGGATCCAAAAGAGACTTGGGCTTATGTATCAATCGTAATTTATGCAATTGTTATTCATTTAAGATTTATAAAATCTTTTAATAATCCATTTGTTTTTGCAACTGCTGCTTTATTAGCATTCTCTTCAATTTTAATGACATATTTAGGAGTAAACTTCTACTTATCAGGAATGCATTCATATGCAACAGGAGATCCTGTTCCAATTCCTACATGGGCATATGTAACTTTTAGTATTGTAATCATTACAATTTTACTTGCCATTAGAAACAGAAATTTAAAAGAAACATTATAAAACTTTAGAAGAACTAATTATTTAGTTCTTCTAACAGTTATTTTTTCCTCTTTCTTCCTTAATTTAAATTTATTTTAAAACTTTTATGACTATTATACATATGTAAGAATTTTTATTGGTAGGATTGGCATATGACACCTGGTAAATTAGAACATGTTATTAAATGTACAAAAAACCTAAATGTGTTGTATATTGAAGATAATATATTCGTACAAAAACAAACAACTAAAATGTTAGAATCATTTTTTAACAAAATCTATCTTGCAAATAATGGTAAAGAAGCCTTAGAATTATTTGAAAAAGAAAACCTATACAACTTAGTTATTACAGATATTGAAATGCCTCTACTTGATGGAATTTCATTTATTGAAACAATAAGAGAATATAATAAAAAAATACCAATTATAATTTTATCAGCTCATGATAATAAAAGTTATTTTCTAAAAACTATAAATGCAGGAATAGATGGATATATTTTAAAACCATATACCCTTGAACAAATAGTAGAAACCCTTGAATATATCATTGAAAAGTATGACTTACAAAAAACATTTGACAATATGATAAAACTAGAGTTTAACTTTATTTGGGATAAAGATAAACGTTTGTTATATAAAGATGATTTTCAAATAAAACTATCAAAAAATGAAACAAAACTTTTTGAACTATTTATAGAAACTAATAGCATGATAAAAACTTATGAAGAGATTGAGTATTATTTATTTGATGATTGTGATGATAATACAAAAAAAATACGAAATCTTATTAGAAGATTGAAAATTAAACTTCAATATGATTTATTTGATACTATTTATTCATATGGATATTCACTAAAATATAGACAGGTTTAATGAAATTTATTTTTATACTCATTTTTTTACTATTAAACATTTCTCTCTTAAATGCAAAAGATTCAAATATTAAACTAACATCAGAAGAATTAATCTTTTTACAAAATAATCAGCCATTAAAGCTACATAACGAGGAATATTGGCCACCTTACAACTTCAATGAAAAAGGTGTTCCCAAAGGCTTTGTAATTGATTATATGAACTTACTTGCAAGTAAACTTGGAATCCAAGTTGAGTATGTTTCAGGTTATAGTTGGAATCAATTTATGGAAATGCTAAAAATAGATAAAATTGATGCAATTATAAATATTTCTAAAAATAAAAAAAGAGAAGAATTTTTTGATTTTACAAATGTTTACCATACAGCTGCAAATGCTATTTATGTAAAAAAAGGTAATGAATATATAGACTCACTGGAAAAACTAGAGGGAAAAACTATTGTAATGCCAAAAGGTTTTTTTGCTCAACAATTAATAGAAGAACACTATCCTAAAATTAAACAAATCCTTGTAAATGACTCTCTTGAAGCATTAAGATTATTATCACTTGGAAAAGCAGATGCCACAATTGATAAAAAAAATGTTTTAGACTATTTAATATCAACAAAAAATATTTCTGAAGTTGTTCCTACTAACTATGTAGATGATGATAGATTAATAAGTTATGTAAGTATCGCTGTTTCAAAAAATAAACCTATTTTAAAAACTATTTTAAATAAAGCTCAAGATTCAGTATCAGATGAAGAATTATTAAATTTAAAAAGAAAATGGTTTGGAACAAATGAAATATTAAATAAAAAGAACTATCTAACAAAAGAAGAAAAAAGATATATATCAAATAAAAATACCATTAAAATGTGTAATATTATAAATCTAAAACCTATTGAATTTTATGAAGAAAATAAAACTCAAGGAATTAATATTGACTTATTAAATCTTATGGCAAAAAAACTTGAAATAAGATTTGAGAATATAAGAGTTAACAATTATGAAATAGCAAAACAATATTTAAAAGATGGTCTTTGTGATATATTACCAACTATAGACGAGCAGGATTTAAAAGATAATGTAATTTTCACAAATCCTATTTTAAGTTATAAATTAGCTATTATTACTCAAAAAAATAAAACTGTAGTTCAAGATATAAATGAAGTTTTAAATAAAACAATGGCTAAAAAAACAACATCTGAAAGCTTGAGTTTATTAAAAAACAAATATCCAAATATAAATATTTTTGAAACAAAAGATGATTATGAAACCTTTGAAGCGGTAAATAACAATAGAGTATACTATGCAATTGAGCCACTTCCTGTGGTTGCTTATTATACTTCTAAGTATGCTTTTAATAATATTTTTATATCAAGATATACAGATATTATACTAACTTCAAAAATAGCTATTTCAAAAGAAAATACTTTACTTCAAATAATTTTAAATAAAACAATAGAACAAATTAATGAAAATGAACATAGAGAGATTTTTAATAAATGGACAAATTTTTCCATAAAAATGCCATTTGATTATAATACTCTATGGAAAATCTTAATAATGATTTTCTTAATAATAGGTATTGTTGCATATAGACAAATTATTTTAAATAAACATAATAAAAAATTAAAACTTGCTAATAATGAAATTGAGAAAAAAAATAGGCAAATAGCAAAACAAAAAGAGCTTTTTGAAAAACTTTATAATAAATCAGCAGATGGTGTTTTATTATTAAAAGATAAAAAAATTATTGATTGTAATGAAGCCGCATCTTTAATACTTAAATATCCAAAGGAAGAGTTATTAGATAAATATTTTTATGAAATTGCACCTAAATTACAAGCTGATGGAGAAAGTTCAAATTTAAAATCAATAAAAAAAATAGATGAAGCTTTAAAAAATGGAGTTTGTAGTTTTGAATGGATGCATAAAAATAAAGATCATGAAAAATTATGGATTGAAGTTCTTTTAACATCTATTGAAATAAATAATAACCTTGTGATTCATACTGTAATTAGAGATATAAACAAAAGAAAACAAATGGAAAAAGAGCTTGAGATTTTAACATTTTCTTTAGAAGAAAAAATCAAAGAAGAAGTTAAAAAAAATGAAGAGAAAACAGCTCAATTAATACAACAATCAAGATATGTTCAAATGGGTGAAATGATTTCAATGATAGCTCACCAATGGAGACAACCACTAACTGCAATTACAGCAACTGCTAATAATTTATTATTAAAAAATATTTTAAATCAAGAAATTAGAAAAGAAAATCTATCTGAAGAACTAACATTAATCATAGATTATACCCAACACTTATCTTTTACAATTGATGATTTTAGAAACTTTTTTAAAACAGATAAAAAGAAAATTGAAGTAAATCTAGAAGAGACAATACAAAAAGCTATAAGTATAATAAAAACATCTTTTGAATCAAAAGAGATAGATTTAATTACAAATTACAAATACAAGGGTACAATTATTACTTATCCTACTGAAATACAACAAGTAATTTTAGTTATGCTAAAAAATGCAGAAGAAGCATTAATAGAAAATAATTATTCATATAAAAGAATAGAAATCACAACCTATAAAGAGGATGATTTTATAGTAATTGAAATTGAAGATAATGCTGGAGGAATTTCAGCTGATATTATCTATAAAATCTTCAATCCATATTTTTCTACAAAGAAATCAAAAGAAGGAACAGGGATTGGTCTTTATATGAGTAAAATAATAATAAATGAGCATTGTAAGGGTAAAATAACTGTTTCAAATAGCAATAATGGTGCAATTTTTAAAATAAAATTACCAATCTGCTTATAAAAAGGTATAATGCAGAAAAATAAAAGGATTTTAATGGAAAATAATATAATAGAAATTTTTAAAGAAATTACTTCCATTCCAAGATGCTCAAATACACATCAACCATTTATTCACTATATGAAGCAACTAGCACAAGAACTTAATTATTTATGTTTAGTAGATGAATACAATAATATTTTATGTAAAAAAGTAAACTCAAAAGCTAAAATAGCTTTCCAATCTCATTATGATATTGTTTGTTTAAGTGATGATTGCGTACCTGAAATTGTTCAAAATGAAGATATTTTAACAGCTCTTGATTCTACACTTGGAAGTGACAATGGAATTGGCTGTTCATATATGATTGCTTTAATGTGTGAAAAATATGATGGAGAATTTTTATTTACATCAGATGAAGAGATTGGATTAATTGGAGCAAATAATCTTGATTTACCACTAAATGCTACATATATGCTAAATCTTGATAGTGAAGAAGAAGGTGAAATTTGTATAGGTTGTGCAGGTGGAGTTGATATATTTGCAACAAATACAAATAAAAAAATTATTCCAAATGTTGATAATCTTGATTTATATGAAATTTCAATATCAAAACTTCAAGGTGGACACAGTGGTGTTGATATTGATAAAGATATTCCAAATGCAATAAAACTAATAGCAAAAACTATTAAAGAGTGTAATGGAAAATTACTAGATATAAACGGTGGGGAAAGAATTAACTCAATTCCAGTAAATGTAAAAGCAATAATAGCAAGTGCAATAACACCAATTGCAAGTCATGAAAATATGCTAATAGAAAAAATAGAAGCTAAAAGTGAACATTTAAATGTATTTGATGATAAAGTAATTGATTGTATTTGTGATTTCCAAAATGGTGTGAGAGCTATGAATGAAGAGTTAAAAGTAGTTCAAACTTCAATAAATATTGCAATTATCAAAACAGACATAAATGGGATAAAAATAGAATTAAGTGCGAGATCTATGGATAATGAAGATTTAAAAGATCTAAAATTTGAAACAATAAAAGAACTTAGAAATTATAATTTTGATGTTACAACAAAAGGAAAATATCCAGCATGGAAACCTGATATTAATGAATTTACTTCAAAAATATTAGAAGTTTATAAAGAATTTAATCCAAATGCATCACTTGAAGCAATTCATGCAGGACTTGAATGTGCAATTTTCAAAGACAAATATCCACATATAAAAATAGCCTCAATTGGCCCAACAATTAAATTCCCACACTCTAGAAAAGAGCAAGTATCTATAACTTCAGTTAAAAATGTATACAAAGTAATAAAACAAATACTTGTAGAAATGGAAAAATAAAAAGATAAAAAAGAGCTTTTCTTTTTTATCTTGAAGTGCTACTTTTAGCCTTTTGAATATCCGAACTATATTTAAAAACCATATAATCAAACATCTTAGCTTCTTTGTTTTTTTGGAAGAAAAAAAACATTTCTACTAATCTAAAACTCATTCTAAAAAATGCTGTAAAAGGTATCATATATGTAATAAGTGTAGTGATTGTTCTATTTGGATAATACTGTTCTAGTTCTTCTTTTAACTCTTTTAAAACCAAACTCTCTTCTTGAAGTTTACTTCTATCTTGTGTTGAAATCACTCTAATTGCAATTAAAAAATTAACAACAAACATTAAAGCATTTAAATTCCAACCAATAATACAAATATCTAAATAACTCATTAACGCTCTTTATCTTAAAATTTAAAAAAATGATTATAACCTATTTATCTTTTATACTAAATCTATTGAGTATAATTTCATCTAAAAAAACTTTATTAATGAGAAATAATGACTAAAAATGAATATAATTTAAAAATAGAACAACTAATATCTTGGGCCCATGCTTATTATGTTTTGGATAATCCCCTTGCAAGTGATGAGGAGTATGATAAATTAGCACGAGAATGCTTAGCCTTTGAGCAAGAACAACCAGCATTAAGCCATCCAAACTCGCCAAACAAAAGAGTTGGAGGATTTGTTTTAGATGGATTTGAAAAGGCTGCACATCTATCAAGAATGTGGTCACAAGAGGATGTTTTTAATACAAAAGAGTTAGAAGATTGGATAAAAAGAGCACAAAAAGTAAATACAAATTTAGAGTTTTACTGTGAACCAAAATTCGATGGAGCTTCTTTAAACCTTATTTATGAAAATGGTTTATTAAAACAAGCAATTTCAAGAGGAGATGGAAGTGTTGGTGAAGATATTACAAATAATGTTAAAACAATCCACTCTATTCCACTTCAAATAAAAGAAAAATCTTTAATAGAAATACGAGGTGAAATCGTAATAAAAAAAGCTGATTTTGAGAAAATCAATGAACAACGAGCAAAAAATAATGAACAACTATTTGCAAATCCAAGAAACGCAGCTTCAGGATCTTTAAGACAATTAGATCCAAGTATAACTGCAAAAAGAAAACTATTTTTCAATGTTTGGGGAGTTGGGCAAAATAGTTTAGATTTTACAAAAGCTAGTGATATGATGGAATACATTTATTCTTTAGGTTTTGTTCATCCTCCAATGACTACTTTAACAAAAAGTGTAGAAGGAATTGAAAAGCTTTATCATAAGATTATAGAAGCTAGAAATAGTATTGAAATGATGCTTGATGGAATGGTTATAAAAATAAATGATTTAGAAACACAAGCAGAATTAGGATATACAGTTAAATTTCCAAGATTTTCATGTGCTTATAAATTCCCAGCTGTTGAAAAAACTACAAAAATTTTAAATATAATCCAACAAGTAGGAAGAACAGGAGTTATCACACCTGTAGCTGTTGTTGAACCTACACTAATTGAAGGCTCTACAGTTGAGAGAGCTAGCTTACACAACTATGATGAAATTGCTCGACTTGATTTAAGAATTGGAGATGAAGTAATTATCATTAAAAGTGGTGATATTATTCCAAAAATCACAAAAGTATTTACTGAACGACGAACTGGAAATGAAAAGCAAATTCAAAGACCAACCCAATGTCCTGAATGTTCTAGTGAATTACTAGATGAAGGAACTTTGATTAAGTGTCAAAATTTAGATTGTTCTAGTATTGTAATTAACTCTATAATCTATTTTGCAAGTAAAAATTGTATGAATATAGATGGACTTGGAAATAAGATTGTTGAAACTTTAGTAAAAGAAAAAAAGATATATGATATTTTAGATTTATACTCTTTAAAATATGAAGATTTAGCAAATTTAGAAGGCTTCAAGGAGAAAAAAATCAATAACCTTTTAAATGCAATCATAAATACAAAAGGTGCATCATTACATAGAGTCATAAATGCACTAGGGATTGAACATATAGGAGAAGTTGCATCTAAGCAAATCTGCTTAGAGTTTGGTCTTGATGTTTTAACTATAGATTATGATTCATTAATTGCCCTTGATGGAATTGGTGAACAAATGGCAAACTCATTTTGTGAATTTATGAGAGTAAATAAACAAATAGTAGAAAAATTAATAGCTATCATAAATCCAACAGTTGAGCAAAAACTTGAAGTGCAAGAAAACATCTTCAAAGGAAAAACTGTAGTTCTAACAGGAACCATGAGCGTTAGCCGTGGAGATATAAAAAACAAACTTGAACTCTTAGGAGCAAAAATCAGTTCATCAGTATCTAAAAAAACAGACTATGTAATATATGGGGAAGATGCTGGAAGTAAATATGATAAAGCAGTTGAATTAAAAGTTGCTGTTTTAACAGAAGATGAAATGAACTCAATGTTTTAAATTTAAAATTTAAAGTACTTAGACAGAAATCTCTAAGTATTTTTATATAAATAATTATATTTAAACTAAAATTATATAAATAAAGCTAATATGCTTTTAAAATAAAAATAATTTTGCTATTATTTCAAAAGTTAAAATATTGGAAAAAATTATTTATGTTGAAAATCCTTGCCTTACTCTTTTTTTTAAGTTTATATTCCCTCTTAGCAAAAGAACAAAATTTATCTAAAGTATCTTTACAGTTACACTGGAAATATCAATTTGAATTTGCAGGATTCATAGCAGCAAAAGAAAAAGGTTATTATAGAGATGTTGGCTTAGATGTTGAGTTAAAAGAGTATGATTTTGGTCAAAATATTATAAAAGATGTAAGTAGCGGAAAAGTTAATTATGGAATTTATAACTCCAATATTTTAGTTGAATATATAAAAGATGAACCTTTAAAACTAATATCTTCTTATTTCAAAAGATCAGCACTTGTATTAATAACAAAACCTGAAATAAAATATCCGAAAGATTTAATTAACAAAAAAATCATGGCTGCTGGTATTGAGGATTTTGATTTAAATTTTAACTATCTTTTTTCTTTAGAAAAACTACAAATTAAAGATTTAAATTTTGTTCCCCATACTTTTGATGTACAAGATTTTGCAGATAATAAAGTTGATGCAATGACAGCTTTTATTTCAGATCAACCATTTAAACTAGATAAATTAAATGTGAAATATAATATCATTGATCCTAGTAATTTTGGAGTATTTAACTTACAATTAGAACTTTTCACTTCAAACAATGAAGCCCAAAATAACACAGCTAGAACTGAAGCTTTTAGAAATGCAAGTTTAAAAGGTTGGGAATATGCTTTGAATAATCCAGCAGAGATTATTGAAATCATTTTAGAAAAGTACAATACTCAAAATCTAACAAAAGATTTTTTAGAAAATGAAGCTTTACATACAGATCGATTAATACTTCCAAAAATGTATCAAATAGGTTCTATTGATAAAATGTTTTTATTTAGACAAATAGATATTTTATATAATCAATCAAAATTTACTTTTGAAAAAAAAGAAGAACTAATTGATAATTTTATTTTCTATACACAAAAAGAGTTAGAAGATAAAAGAGTAGATTTAAATTATACCTTACTTAAAAAATCTATTCCTTTTTTGATAATTATACTTTTAATTATTTTTTATAGACAATGGCTTTTAAATAAATATAATAAAAATCTAAAAATTGAAGTTGAAGAAAAAACAGAAGAATATAAAAAGAAAAATGAAGAACTTTTAATCTCAAATCAAAACTTTAGTGATTTATTAGATACTGCAATTGAGGCAATAGCAATATTTGATGAAAAAAACAACCTAGTAAAATTAAATAACTCTGGTGAAATAATGTTTAATTACTATTTCAAAGAAAATCTAGATGTTAAAAAAGTTTATGATTTTATCCCTAAAAGCTCAATAGCACAAATTAAAGAAAAACTCAAATATGATATTATAGAACCTTTTGAAATAGATTTATTAAGAAGTGATAAAAGCGTATTTCCAGCTTTAATTTCAGGAAAAATCATAAAAAAAGAGAATAGATTTTTCAATATTATTACTGTTGTTGATTTAACTCAAATTAAACTAAGAGATGAATTTATTCAACAACAAGCAAAACTTGCCCAAATGGGGGAACTTCTAAGTATGATTGCCCATCAATGGAGACAACCACTAACAGCAATTAGTGCTGCTAGTGAATCTTTGAAATTAAAAGCTCTTTTAAATGATCTAAATAATGAAACAGTACAAATAGCAGCTGATGATATCTATAAATATGTGAATCACTTAAGTTGCACCATCAATGATTTTAAAAACTTTTACAAAACTAATAAATCTATTGAAACAACAACTTTAAATGATTTAGTTAAAAAATCCCTAAACATTATCGAAGATTCTATTTATTTTCATAATATTCAAATTATTAAAAATCTAGATTCTACAAGTGAAATAAAAACTTATATAAATGAAGTTACACAAGTTATTTTAAGTCTTTTACAAAATGCAGAAGATGCACACTTAGATAAAGAGATTAAAAATGCATATATTAAAATCAAAACATATGAAAATGACACATCTTTATATCTTGAAATAATTGATAATGCAGGAGGTATTGATGCTGGTATTATTGATAAAATATTTGAGCCCTACTTCTCAACTAAACTTGAAAAAAATGGAACAGGATTAGGTTTATATTTTGCAAAAAGAATTATTGATAATAATTGTGATGGATTACTAACTGTAGAAAATAATGAAAATGAAACTATTTTTAGAATCACTTTTTATAAATAAGAGGTAAAAAAATCTAGCTTATTTGATTTCTTTGTTGTGGCTAGTTTATTGTTTCCAACTAGTTCAGGTTTTAAGATATTAAGACCTTTGATTTAAGTATACCCTTATGTAAGGTACCATTGTTATAATGATAAATCTAGTTGTAGCAATAATTATCAATGCACTGGCAATTTTAAATCAAAAAGAAGAAGAGCATATTTTAAAAGAAGCTCATCCAAATGAAATACATATAAATGAAAAGATAAATAAACTATTGTTTTATTTAATCTATTTTCTTTAATGGACAAGTTTTTTTATTTTGGATAAAATCTCTTATGAAAAAAATTATCCTAATCTTATTTTTAATTAATCTACAAATTTTAAATGCAAGTACAAATACTAACACTATTCTTTTCTTAGGAGATTCCCTAACAGAAGGACTAGGTGTTAGTAAAGAAGAAGCATTCCCTAATCTAGTACAATCTTATATTCAAAATGAACTCAAAAAAGATATTACAGTTATAAATGGTGGCGTTAGTGGCTCAACTACAAGTGATGCTCTAGCTAGACTTAAATGGTATATGAAGAAAAAACCATATATAGTTTTTGTAGCTCTAGGTGCTAATGATGGATTAAGAGGTCTTAATCTTGAAGAGAGTCAAAAAAACTTAGAAGAGATTATCAAATATGCTCAAGAATCCAATGCAAAAGTTTTATTAGCAGGAATGCTAATACCACCAAACTATGGACCTGAATACTCAAATCGTTTCAAAGAGATGTATGAGCAAATAAAAAACAAATATAATCTAAAAAGTATGCCTTTTTTACTAGATGGAGTTGCTGGCGAAAAAGAACTCAATCAAAATGATGGAATTCATCCAAATGTTGAAGGTCATAAATATATTGCAAAAAAAGTTTTTGAATTTATAAAGGAAGATTTATAATGTTACAATTAAAATCACTAAAAAAAGCCTATTTACAAGGTTCACAAAAAATTGAAATATTTGAAGATTTGAATTTTCATATAGAAAAAGGCCAAACAGTTGCAATAATGGGAAAATCAGGAAGCGGTAAATCTACCCTACTTTCACTAATTTCAGGAATTATAAAACCAGATTTGGGTGATATATCTTTAGATTCAATTTTTTACAAAGATTTAAAAGAGAGTGAATTAAATGATTTTAGAGCTACAAACATAGGCTTTATTTTTCAAAATTTTCATTTGGTTTCTTATTTAAATGCCCTTGAAAATGTAATGCTTCCTGCAAAAGTTTGTAATATTTCAAATCCTAAAGAAAAAGCCATAGAGCTTCTAAAAAGTGTAGGTTTATCACATAGATTAGATCATCTTCCATCACAATTAAGTGGTGGTGAAAAACAGCGTGTTGCAATAGCAAGAGCACTAATTCATAATCCTAAAATAATATTAGCTGATGAACCAAGTGGAAATTTAGATGAAGAAACAGGCATAGCAGTTATGGATATACTTTTTGAGCTAATAAAAGCAAATAACACTACTTTGATACTTGTAACTCACTCAAAAGACGTTGCTATGCGTTGCGAAAAAACCTATGAACTAATCTTAGGAAAATTAACTCAATGTTAGTTTTAGAACTTGTTTACAAGGCATTAGCTCGATCAAAATCTTTTAGTTTAATATTCATACTAAATTTTTGTTTAGCAATTGCCTCACTTTCTTATTTACAATTTTTTAAAGGTAGTATGGAAAGCTCCCTTGATTCAAAAGCAAAGATTCTTCTTGGCTCTGACTTAAGTATAAGCTCTAGATTTCCCATAAATCAAGAGCAAATTGAAGAGATTAAAAATAAACTTCCTAAAATAAAAGATTTTTCCCAAGGTGTTTCAACTATTAGTATGATAGCTAGCCAAAAAAGAGCAAGACTAATGGAAGTAGTTAAAATAAATAAAGGATATCCTTATTATGGTGGATTAATTTTTAATGACAAAACAATCTATCCAAAAGGTGAAGCCTTACCTTTAGCAAATGAAGTTTGGGTTTATAAAGAAGTTTTAGATTTGCTTGATTTGAAAATAGAAAGCCAAATAAAAATTGGGAAAGCAAACTTTATTATTAAAAAAATAATTGAAGATGACACACTAAAAACTATTAGTTTCAGCGGTTTCATGCCTAAAATTTATATAAGTGAAGAGGGTTTAACAAAGACCGAATTATTGCAGTTTGGATCAACTGCTTCTTATAAATTAAACTATCTCTTTGAAGAAAATCTAGACAATGATAAATTAGAAAAAATTGAAAATGACTTAGAAAAAAGTATCGATCAAGATATGAGAGTTCTTTCTCCAAATGATGGAAGAGATAGATTACTAAGGGTTTTAAACTTTGTTACAAACTTCTTATCTTTAGTTTCACTTATTTCATTTTTCTTAGGTTTAGTAGGACTCATTTATTTATATTCAGGATTTTTACTAAAACATCAAAAAGATATCACAGTTTTAAGTGACCTTGGTTTGAGTAAAAAAACTTTAGGAATTACATATATTTTACACCTATTTGTACTTATTTCTATTTCAACTATTATTGTTTTTTCACTTATGACAATATCAGCACAATTTATAACACCAATAATTGAAAAGCTTATTGATTTTAATTTTGATTTAGCTTTAGATTATAGTTTTTTCTTTAAATCAGCACTTGTATTATTGCTTCTGAGTTTAAGTATTGGAATTCCTTTGATATTGCCTTTACTTCAAAGAGAAAAACGACCATTTTATAAGGTGATTTTAGGATTTATTCCTTTTATTGTTCTTTTGTTACTTATATCTCATTTTGTTACACCAAATAAAAATGTAGGGCTTTTCTTTGCAAGTGCTGTGTTGATATTAATCATTTTATTTTTTACAATAGGTTCTATAATTTTAAAGAAACTTGATTTTGCAGGACATTTAGAAAATCTATCTTTATCTTTGGCTTTTAAAAATATAATTAGACAAAAGAAAACCTCTCTTACTTTATTTACAGCCATTGTTTTATGTACGACTTTCTTTAGTCTTATTCCACAAGTTGGCTCATCACTAGGGGCTTCATTAACTCAAAGTATTGAAAATAGACCAAGATTTTTTGTAGTTGATGCTAAAGAAGAACAACTAAAAGATATACAAACTCAAGTTAATAGTATGGGTGCACAATTAGAAAATATAGCTCCAATGATTCGAGGACGAATAATAAAAGTAAATGATATTGATTTTACAACACACTCAATAAAAAATGCAGATGAAGAGCTAAAAGCTGAAAAAAATGAACTAAAAAACAGAGCAGTTAATCTCTCATATAGAAGTAAATTAAAGCAAAGTGAAGAGATAATCCAAGGACGAGAGTTCAGCGGTGTGTATGACTCAAAAGACTTTTCAAAGCCTATTGAAGTTAGTGTTGAAAAAAGATTTGCTAGCCAAAGAGGAATAAAACTAAATGATACCCTTGTATTTGATATTTTAGGTTTAGAACTAAAAGCAATTGTTGTAAATATAAGAGCAGTAAAATGGACTGAGTTTGTACCAAATTTCTTTTTAATCTTACAAGAAGGCGCTTTAAATGATGCACCAAAAACTATTTTAGCAACCATTTCTTCAGGAAATTATGATGCAACTTCAATGCTTATAAAATTATCAGAACTTTTTCCTACATTAACAGTAATTGATGTTAAAAATCTATTTGAATCTTTTGCTAAATTAGTAGAAAGTGTAACTAATATAACTGATAAAATGAGCATCTACTCGATAGTTATTGGACTTTTGATGAGTTTTATTATTATTCAATATCAAATGAACTTACAAAAAAACAACATCCTAAGATTGAAAATGATTGGTATAAAAAATAAAACAATCAGAAACTCTTTTTTAATAGAGTTTGGATTAATATCATTTACAGCAAGTAGTTTTGGAATAGCTTTTGGAAGTATTGGTTCATATATTATAAGTGGCATACTTTTTGATTCGTATTGGGATTTTAGACCTGATGTTCTTTTAGCTTATCTTTTTTTTATACCAATATTAACTATCTTGATTGTGAGTTTATTTACTTCTAAAATGATTCACCAAAAAGAGAATGTTCTTTTTGGTGAGTAGGATAAATAAACTATTGCAAAGAAAAATAGTCTTTTGACTATTAATTCTTTGAATCCAAAATAAATTCTTTGTTTTTATATATAGAATGAATAAAAGCCAATATTATTGGAACTAATGCAAAGGTAGTAATTAGCATCGCAGGTAAATGATAAAATATTTGGATTAACATTGAAAATGATAAAAGTCCAATAGACCACATAGCACCATGTTCAAGGTATATATATTTTGAAATCACTTCTCTTTCAACCATAAAAATAGTAAGTGATCTAACAGCCATTGCTCCAATTCCAAGTCCAAGCATAATGATAACTATATTTTGAGTAACAGCAAATGCACCCAAAACCCCATCTAAAGAGAAAGACATATCAATCATTTCAAGATATAAAAATGACACAAATCCACCACTTAATTGAGTTATTTTTGTATCTGTTTGTTCACTATCTGCTTCACTTATAATGCTTTTAGTTTCAATAAAACCTTTAAAAAATTCAATTAAATAAAATGCAATTACACCAATCAACATAGGTGCTAATATTTCTATTTTATTGATTTTTACCATTTCATCTCCCATAACAACGTAATCTGGAGCTAAATATGTGATTCCTATCATAGAAGAAAGAATAAATAAAATCTTTATATCGCCTATTTTAGATAATTTAACAGCAAAATCTTCTATCATTCTAATCCAATGTAAATCTTTGTTTTCATCAAAAATAAACTTTAAAAATAGCATAAGTAAAAACATTCCACCAAAAGACATAATTATATGATGTGAGCCTTCAATTACTCTTTCATATTCATCTGGATTTGTAATAGCTAAATTGAAAGAGTCAATAAAGCCCATTGATGTTGAAAAATACACAATTAATATAGGAAAAATAAATCTCACTCCAAATACCGCTATCATCATTCCCCAAAGTAGAAATCTTTTTCTCCATACAATTCCCATTGTTGCCAGTATTGTTGCATTTACAATAGCATTGTCAAATGATAATGATAGTTCTAAAACAGAAAGAATTGTTCCTTGATAAACAGCAAAGAAACCACCATAGAGGAATAACAAAATAGTTGCAACAAACCAAACACCAAAAAAGCCATAAAAATACGTAATAATTGACTTTTGTTTCAAATTAAACCCTTTTAATAAATTTTCGCGATTATATCTAAACAACTGAACATTTGGCATTTTTTGATTTAATTAAAACTCAAATACATCTATATAAATATCTAATTTATGTTGGTAAAAAGTTTTTTGAATTTTATTTTTTAATTCTTTTATATCTTGTTCTATTTCATGACCTGTCTTATCATCTTTAACATTCATAGAGATAATTAATAAAACTTCATCTGAACCTATAAACATACTTCTAATTGAGTTGATATGTACTAATACATTAGACTCTTCTTTTACTAAATTTCTAATTTTTTTTATAGTTTCTCTATCTAAACTTTCACCAATAATTAATTTTTTTAATTCTACAAATAAAACTGTAGATAAAGAAAGAAGTAATAATCCTATCATTAAAGCTGCAATTCCATCAAAAATAGGATGTACAAATATAGATACTAGACCAATTGCTAGAATAAATAGACCTACTAATGCACCTGAGTCTTCTATTAGAACTACTAAAATATGAGAAGAAGAACTCTTTTCAATAGTTTTAAATATATCTTTTAATTTAGAGTTACTCTCTTTTAAAGCAACACGCAAGGCTCCACCTTCTAAAATAATTGCAAAAACTATAATTCCTACAATAAGCCAAGGATACTGAACTTCTTGAGGATTCATTATTTTATGAATTCCTTCATTAATAGAAAATAATCCTCCTAATAAAAATAACACAACGGCAACAACAAAAGACCAAAAAAAGTTTGCTTTTCCTTGTCCAAATGCATGAGCTTCAGATTTTCCTCTTTTTGATTGATGTTGACCTATTAAAACTAAAACTTGATTTCCACAATCTGCTGTACTATGAATTGCTTCTGCCATCATAGATGCAGATCCTGTAAAAAAGGCTGCAATACCTTTTGCTATAGCGATAAGACCATTTGCAACTAATGCAGCTTTAACGCTTTTTGACATTTATTACCTTTAATTAAATTATTAACTGATTTTTTCATTTGATATTTTAACTTCATTATTAATAGGATTTTGAATATTCTCAGATTTAGCTGTTTCTTCTTCAGCACCCTCGTTTAAAGCCTTTTTAAAATTCTTAATACCACTTCCTAATTCCTTTGCAAGTTCAGGGATTTTTTTACCAAAAAGTAAAAGTATTACTATAAAAATCACTGCTAATTCCATACCACTTGGTGCACTAAACATTTCTATACTCCTATTGAGTTTTTGAAAGTATAACTTTTTTCTTGAACAATTGATCAATTGTGTCAATAAATAGCTTTTTTTATTTTTTTAAAGTATTTTTTAACAAAATATTTAATAGCATGCCACTTAATATACTACCTAAGAAGTATTAATTTATACAGTGGAAATAATGAGCTCATATAAAAATTCTTCAGCTATAATTTTTTTAATTATAACGCTCTTCTCAATACACTGGGTCACAACTAAAGATACAAATAAAAAATTTGTATTTAAAGAAATATCAAACAATAAACAAACTTATTATTCAAAAAATACAAAAATTGATTTATTATTCGAACAAATCAATAATTCAACTACTATTAAAATAAAAAAAAGAAAATTTATTATTACAGATATTATAAACTCAAAAAATTATTTATTAATACAAAATAATATATTTAAAGAAAAAGTTACATCTAGTTTGTACTTTTTATTTAATACTCATTTATCAAGCTCTTTAAATACAAGAGCTCCTCCTTCATCTTTATCCATATAACTTTTATTTATTAAAAATACTTCAATACTAGAAATAGCTAAAATTAAATCTATATATTTTTAAAATATTATTTAAATTTAATAGCTATTTAAAATAACAAATTAACAAAGGTTTATAATGCCCTTTTCAAACTCGATAATATTAGGATTCATAGAATTCTTAGCAATATCTTTAAGCGGATATTTTGTACTTATAAATAAGTTTTTAAGACTTGAACAAACAAACTTAAATAAAAGAATTTCAATGTTTTATTATAAAAATATAAATTCAAAATGAAAAAAATATTTTTAATTTTTTTTTCTATAATTATTACTATATTAATTATAGTTTATAGTGTTTTATTTACAAACATTGGGAATAAAATATTAAGTAGCTATATTGAAAAAGTAATTAATCATAAACAAGATGAACTTCATTTTAAAATTGAAGAATTTAATTTAACAACAAAATATTTGAATTTGATTGCATATACAAATGATGGTTCAGAAATTAAAATATCAGGAAAATTTTCAATATGGAAAAGAGATTTTAATTTAAATTATTCTATGAATATATTCGATTTATCTATAATAAAAAATTTATTACACTTCGAGCCTAAAGGTTCATTATGCATTAATGGTATTTTTGCTGGAAATTACCAGAATGCAACTATTAAAGGCGTTTCAAATATTGTAAAAAGTCAAACAAAATATAATATCAGTTTAAAAGATTTTGAACTTGAAAGTTTAAATATTCAAATTAAAGAAGCAAAAATAAATGAACTATTAATGCTAATGGATAAACCTGCTTATTTAAATGGTAAGTTAAATGTGATTGCTGATATTAAAAACATTAATAACTTAAATTTAGAAGGAATAATAAAGTCAAACATAATCAATGGAAAAGTTGATAATGATATAATCAATGAAGAATTAGAATTAGGAATAACAAATTTAATTAATTTCAAATCTGATTTTAACGCTTTAATCTCACATAATAATATAAAAATAAAAACTATTTTTGATAGTTCAATAGGAGATTTATTAATAGATAAAATGATTATTGATTTATCTACAAGAAAAGTTAATTCTGATTATACCATTAATGTTTCAAATATGAATGCATTATCAGGATTTATTGATAGAAAATTAGTTGGCAATTTTACAACAAAAGGCGAGTTGAAAAAATTAAAAGATACTATTAAAATAGAAGGAGTTTCTGATATATTTGAAAGTGAAACAAAATATAAAGCATATTTTAACAACTTTAATTTATCTTCTATTTTATTTTCTATAGAAAAGGCTAAAATAGAAAATTTATTAAAAATGATAAGTGAACCTATATATGCAACTGGCGATTTACATATAAATGGTGATGTAAAAAATGCTGACATTAATAAACTAGATGGCTTTATAAATTCTGATTTTTCCAATATTTCAATAGTAAATGAAGTTGCAAACACTGTATTTGATCAAAATATAAAAGATGATATAACAGCTGATTTAACAATAAATAGTATTTTAGTTCCAAATCAAGTAGTTTCTAAAATTGATCTTGAAACAAATATTGCAGATCTAAAAACAGAAAATAGTATATATTATATTGAAGAAAAATTCTTTTCAAGTGATTATTTATTAAATATTTCTTCTTTAGAAAAAATAGATAATTTTATTCCAATTAAACTGCTAGGTAAAATTGATATATCAGGTAATATAAATATAGAAGATAATATGTTTTTATTATATGGAAAATCTAATTTTTCCAATGAAATCTTTGATTTTAATTTAATAAATAACAATCTAGAATTAAATCTATCTGATACAAATACAAAAAACTTATCAACCATCTTAAGATATCCTCAAATATTTGATGCTTCAAATACTAATTTAAATATTACTTATGATTTAAATACAAAAAAAGGTGAATTAATTGGTAGTTTAAAAAATGGTCATTTTTTACCTAACTCTTTTAGCCCTTTTCTTAATCCTATATTGAAAAGAGATTCAACAAAAGAATTTTATGAAACAGTAAATATAAATGGCAAAATAAAAGATCAATTTCTAATTTCTAATATAACCTTTAAAAATAAAAATACTAATTTTGAAATAAATAATTTAATTTTAGATTATGAAAAAAATTTAATAAATAGCAAAATTGATATTAAAATGGAATAAGAGTTAAATTGTATAATTTTGTGAGTATTTTAGTTAGGTAAACCAATAAGCCGCGTTTTGTTTTTAAGACAATAATTTATCTAGCTACTAAATTACTTTAGTAGTCTTGCGAAGACCAATTTCGTGAAGTAAATACCTAGTCTTCTTGCTGCAGGTTGGGTTTACAAAGCACTTAAGATTACTCAAAAGTCTGGTAGGCTCTTACCCCACCGTTTCACCATCACCGAAAAATCGGCTGTCTATTCTCTGTTGCACTATCCCTTAGGTTACCCCAGCCATCATTTAGATGGAACCTTACTTCACAGCAGCCCGGACTTTCCTCTTGATTTTACTCAAGCTATTGTCTGGTTTACCTAAATGGAATTATAGCTTTTAATTCTTAAAAATCTATTTTCTTATAATATCGTAGTAATCAGGAATAGTGAATTTAAAAATATCATCTGATATTTCACCATTTTGGACTACATTTGAGAATTTTATTTCTACTTTATTTTCAAGTTTATCTTTATAATTTATAAACTCAATTTTATCATCTGATTTTGATGTTTTGATCATATAATCAGTATCTTCAATATTTGTTGTATAACTATTATTATCTATTTTTTTTGAGCTATTTAGAAGTTTAATAATATTTATTTCACTTTCAAGTTGAGTAAATATTGCTTGTTCTAACTCTGGTTCATCAACCACTGCAAAGTTATCATTTATATATACATTTTTAACTACTGGAGTTTTGTACTTCCATAGAATTTTTCCACTTTTTTTAATGAAAACTTCACCTTTATATTCAATTACATTATCAGAACCTGATGTAATTACTTGTAAAAAACTTGCTTTAAAAGAGTCTAAATTTTTAATATCATTTGATGCAAAACAAGAGATACAAAATAGTGTTGTAGAGATTATTAGTTTATAAAACATACTTTAACCTTTTTTTTTATATAATCTTCGGGATTATAACGAAAAGGAACTAATTTTATGTTAAATGTTTTTTCAAAAATTTTTGGTACAAGAAACGATAGAGAAGTAAAGCAATATAGAAAAAGAGCGCAAGAGATTACGGCTCTTGAGAGTAAATATGAGAATTTGAGTGATGAAGAGTTACAAAGTGAATTTAATAAGCTAAGAGAGCTTGTACAAAAAGAAGAAAAATCATTAAATGATATTTTAAATGAATCTTTTGCAATAACTAGAGAAGCTAGTAAGAGAGCTCTAAATATGAGACCTTATGATGTACAGTTAGTTGGTGCTATGGTTTTACATGATGGAAGAATTGCTGAGATGAAAACAGGTGAAGGTAAAACTTTAGTTGGATCTTTAGCAGTTGCTTTAAATGCTCTTACAGGTAATGGAGTTCATGTTGTAACTGTAAATGACTATCTAGCAAGTAGAGATGCAAATGAATTAAGACCTTTATACAACTTTTTAGGATTTAGTGTTGGAGCTGTTGTTGGTGGATTAAGAAATGATGAAGAAAGACGAGAGCAATATGCTTGCGATATTACTTATGGAACTAACAATGAATTTGGATTTGATTATTTAAGAGATAATATGAATTATGATATTAGTGAAAAAGTTCAAAGAGCTCATAACTTTGTTATTGTTGATGAAGTTGACTCTATTTTAATTGATGAAGCTAGAACTCCTTTAATTATTTCTGGACCTACAAATAAAAAAAGTTCTGATTATGCAAGAGCAAATCAAATTGCACTTAAATTAGAAAAAGGTGAATTAATTGAGCCTAAAAACTCTTCTGAAAAACCAACTACAACTGGTGACTTTATAGTTGATGAAAAAAATAAATCAGTTATGCTAACAGAGCAAGGCCATGAAAATGCTGAAAAATTATTTGATGTAGATAATTTATATTCTATTGAAAATGCTATGTTATCGCACAGTTTAGATCAAGCATTAAAAGCAAATTATATTTTTGAAAAAGATGTTGATTATGTTGTAAAAGATAGCTCAGTTATTATAGTAGATGAATTTACAGGAAGATTAAGTGAAGGTAGAAGATTTTCTGAAGGTTTACACCAAGCTTTAGAAGCTAAAGAAGGTGTTTCTATTCAAGATGAATCACAAACATTAGCAGATATTACTTTCCAAAATTACTTTAGAATGTATAACAAACTAGCTGGTATGACAGGAACTGCTCAAACAGAAGCTACTGAATTTGCAGAAATTTATAAACTAGATGTTGTTTCAATTCCTACAAATGTACCTGTTCAAAGAAATGATAAAAACGATTTAATTTATAAAAGTGAAAAAGAAAAATTCGAAGCTGTTTGTAATAAAATCAAAGAGCTACATGAAAAAGGGCAACCTGTTTTAGTAGGAACTGCTTCAATTGAGAAATCTGAAAAATTACATGAAATATTAGTTAAGAAAAAAATTCCTCATACAGTTTTAAATGCAAAACAACATGAAAAAGAGGGGAAAATTATTGCTGATGCTGGTCAAAAAGGCGCAGTTACAATTGCTACAAATATGGCTGGACGTGGAGTTGATATTAAATTAACACCTGAAATTTTAGAGCTTGGTGGATTAGCAATCATTGGAACAGAAAGACATGAGTCTAGAAGAATTGATAATCAGTTAAGAGGAAGAGCTGGACGTCAAGGGGATAAAGGTGAATCTCAATTTTATCTATCTTTAGAAGATAATCTTTTAAGAATTTTTGGAAGTGATAAAATCAAAGGTATTATGGAAAGATTAGGAATAGAAGAAGGCGAACATATCGAATCAAGAATGGTTACACGTGCTGTTGAAAATGCTCAGAAAAAAGTTGAAGCAATGCACTTTGAAAGTAGAAAACATTTACTTGAATATGATGATGTTGCAAATCAACAAAGAAAAGTAATTTATTCATTTAGAAATGACTTGTTAAAACCTGATTATAATATTGATTCAAAACTTGAAGAAAATAGATTTGAATATGTTCAAAATTTATTATCAAACGCTCATATTATAAAAGGTATGCCTTCTGAAGATTTCGATTTAGCTTTAATAAAAACAAAACTAGAAGAAGAGTTAAGATTAGTTGTTACTATTGAAGATTTAAAAACTGATTCTTATGAAGATTTAGAAGAGAAATTAGTAACTATGCTAAGAGAAGTTTATAACTCAAAAATGGCAATGGCAGCAAGTGAACAAAAAAGTGAAATTGAAAGAATTTTATATTTACAAATTTTAGATACTGCATGGAGAGAGCATTTATACTCAATGGACACACTAAAAGCTGGAATTGGACTTAGAGGTTATAACCAAAAAGATCCACTAGTTGAGTATAAAAAAGAGTCTTATAATATGTTTATAGAATTAATTTCAAATATCAAACATGAAATTATAAAAATTCTATTTACTATTCAACTTCAATCAAATGAAGATAGAGAAAAAGAGCAAGCAGCAATTGCTAGAATGAAAGAACAAATGGAACAATCAACAGAAAATATCACTACAAATGTAGCTCAAGAAGCTGTAAAAAATAGTGATAGAAAAATTGCTAGAAATGAAGATTGTCCTTGTGGCAGTGGTTTAAAATATAAACACTGTTGTGGAAAAAGTGGTCCAAAAATTGGTTTAGCTGCAGGAAACTAATTTGAATAAAAAATTAGTTAATTTTATCGTAAAGAAATATTTACGATTTGACAAAAAAAATCCTTTTATATCTATAAGTGCTATTTTAGCATTTGTAGGTGTTTCTATTGGTGTTATGGTTTTGATTTTATCTATGTCTATTATGAATGGGACAGCCAAAGAGTTTGAAAGAAAACTTTTCACTATGAATTATCCACTAACTATTTATCCAAAAATGGATAACTCTTTAAACGAAGATTTATTAGTAAAATTACAAAACGAATACCCAAAATTAAAGTTTTCTCCATTTATCTCATCTCAAGCTATTATACAAAGTGGTGATGCTATGAGTGGAGGTATGATTTTTGGTGTAATCCCCCAAAAAGAAGCTTTAATAAACCCTATTTATAAAGAAGCTTTAGGTGATTTAAAACCTGAGAAATATGACATTATTACAGGTTCTGGAATCACTGATAAACTTCTTTTAAATGATGGAGCTAAAGCTACATTATATTTCACAGAGTTAAATCCAACTGGTTTTTCTATGATGCCAAAAATGAAAAGATTTACATATATTACTTCTTTTACATCAGGACTTAATGCCTATGATAAATCATATATGTATACGTCAATGGAAGCTTTACAGACTTTACTGAAAAAAGATGTTGGCTCTTATGATGGAATTCATATTCACTCAGATGATGCCTTTGCTGATATTGAAAAGTTAAAAGTATCCCTAAAAGGTACAAATAGTGGAATAGTAGGATGGTGGCAACAAAATGGTAATTTCTTTGCTGCTATGAAGATGGAAAAAACAGCTTTATTTATAGTTTTAATGTTGATTATTTTAGTTGCATCTTTAAATATTATTTCATCACTATTAATGACTGTAATGAGTAGAAGAAAAGAGATTGCCCTACTTTTATCAATGGGAGCAACTGCTAAGGAAATTAAAACTATTTTCTTAAGAGTTGGAACAATTATTGGTTTTTCAGGAATTGTAACTGGTATTGCTTTAGGTTTTATTGGTTATTGGCTTTTAGATAACTTTGACATTGTAACATTACCTGCTGATGTTTATGGTAGTGCTAAACTTCCACT
>Ga0180008_1000128_pt1 | contig 78691 bp, 71 predicted proteins | sample MM_PW_MetaG_FD_121121 | JGI IMG/M metagenome (GOLD analysis project Ga0180008, IMG submission 121121) | Groundwater microbial communities from the Aspo Hard Rock Laboratory (HRL) deep subsurface site, Sweden - MM_PW_MetaG | ecosystem: Environmental > Aquatic > Deep subsurface > Groundwater... | reverse complement strand
GGAATGAGTGTAAATTGTCAAACTTTTAATCAAGTCTCTTCTCAAACTGGGTGGAGTGGTCAAAACGGTGATGGTGGAACAACGTATACATCGGGAACACAGGGTACGTATACTGTTCAAACTGCCCTCACCAAGGGTTTAACTTATTATTGGAGAGGGTCTGCAATTGACCCTGCTGGATCAAACACTTTTGGTTCTACTAGCAGTGTAATTAATTTTATAGTTAGCCAAAATCCAACCGCCCCAACAAGCCTTTTGACAGAGGGGCTTACCAATCCAACAAATATAACTGATACCACACCTGAATTTTCTGCCCTTTGCAATGACCCCGATACTGGTCAGGTTCTCAATAAATATCAAATCCAGGTAGATGATGATAGTGATTTTTCATCAACTCTTTGGGATTCTGGCTCTTCTGGAACTTCAATGACTGATTGTATTGCCGGTAATCGCTCCCAAGACATTACATATGGGGAAAGTGCATTAGTTCTTGACGGAACAACTTACTACTGGAGAATAAAATTCTGGGATGATACTGGCCTTGAAGGCGTTTGGGACACTGAAAGTGCAACATTTGCCATGGCATCACACCTTACTCCTTCAAATTGCACCATTCAAGAAAATCCAGAAGACTTATCTTTAATTCTTTCGTGGGTGGACAATTCAACAATTGAAACTCAATACCGAATAGAAAGAAATGTAAGTGCTGCCGGTTTCTTGTTCCTCATAAATAAAGCAGCCGACTCTCAAAGCCATGAAGATACTGATGTTTCACAAGGAAATACTTATCAATATCGAGTCCGTGCAGAGAATGCTACTAATACTGATTGGTGCACAACTAGCACTCTCACCTTAAGTGCAGGTACTTTTGAATTGAAGGGTCTGAATTTCAAAGGAATTAATATACAGTAAATTTGTATGTTGCAGGACAATTTATTGTTGGATTCAACAAAGCAATAACGCAAAATGTTGATTTTAACCGGTCGGCAATAGAAGCTAAATAGTAGTTTTTCCCCATTCACTTTTATGTAAAGTATTGACATATAGCTCTTCTTCTTATTTAATGAATTTAGTACTAGTGGATGTCTAACATGCAAATGCCCTCCTTGAGGAAAATGACGTTTTTAAAAAAAATTAGTGGGCATTGGGCGAATCTTTCTTCAGGTTTTAAGCAAGCTCTGTCTGTTTTACTGATTTTAACCCTAGCTGTCGTTTTATGGCTATTATTAGTTAAGCAAACTAAAACTGCCCGCGAAAACCTCCAGGTCATACCGTCAGGGTCTACCCCTACGGCTACTTTAAAACCCACCCCTGTCCCTTTACCAGCACCCACTCCCGCACCGAGGCCTCTTCCTTCTGGTAAGCAGATTTATAACTTAAGTCATGGGGAAAATGTCGTAGGACCTAAGATAAGTCAGGTAATTGTTGACCCTCTTGATCCCTCCGTGGGCGGAACTCAAATTGTAACAATCAAAATAACCCATACAAGCCCTGTCATAGAAGCTAAAGCAACATTAGAAACAGACAATATGAGCAAGACTTATACTTTCGAGCGCATCGGCGGAGTCGATACTGACGGGACCTGGCAAGCCTCCTGGAAAATGGAGGATTCATATGATCAGAACTATTACCTATCCTTTAAACTGACAAGCGAAACTGATACCTATGAAGGCGGTTTAACTTTTAGATAAAATGCTCGAAAACTTGTTTAAATTGATTGTTGTTTCAGGGCTTGTTATTAGTGGATTTTTCGTTGCATCATCACCCACCCATGCTGTCGATTGTGCTCGTCCCATAAGTAGTGATTTTACTGTAACATCCGATTGTGTATTCGCGGGCTTAGTTGACGGCGTTGATGAGGGGACTGTATCATCCAATACAGCTATTTTAACCGTCCAAAGCGGTATATTGACTGTCAATGCTGATCAAGCCGTTGTTTTTGGTATCCTTAGCTTAACTGGCGGTTCCGTCGCCCTAAGTGGACAACTAAACGTAGGAATGCCTATCTGGGTAGTCGACGCTGATGCTGATGGCTATCCTGCCTCCACAACTCAATATGCTCAAACTAATGCACCCACTAACGGAAGAAGAAGAAACCTGATGATTTCTTTGACGGCTGATTGCAATGATTCTCTTAACACGGTTCATACTAACACTTGGGTCTGTGATACTTGCTATGAGAGCTGTTGTGACTCACATGGATATTGTGGCGGAACCTGTACCTCCAGCAGTTGTGCTCAAGGACCATTTGCCAACTGCGCCGCTCCCTATGATGTTTGGAACTACCCATACAACACTTGTTATTGTTCCTACTGCCCTATCTATGAGAATTGCAACCCTTATAGCTGCAACTGTGCGTGGCAGTGTCTCTGACTTACTTTATTTCTTCCCTTATTCCTCTGATTACGCTATCCGTTTTTCCAAATCCCCAGGGTCCTGTTTTTTGAAAGCAGTTGAGATAAACCTTATAAAGGTATAGAAAACTGCATATTCTCTTGTTGACTAAGAAGATTCCTAGTAATATAAATACATAGTTGCTTTAGTTTTGTTGAAAAATATATGGAAAACACTCTAGAAAAAATAGAAAAAATCATTCTCTACGCAACTGTTTTCTTAACTCCCCTTGTGGTTCTTTCTGTTTTCCCGAACCCTCTTTCTGCGCCCAAACTAATCGTCCTTAGCTTCGGTGTCGGTTTAGCCATACTGATCAAAGCGATAAGGGTAATACTAAAAGGCTCGTTGGATTTCTCAGTCGGCAAATTTGATATATCTGTACTTATTCTCTTAATCTCATATCTTGCCTCAAGTATTCTAATAACACCGAATAAAATGGAAGCCTTTTTTATCCCTGGAACCACAACTGTTATTATTGCCTCCGCTTTGCTTTATTTCCTTGTCTCTGGACTCAAAGATAAAGAACAAAAAACTCTCTCTCTTGTTGTTTTTCTCTCAGGAGTTACCCTTTCTATAATTTCTCTATTATCTTTCTCAAAAGCCTTTGAGTACATTCCACAACTACCTGCATTTATGAAAGATCCTCTATTTAATACTTTGGGTAGACAACTTCCTTCCGTTATATTTCTAATGGCCGTACTTCCTTTAGGAATAGGTTTAATTGTCTCTCAGAAAGAGGTTGCCAAAAAAGCTTTCATTGCTTTGGCTACCGTTCTTTTGGTTCTCGGAATTGGAATATCTATTTACAATCTTCTCCCCGGAAAACCAGCGGAACCAAGACTTCTCGATTTTGATACTTCCTGGGCAGTCGCCATCGATACCTTAAAGAAATCCCCTATTCTTGGGGCAGGTCCTGGAAATTATTTGACAGCCTTTAATCAATTTAAACCCCTTTCCTATAACCAAACCGACAATTGGAATTTAAGATTCACTTCTGCCAGAAACTTTTATTTAACCGCACTCACCGAAACAGGATTTTCGGGAGCCGTCGCATTAATTTTCATTCTTCTGGAAGTATATAGGCGCTTAAGAAAAATCTTTGGAAAAAATAAGAATGAGTTAACCAATAAGACCCTTATAGAAAACACTACCCTAATCTCTCTGGTCATACTTTTGGTCAGTTTTATCTTCTTTGCAGCCGTTCAAAGCCATATCATGCTCCTTTTTATCCTCTTGGCCCTAAGTTCCCAAGGGCGAAGGATAAAACTGAATCTCTCTGCACAAGAAACCGATGAAAATAATATCTTATCCTCCTCACTTGCAACCCGATTACCAGCATTTCTTGTCAGTGTTCCCGTAATCGTTGCTCTCATTGTCTTTGCGGTTTTCTCAAGTCGGGCGCTAGCCGCTGAAGCAAAATACAAAAAAGGGCTTGATGCTTTGGTTCAGAATGACGGAGGAACAACCTACGAGCTCTTGCGTCAAGCGATAAATACCAATCCATATGTCGATCGATATCACGCCAGCTATTCTCAAATAAACCTAGCGCTTGCAAACACCATTGCTCAAAATGAAGATATCACCGACCAAGATAGAGAAACCATTACTCGACTCATTGAACAAGCAATAAGAGAAGCAAAAGCAACGGTCACTCTAAATCCTCAAAGGGCAGGCAATTGGGAGGTCCTTGCAAGAACATATCAAGCCATAGCACCTTTTGCTCAAGGAGCTGATCAATTTACCATTCAAACTTTTGGTCAAGCCGTCGCCCTAGACCCTATTAACCCTGATTTAAGAATTTCTTTAGGTGGAACATTCTATGCTTTAGGAGATTATGACAATGCAATAGACGCCTTTAAGTTGGCTGTTCTGGCTAAATCCGATCACGCCAATGCTCATTACAATTTAGCTTTTGCGTACCGCGAAAAAGGCGAAATTGAAAAAGCAATTCAAGAAATGACAATCGTCCTCTCTTTGGCAGACAAAGAGACTAATGATTATGAGCTAGCCAAAACCGAGCTAGAAAGCCTTGAAGCAAGAAGGCCTGCGGCAGAGACCCAGGGAACCGACAATTTAACACCTCCTCAAGAAGCAAAACCACCTGTCATAGAACCTCCTTTGGAATTGCCTGAAGACGCCGAACCACCTGTAGTGCCAACCACCTCCCCTAGTCCAACCCCAACGCCAACTGCTGAATAAACTACTTACCTATTTCGAGGTTTTAGAAAAAGGTTTCTTTTCCTTATGCAATACCTTCATCGCCTCTTTATACCCATAAATCTTTGCAAAACGGACAGAAAATCCTAAGAAAGCCAAAAAGATTATCAAAACAGAAACCGCTTGCCTAAAATATATAGGGGTCATGGAAACTAATATATCTTCCGTGGGCGTTGCAATGACCAAAATCCACTCTCTGTCTTTAGTAGATATTGGAGAATACGCAATAAGTCTTGTTTTTAATGGAAATACGGTTCCCACGTTTTCCGGATAGGCCACTTCTAATTTCCCTTCTTGGACATTTTTCAGAAGTTCTTTTAATCTCCCTGCTAAAATTTCGTTCCCCAAGAAAGGGTGTTCTATTATAAATTCTATGGCATTTCCTCCCTGAAGCTCCTCGTCCGTAGCATATATGAAATTTCCATCGCGTTTTATAATATAAATCTCAGTTTTATCCGAAATTTTGAGGTGATTCATATATTGGTCTGTCAAACTACTGACAGAAACCCCCATGATTAACACACCGTTGAAATCTCCCCCTTTGTCAATCACCGGAGATACTATTGGGACTACATAATAATTCTCTCCTCTTAATCTGGATTCTACTGCTGCGGAAACATAATAATCCGAGCTCTCCGCATTCTTGGCCCAAATAAAGTATTCCCTGTCGGCAAGAGAAATATCTGCTTCCCCCGGCAACTCACGGTAAGCAGCCTTTATAACTTTCCCGTCCCTGTCGGTTAGGATAATGTTTGTTACTGGCGTATTTTCCCATCTGGATATAGCGCTTTCTAAGAAAATGTCCGTTTGAGGTCCGGGTTTTACTATTTCATCTCTATCAGACATTATTACTACCGAATTTCCAATTAACTCGAAAAAGGTTGCTATCGATGAAGCCCCTGCCCGTGCATTAGATTGCTCTCTATGAAGCATCTGCTCAGTTAGAGCATCCCGCGCACCCTTTCCCAAAAAAACATAGAAAACGACTCCTAAGAATACCAAAAGGAGAAGAGCGAAGAAAAAAATACTATTAAAAAGATTTGAAAACTTAAGGGCCAGGCGTTTGAACATCAAATTAAAAATCCTTACACCCCTAGAGTATATACCAAAATGACAAGGGTTAATTACCAGTACAAGAATTTCTTGTTTGAAAGACTCCACAATACCCTTAACGACTCGAGCTCATAGACGACTGTAAAGAAAATGGTTTAATATCTGATACACTTAGATTAATGCTGGTTGTATGATAATAATATGAATAAATACCACAAATTTCTTTTTTATTACAGCCTAGTTGTCTCAACAATTCTTTTTATCACTTCCATTTTTCTTACCCCCACACCTCAGAATTTCTTTCTATTGGTTCTATTTATGCCCATTACTTTCTATTTTTGGCTAAAGGTTATTTCCAGCAAAGAGAAATCAAAGCAGTCCGAAGAAAGCACTCTCAATTGGTCCTTAAAAATGGCAGGAATTGTTTTCTTGCTGGGAATGCTAGGAGTATTTGCCTTTTTCTTAGCCGGCAAAACAGATCCTATCAGTCAAAATCTTTCGGCCATGACGAAAATCTATTTGGCTTCGATTGATGAATTAAAAACAGAGGTTGAACAGCTGGCCTCACAGTCTCCTGAAAGCGAACAATTACTAAGTGAGGTAAGAGAAGACATTAAAGACGAATTAGAAGCTCTCAGGGGCGATAAGATGACCTCCGGAACCACTCTCGGCCTTACCTCTGATGATACAGACAATTATGCCTATTTGGGCAACCTAATTGGCAACATTACCATTGCCGACAGCAAATGGAGCAAAATCGATGTTTTTCAAGACACTGTCTCCTCTTCTAAAATAGTTGGCCAGATAGAATATGGAGAAAAATATCCCTTCTTTGAAAGTAAGGGCAGCTGGTATCAAATTGAACTTCCCAGTGGTCAAAATGGCTGGGTATCAGCCAGTTTTGTTAAGGAAGTAGGAGGAATATAAATGAAGATCTCTCAAAAAATATTTTTTGTTTATTGTGCAATTCTAGCCTTGTTTATTTCCATTAGTGGTATCTTGAACATCACCTCCATTGAGACCGCCCTCCTTCAACTTGTTTTCCTACCCGTACCAATATACTTTTTGGTCTCTATTGGTAGATATTTAATACAAAACAAAAATAGAAAAAAGACAAAAAACAAAGAAGGTTTGCCTTTAGGTTCAGGTTTTTCCCTAGGAAAAGGCCGCGTTGTTTTTGTTGTCATTATCTTTCTTCTTTTATTGGCAACCAGTGCTCGAAGAATATTGACCACCAATAAAACCCCAGCTGAGGCAGAACCTCAAAAAGAAGGTGTAAACATTAATGAATATATTGTAGAAGAACCCAAAAAATTCGTTCTTATCAGGTCTGATGACGCCAGTTCTGAAATCAATGTCCGGGAAGAATCATCCACTGCATCCGAGATTCTTGGTAAAGTGGTCGTTAATGAAAAATATGAATACGTATCAGAAAATGAAAATTGGTTTGAGATAGTCTTTGATGAAGAATTAACAGGATGGGTGCATAAAGATTATGCAATAATAGCAGAAGAAAACAATGAAGACGCTGAAGAATAATCTTGTTCAATAGTATGAAGAAATTACTTATTTACTACAATTTCATCATTGTCACTTTAATGATTGTGGCAGGGTTTTTGGGCACCGGTAATTATGCTCAATTAGCAAGCGCTGTCCTTTTCTTTCCTTTAGCGGCTTATTTTCTTTTCCTTGTTCTACCCAATAGAAACAAGGCAATTATTTTTCCTGAACTAAGGAGAATTGGAAAAACAAAAGACAAAAAAGCCGAAACAGGAATCCTAAAGGCAGAAAAAATTGAGGACGATGGCCCAGACAAAAAGCGGATGGATGCCAACCGACGGGCTTTTGTCAAACTTATCGGTTCAGCCGGTGTTACTCTTTTTCTTTTCTCAATATTCACAAAAAAAGCGCAAGGCGCTTTCTTTGGTAGTGTTCCTGGACCGGGCACCGTTGCCTTAAAAGACACAACTGACACTCAAATCGATCCCGCCATAAAACTGCCGACAGACGGCTACAAGATTTCGGGAATTGATGACTCCTCCCCCGCTTACTATGGATTCGTAGATAAAGATGGGGACTGGTTTATTATGCAAGAAACAAGTGCGGGACAATATAAATACTACAAAAAAACGGATGATGACAATGATTTTGAAACCGATTGGCTAGTTCGTGGAGGTTTTACTTACAGATATTTTGATGCCATATTCTAGATCTAGTTGATATTTCGGCTTAAATTTTGTATATATACTTAGCTAGATAAATACCATGAAAAAAGAATATACGTTAATCTTTATCGTCGGACTATTCCTTTTGGCCTATGTTCTCGATGCGGTAGTTGAACCTCTCGGAGTTGTTTTGTCCTCGCCTTACCAATACATTAATCCCAGTATTTATTCTCAATATCCCTTTACGGGTGCTTCTATCGTCATCAAGGCACTGGGAATATTCTTAACCCCTCTGTTTTTTCTTTCTTTCATGGAAAAACAATATACTGCTAAAGGCTTAATCCTTTTAATTGTCGCCGGATTGACACAGCTCTACGGTGTCCAAGAACTGGCAACTGGCGCCAAACTTTTGCCTATCGAGTGGACGGTTTCCTTGGCTTTGGGTGGAGCAGCCCTTCTTGCACCAATGATCATATATTTCATTCGCGGTACCTTTTCTTCCGTCTCTAAGACGATTGTCGGACCATCTTTAGACGAAGACCCATTTGAAGAAGAAGAACAGGAATAAATTTATTCTCCCAATATAATTCTGGCTGAAGCATCAGAATCCTCTAATTCTCCTGAAATTGAAGATATGTCGAGTTCGCTCTCAACATCCTTTAAAAGAATTTCAACCAATCCCTCAAATTCTGGATTAACATATAGCTCATTACCTTCCGTGACATCGGCATTACCGATTTCCGTAATCTCATAACCTAGTGCCTCAAAAATTTCGGCAGCATCTCCGGCAGCCCCAGCCACACCAGAACCATTCATAATCTCAAGAGTTATCTCTTCTCTCTCTAATTGCGTCGGGGCCGGAGTGGCCGTTGGCTCTTCCGTTATCCCCTCTTCTATGGTAATTTCCTCCTGGGTTGTTTTTTCTGTATATCTGTTAGTAAGATAGAAAATCCAGCCGGTTATACCAAAGACAAACAAAACAACAATTAATCCTGCCGTAAATAACTTGCGGTTGGTTTTTTCTAAAGGAATTTCTTCATCCAATGGTCTTTCACTCAAAGTTGTTTCTGTTTCGGAAGAAAGCTCCTGTTCTTCGCCTGAGGCAGGCACTTCTTTTGAATCAGAAGAAGCCGGTTCATCTCGTGAAGGAACTTCTTCAACAACCACCTTATTCTCTACTTCAGGAGTTACCTTCTCTTCTTTGCTTTCTTTTGAAGTTACTTTCTTTTTAGCAACCATATAATTCTTAGCTAAATTTATAGTACTACAAATTTTTATTACTTGTCTAGACAAAAGCTTCTTACTATCCCTCTTAAAAAACGTTAAAATAAATTCAGAATGTTGCTTGCCCAATTTCTTCTAGTTAATACACACTTTGTTCTATCTTTACTTGCTGCGCTTGTAACTTTCGCCGTAGCTTGGCTATATTTTGATGCCTGGCTAAATAAAAAAGATTTCAACGAGGGCTATAAATTTTTAGGATTTCTCTTATTAACAGTTTCTTTTGTAATCCAGGCCACTCTAATAGAACAATCTCTTTTGGAGCACTCAATATTGGAGTCCGATGTAATAAACACCTTAAGAGCAGCTTTCAGAATTTCGGGGTATTTGATTTTAATAATCGGCCAGATTGTCGTTCCTCTTCAACCCCTCCCTGAATATCGGAAGAAAAAAACCAAAAAAATTTCTTCTGCGGTATCAGTTCTCCCCTTCCTTGGTGTTACGGCAATTCAGCTTACATCTTTCTCATTCCCTATCTTGGCAATACTGACCGCATTTCTATACTTAAGAAGGGCAACAGTTGGATTGGAAAACCACCTTAAAGCAATATCTTTAAGCTTTTTCATTCTTGCATTTTCAGAACTAGCGGGGTTAGCCTATCTTTTCAGAAATACTGACAACATAACCGTTGCCAATATTGTTGCTCCTTTCGGACCTTTATGGATACTCGAACGCATTCTTCTTGCCGCAAGTATTTTCATATTAGGCCGCTGGGTATGGAGCTATCTTCTTAAAAGGTTTGAAACCCAGCTCTTTATGATTTTTACAACTTCTGTCTTGACCATATTCCTTCTAACCACTATCTTTTTCACTTTTGCATCACTTAGTAATTTACGTCGAGATATCCTAACCAGTCTCAAAACTGATGTTGGTGTCTTAAGTTACACGATAGAGAGCAAAAAGGCGGAAACTTTGTCAGATGCCCAAGTGATTGCCCAAAACACCGAAATTGTTTCTGCTGTTTCCGAATCCGACAGGAAAAAATTGTCAGACTTGGCTGTTCCCATCCTTCTGGCTAAAAAACAAGCTTCTTTGGTAGTCGTTTCAGACACCGGTGCCGTCCTAATGAGGGCAGAAGAACCTGAAAGAGCCGGTGGTTCACTTTCAGATAATCCCCTTATAAAACGGGCCTTGGCAGATAAAGAGGTTACTTCGGTTGTCACTAAAGAAGGCGTGATAGCACCGATTGTTGCGGTTAGAGCAGCCGTGCCCGTTAAATCTGGAGAAGAAGTTATTGGAGTTGTCATGGTAGGAAGCGATATCGATAATGCCTTTGTTGACGGTGTTAAAGAAGCAACGGGCCTGGATGCAAGTGTTTATGCGGACAACATTCGCTCTGCTACCACCTTTGTCGCTCCTGATGGTAAATCGCGCTGGATTGGGATAAAAGAAGAAACAGAAGAAGTAAAAAAGACTGTTCTTGTTGATGGAGAAATCTATACGGGCTCTGTCAAACTTTTAAATGTCCCCTATTTCGCAGCGTATGCGCCTCTCAAGAATATTGACAACAACCCCGTGGGGATGCTTTTTGTAGGAAGACCTGAAGTATCGATCTTGCAAACTGCAAGTAGGTCAATTGAGTTGACATTTATAACTACTGCCATTTTACTCATTATCTCAATTCTCCCTGCATATTTCGTTTCCAAATATATAGTAGGTCAAATAAGTTGAGGCTACCTGAAAAGATATAGTTGACGCGCCCATAATAAATCTGCGATAAATAATAAAGGGAAAAATGACGCCTGAGAATCCTTACTTTGGAGCAACTAATAAAGAATTAGATACAAAACGCCTTGAGATTCAATCAAGTGGTTTCAATCCTTACACTGAGAAATTTTTAGAAGATTTAGGTCTATCAAAAGAAACTGCTTTAGATCTGGCAACTGGAACAGGGGCCGTCCTAACAATACTGGCGAAATATGCAAATCGGATCACAGCGCTTGACTCTGACAAAGATCAGCTAGCTGAGGCTCAAAAAGTTATCGAGCTATTCAATCTTGGGAGCAAAGTAGAACTTAGGCAAGGAAACGCTTTAGAACTAGACTTGCCTGACAATACATTCAGCATAGTTCACGCAAGACTCCTTCTTACAAATCTTCCAACAAAAACGCACTCGCAAGTGGTAAACGAGTCTATCAGGGTTCTCAAACCCGGTGGGGTGTTAGTTCTGGAAGAACTCGGAGTTGACCGGGGATGGCACGCCAAACCTCCTTCTTCACATTTTGAAACTCTTGTTAATGCCGTCATTGAAGCACGCAACAGAACGGAGATCTCTAACCAAACAGGGCCAGAATTGGAAGATTTGGTCACAATCTCTGGTCTAAAAACGATAGCTAAAAATTCATACTCTATCGAAAGTCGTGCCAAGGATCCTTTTACACAGCTTAATGTCATGTTTATGACCCTCTATACTCCTCTTCTCGTAAGAACCGGCGCTTTGAGTAAAGAGGAAAGTGAAGTTCATTTGGAAGGCCTCAAAAATGATATTAAGGATAATCCTGATATGAAAGTTTGGGCACCGCAAATGTTTCAGGTTGCGGCGAAAAAACTCTCCTAAAAGGTTTGCCTTTTCCTCCATTTTCATTCATCATTAAAATGAAATGATAGATCTTCTTCTAAGTATTATTGTTTGGATCTGTGCAGTAGGAAATCTCTTCCTTGGTTTCCTTGTTTATACTAGAAAAAAGAAAACTGTCATCTCAATCACCTTTGCTTCATTCGCCACCAGTGCTGCGTTTTGGACCATGGCACTTTTCTTCTTTGAGCATCCAATTATTTTCTCTAGCCTTATTTGGCTAAAAATTGTTTATTGCATCGTTCTCCTGATGACTGGGTTGCTTTTCTCTTTTTCCTTTATTTTTCCCCGAAAAACCACTAGGCCACGTACTCTTCCTATTTTGTTTTTTATTCTCACGGCTATCTTCTTCGCCTATTTAATCAGTTGCACAAAATTGTTTGTAGCAAACGTTACATTAGAGCCCTGGGGTTACAAACAAATATTAGGACATGCCTATCCATTTTTCGCATCCTGGGCCACTTTCTTTATCTTCTGGGCACTTTATAATTTCTACCAAAGTCATAAAAAGGGACGGGGTCTGGAAAGAGCTCAAGTCAAGTTTATATTTTTAGGGATGTTCTTTTTTACTTTAATCCCAATCGTCCTAGATGCCATTCTTCCAATTTTTTTCAAAAACTCCAAGTTTATTTGGTTCAGTCCCATCTCTGCAATCTTTCTTGTTGGCTTCACGGCCTACGCAATTATAAAACACCGCTTTTTAGACATCCGTCTAATTATTGCTCGCTCCATCTCGTATGCATTGTTGATTATTACCTTTAGCCTCATTTATGCAGGTGGCCTATTTGGTCTTGGCACACTCATCACAAGAAGCCAGGGAACTACTGCTAACTCAATAGTCTCTGCTGTCTTAGCGATCGCTATAGCTTTTTCTTTTCAACCTCTCAGGCGATTCCTTGAAAAAATAACAGATAAAATTTTTTACAAAGAAAAATATGACTCAAATAAGCTTATCTATAAACTTTCACTAAAAATGGCAGAAAATATTCAATTAGATGTTTTAACGGGAGAAATTTTGGAAATACTAAGAGATGAAATGAGAATATCTACAGCCTCTTTCCTTGTTATTACTAAAAAAGGGCTCGAATACACCATTAAAGACCATAATACATTCCATTCTCAACCCACAAAAGAAGAGCTTAAATTGATAAGCGAAGAGGGTAAAATCTTAATATTTGAAGAACTAGAGAAAGGAAAAGTTAAAAACGTTCTCCGAAAACACAATCTTTCAGTATTTACACCCTTAACAACTAAAGGAAAACGGGTGGGATATTTATTACTAGGCGAAAAATCTTCAGGTGATATTTATTACGATCAAGACATTAAAACCTTAAGTATACTTGCATCCCAATTCGCCATCTCAATCCAAAACGCTCAAAGCTACGAAGAAATTACGAAATTCAATAAAACCTTAAAACAAGAGGTAGATAAAGCAACCTTAAACCTTCAGGTCGCCAATAAACGCTTAACAGAATTAGGGAAATTAAAAGATGAATTTTTCTCAATCGCGGCCCATGAGTTAAGAACACCTTTGACGGCAATACAAGGAAATACTTCCCTCATCCAAGAATATTTTGGTGATGATATTAGAAAAAACAAAGATCTGGAAGAAATGGTGGAAGATGTGAACGAATCAAGTAAAAGACTAATTAAAATTGTCAATGATTACCTGGATGCTTCCAGGCTTGAGCAAGGAAGAATCGTGTTCAAGAATAAGAATATTGACATAAAAGAAATAATCACCGATGTTGTTGCTGAAACAAAAGAATTAGCTACTGAGAAAAATTTATACATAAAGCTGGGCGAGGAAATAAATGCCAAACTTCTCCAGGTCTTTGCAGACAAAGATCGGGTCAAGCAAGTTATCTATAATTTAGTCGGAAATGCAATTAAATATACCAAACAAGGAGGGCTTACAATTCATGCCCAGGAAGAAAACGGATCATTGCTTCTAAGGTTTGAAGATACCGGGATAGGAATTGACCCAGAGGGGCAGCAACTACTCTTCCAAAAGTTCCAACAAGTAGGAGAAAATCATTTAGATAGGAAGACAAATCGTGGTGCGGGTATTGGCCTCTATATCTCTAAGCTTTTAGTAGAAAGCATGGGAGGAAAAATATATTTAGAGAAATCAGAGGTAAATAAGGGCTCTATCTTTACTTTTACTCTACCTCTGGCCAAGGTTGCAAAGACTGCCTAATAGTTATATAAATTAGATATGCCGAGAATACTAATTATCGAAGACGACCCCTTAATGACCCGTTTGTATCAAAAGGTTTTTAGGTTTGAAAAATACGATGTTGATGTTGCTTCGAATGGCAAGTTGGGTTTAGAAAAAGTCAAATTGGAGAAACCAACCCTCATCCTTCTTGACATCATGATGCCAGAAATGAATGGTCTGGAGGTCTTGACAAAGTTAAAGGCTGATGAAGAAACCAAGAAAATACCAGTTATCGTTTTAACAAATCTGGCCGGAACTCAAGATGCAGAAACCGCTATGGCTAAGGGAGCCGTTCGATATATTGTTAAAAGCGAGCATGATCCTAAAGAAGTAGTTAAAATCGTTAAAGAAATATTGGCAGGATATACGAGAGATAAGATACCAGAAGTAAGCAAAGAAAAAAAAGAGTAAATTCTAAATTATCTATCTAGCTATATCATTCCTGCAAAGATATTTTCAACTTCTTCCTGATTTAAAACCCCTGTTATTATTCTTTTAACGATTCCCTTTCTGTCTAAGAAGTAATGAGTCGGAAGTGAGTATATACTGTAATCTTCTATCAACCTTCCGTCAGCATCTATTACAATAGGTAAACTATAATTCCCTCGTTTAGCAAAAATGGAAACTTTAGAGCTTGTTTCCTGAGTTGAAACTACTGCCATCTGAGTATCCCCACCTGTCATATTGTTAAGAACGGCTAGTTGTTCCAAAGATGGAGATGACCAAGTACTGATAAAAGTCAGTAATAAAGGCTTTCCCCGCGTGTCAGTTAACCCAAACTCACCATCAATAGTAGGCAGAGTAAATACAGGGGCTTCCTTTCCTAATATATCCCACTTCGCTGCTTCTACCGGTATGACTGGGGTACTAATATTGACATTCGCTTTATCTCCGGAAAAATCAGGTAAGGTGAAAACAAAGGGCCCCAGATTAATCCGTCTGCCAACTTCAAGCTCGAAATCAGCATTGATGGGAGCGGGGACTGAAAGAGTAAATATCTTGCTGGTTAGAGTTGTATAACCGGAGGAACTGATTCTAAAATAGTATGTACCAGGTGGTAAAAAGTATTGGTAGTTTCCACTCTCATCTGTTTCTTGCGGGTTTTCTTGACCAAAAGGTTTTGCATCCCAAAGCGTCCAAATCTCACTTAATGGATCCTTGTAATAAGCACTAACTTTGGCCTCTTTGGGTGGCTTCTGAGTATCTTTTGCCACCACTTTACCTGGACTAAGAACAACAACTGAATTAAGAATTCTTTCCGTTTCGTTCTCGGCACCATCTTTTGCTTTTACCAGCAACTCATAAAATCCTGGATCGGGAAAGTTAATTGTTCCGGACCAAAGACCTGTTTCCGGTGAACGAGGTAAAGAATACATGGCGTCATTGGCATATAAATCAATAGAAGTCGGACCACCAACAGTTGACAATGTAATTCTTTGTTCTAACCCTGCCATGGTCACTATTACCCCATCTTTATTCGGCATTAGTATTAAAGGGCCCAAAGAAAGAAGGTTTCCTCCAACCAATGGAGGAAGGCGGTCTATTATTAAAGTATGTGTTTTTGAAGTACCCCTGTTCCCTGCTCCATCTGTAGCTCTAACCACTATTTCATAATTACCATCATCAAAGATTTCGGGAACAAAACTAAATTCCGTCGAAGTTGCTCCAGGGTCGATAATTTCATCAACGGGTAACCAATTGACTCCCCCATCCGTTGAATAATCAACTCCAGCTATTCTTGATTTATCCGAAGCCCTTCCTGTTATTAATGGTGGTTGTTCAAAAGGATCATCAAAATCCGTAGTGATAGTAACACTTGGTGGTATTTTATCCGTTGGGGCTTTAACAATGATTGTTTGTGTCGTTGTCACTGTTTGTGTCGTTGTCACTGTAGTCGCCATACCAACACTGGTAGCCGTACCAGTTGTAAAAGAATTTTCAGTAGTACAACCCTGATTCCCTGCTGCATCTGTACTGCAAGCCCGATAATAGTAGGTTGTACTAGCCCCTAAATTGTCTGGAGAAAGCGAATGAGAGGTTGACAATGTCGCGCTATTTTTGTTAAGAGAATATATTCCTGTTTCTAAGCCATATTCGACTAAAGAAGTTGCCGACTCGCTACTTGTCCAAGCCACCACCGCAGATGAGCTTCCTATACTTGAAACACTTAAATTCGATATTGTGGGGGCGGTAATATCAGTCCCCCCGGTAACATTAAACGCCAAGTTGCCCGAACAAGAAAAAGAATTCGCTCCTCCTGCGTCATCCGAAACCTCCACTGACCAATTTCCAGAAGCCCCAGCAATATCGCCAATGTCAGCTGAAATATTAGGAGTAATAGTTCCTCCTGCAGCAAGAGGGTCCTGATAATACCTATATGTTATTGAGTCGCTAGCCCAATCTGTATACCAAGCTGGATAGACTGAAGCCCCCTTAAAAGTTACGCCATCGTTCGGTCTAGTAATTTTAAACCATAAAACATCGGCCGCATCTGTATTGTTTAACGTAAAAATAAAAGCAATCCCATTAACATTGGCCTCTGGATCATTTGGGGTAACGGAAACAGAGCAAGAACTAATGATCGCTTCTGCCGGTTTTATAAATTCAAAACGAAGAAATGCAACAAAAGCAAAAACAAAAATAATCGCCAAATATTTTTTAGTCCGAGCAGGCATTACTTTATTCTACTATGGAAAATGTTACCGACAAAGAACCCTTGAACAAAACCACACAACCCCGCTATTATTAAAATATACTTATATGGTTGGTGTTGTTACATTTTGGGAAACTTTTATCGGAGTAGATAATCCAATCTACATTGGAGATATATGGGCTAACACCATAAGACCACTTGGTGGTACCCATTTATTTTATGTTGACCAGCAAGGAATAGGAACACCGAGCATAGATGCTTCTATCGTTTCTAAAACCTATTCTACTTTCCAAGAAGTATTGGATGACAACCCCGATGCAACCTATGTGTTTCTTGAGGCTGAAAGGAGTATTCCAAAAGGTACCGATTTTACTTACTTAAAAGACTTTGTTCATCCCAAAGAAGACGTCATTTATGTTTTCGGCAAAGATAGTTCTGATGTGTTCACAGAGAACCTGCCACTTGAAGGAAATCATGTTGTATCAATTACCACAAATGATAATCTTGTGCTCTGGTCATTAATAACAGTCGGTATCGTTCTGTATGATAGAAAGGTTAAATAATGGCATTTTCAATTACATCAGATATGACCACTATTGATACTTGTTCTGATACCACAAACTGGTCAGGAACTATTACTCCTACGCAAGACACTGAGGTGTTTATTGAGGGCGCCGCCTCAGTCGGAATGGTAAAAGTATCACAGGGGAAATTTATTGAAAAATTTGATTATTATACTGAAAAAGCAAGCAATTATTATAATGCTTCTACTAATCCTACTCATTTATATTTTTGGGTAAATGTCTCCAACGGCGGTGGACTTTATCCGCTGTCTAGTGGAACAGAATCTACAGAAGGCGGAGTTAGACTATATATGGAAGACAGCGCTGGTGCTTATGTTGAGTGGTACGTTGCAGGTTCAGACACTTACTCTGGTGGTTGGAGATGTTTCGTAGCCTACACCGATGCCGCGCCCAATAACTCATCTGGTTCAATTAACAAATCACAAATTCGATATTTTGGTGTAACTCTAAATATGCAAGCTAAAACCACAGCTAACGTGAGAAATGCTTGGATAGATTTTATCAGATATGGTTCAGGTCTCATTTGTAGTGGAACCGACACGGGCCAAATGACTTGGGATGATATTTATGCCGGTGATCTTGCGGGTCCACATGGGGTTATTAGAAAAGAAGGTGGAATTTTCTTCGTACAAGGATCGGTCACCATAGGCGACAATATTGGAACAAGTGCAACAGATTTCAGTGATGCTAACCAAGTTCTCGTATTTGAAGACGCAAACGTTTCAAGTACTTTATATAACATTACAATCGTCGGCAATGCCACAGGAGATACTGATTTTCAAATGGGAACCAAATCGGGTACGGCAGGAATTTCAGGATGCATTATCAGGTCGGCTGGTATAAATAAATATGATTTCACTTGTACCGATACTGCAGTCGAAGAGCTGTTGTTATACGGGTGTACTTTTTATGATGCGGACGTTATTTCTCTCCCGGCCTATTCCGCCTCGGCTCCACTTAGAGAAGTATTAAACTGCAACTTTGAGGCGTGTAATCAGGTTGATCCTGATACTTGTACAGTAACTAATTGTAATTTCATTAACGCTGATGACAGAGGGTGTTTGATAGATACTTCATCTCACCATATTACCGATTCAAATTTTATTGCCTGTCCAGACGCAGTACATATTAATACTGCTGATACTTATACTTTTTCTGGTCTTATCTTCACCAACAACACCTATGACGTAGAAAACTCATCTGCCGGTGTCGTAAATATTAACGTATCCGGAACTGGAGCGGCTTCCTCAGCTGAAAATACTGGTGGGGGCTCTACAAACTTTATTTCGTCCGTTGATGTAGATGCCAAAGTACTAAACGATGCAGGCTCAAATATAGAAAATGCGCAAGTGTATATTCAAAAATCCGATACTGGAAAACAATGGAATTATGTTTCTCATTCTGGAAATGCATTAAACGACACTGACTTTGTGGTTACTGGAGCAATTGACGATGATTTGCCCTCATCAGGGTGGATACACGTTTGGGACAAATCAGATAATTCCAAGCAGAATTATAGATATACCGGATGGGCAACGGCAACAGATACAACTTTTACACTAAAAACTAATGTAACAGGAAGTGCAACAAGTGAAGATGGAACAAGCCCAGAAATAAAATTAATTTCTACATCGTCTGATTTTATAGCAATGAAAACGGCTGGGACTATTGAAGAAGGAGACTCAATTTATAATTCAACTGATTTAAGCTGGGCTATTGTAGACGAAATAGTAGATGCAGACAATGTAACTACAACTCCACTACAAGGTGGTTCGGACAATAAATGGCAAGCCAGTGATGGATTCAGTCTACATAAATTAGTAAAGGCTTATACTCTCACCGATGATAAAATAGACATTCCCCTATTCAACGGACAGACTGATTCAAACGGAGAAATATCAACCTCATATAACTATGGAGAAATTGGAAATCCTCCTGGTCAGTCTGGTTATACTTCCCTGCCCATTTGGATCAGAATTAGATCAAACCAAGGTACACCTAAATATATTCCATACAACACGAGCGGAACCATAACAGGAAGTGGATACGATTTAACGGCGGTTATCACAGAAGACGATGTAGCAACATAAAAATGGGTCTTGATTATATTAGGAGAAATGTCTCATTATAGTTTATAGTTAATTACAGGACAAAAATATGAAAATAAAACTAATTAGTTATCCCTATAAGGATTATGAAGTTGGAGAGATTGTTGATCTTGGTGAAGACAAAAATAGGTCGATGGTGTCTTTGCAAAGAGCTGTTTGGGTTGAAGAAGAAGAGAAAAAGAAAAGGACACCAAAAAAGACCGTTACAAAAACAGCCACGCAAACACAAGACGATGTAATTGAAGAAGAAGAAAAACCAGCAAAAGAGACCGAAGAAGTTGAAGAAACAAAAAAGCCGACTCGAGGACCAGACGGGAAATTTGTAAGCAAAGAGGAAACAGAAAATACAGAAAAACCTAAAAAAAAAGGCTTTCTGAGTAGGCTGAGGTAAAACAAGAGTAGGATGGAAATTTTTAATTTACACTCTAATAATAAAAAGAAAATTAAAGGCTTGAAAGTTACGTCACACAAAGAATATGATAAGAACGGGAAGAAGCGTACCAATCGGTACGTAGAGTTTACGGTTGTCGGAAAAAATCGACAATGGAAAGATTTTATGCCGGTTGAAGACTTTAAAAAATTGAATCCCGAGATTAATATCTAACTGCCATGGCAATACAAAACGATTTTACAGTCTACCCTACATCAAAAGTAATTAGGCATACTTCTGGAACAACCGTTTACTCAGCGGTTGCTTTCTACTCCTGGTTAATGAACACTTTTGACGAGCCAGGATACTTGACCTATGAAACCCCGATAAGGTTCAACACACCAACTTCGTTCACGATGATTAATGGCTGGTTTCTAGACGATGGGGATGGCAATCCCGCTGACACGGAAGATGGCCACATTCTTAAATATATAACTGGTGGTGGTATTGATACCTCCGGTTATGCCACAGTTTCTGATCCTATCTATATGGCAGACCTGGCTACTTCTACAGTCGATTTTGTCTACACAGATAAAGACCTACAAGTAACGTCTGGAGCAGCCGTGGGCCCACTACTGGCCTATAAAAATGATTACCCCACTTCCGCCCGCATTCGTATTTGGGTCAGAGATACTGAATCACACGGAGCACTCGCCACATCAACTGTCACAGAGGTCACCACTGCGGGAGGTTCGGGAACGGGTACTACTGATGGCACCACAGCATCTGTAAGCGGTGATGAGATTTACCACAATCTGTTTACCATTGCGTCCTTTCCAACTGACGTTTATCCCCAGGTATATGTCTATCAACGACACCCTGTAACAACACAAAGTTATAACACCAGAGTCCGCATAGCGGAGTGGTCTGGTTTTACCAACTGGGACAGAGGTTCGGATGGAATTGATGTCCTCATTCCAGTCAAGCTAGGTGGTACAGCTGTTGACGGTGGCAACCTTACAGCTTTCGTCCGCGAAACTGGCGACACCTACACTTTTGTTAAGTCTACACTGACATCATCAGGTAGAACCCCTATCGCTACTGAAACTTCCGCTGACGAGGTAAATATTACTGAAGGTGAACACTATTTGCTTTACGACGGTTCTGATACTGGCTCATTTTCCGCTGATGATGTCATTACCGACAGCGATGTTTCAACGGGTGTCCCCCCCTCCTGGTACGCCGAGGTAGTTGAGGTAGATGAATTTACTGCCACTGCCACCGGTTTGCTCACAATTCGGTCTTTGCACGGAACCATTTCAGACAATGACGATATTTATGTCACCGCTTATTCTGCTGGTGCACCGGTGAGCGTACTTGAGGGTACAGTTAATGGTACTGTGGGCGACACACTTGTGACACACACTGGAGCTGGTACTGAACCGGTTATAGGAGACATTGATTTACCTTTTGAAGGGGGTACTAGTGGAGCACACCGAGTCTTGAGAGGGTATGATAATGCTGAAAACAAGCTTGTTATGCAGGTATATCATACATTTGGCACTCTCGACTCTCAGGTTTATACCGGATCGGGCAGAGATGCTCTTTACATAGATTTTTCATTAACTGAAGTAGTAGACGCTCCAGCCAGTGGTACTGGTCTCATGAGTGTAACCACATCAGCAGTTAGCACTACTTTAATCTCTGGATTTTCTGATGTCACAGTGGCTCATATGAACGGTACTGTAACAGTCAGTGGTATTGCCAACGGCCCACTTATTCTTGGAGATAGATTCACGTACAACACAGGGGCCCAATCTGGGATCTTAATTTATGCCGATAGCCTAACTGCCCCCACATCTCTCATGCTCGGGAATATTGATCCTGACAATGAACCAGATGCGTCAGACCAATTTGCTTTCCAGCTCGCCGGATCTGGTGCATGTACTGTCGACTGTGACTCTGTTTTGACTGATAATAATTCACAAAATTTTGAATTTACTCTTCAATCGACTGGGGCGCTTTACACTATTTTTATTGAAGGAGGATCCATTTACAACGCTGGTCGAAGTCTTGCCGATATCTATGCATATTTGCAATACTACGTTCGAGACGGCCAGAATATATCCGAGAGAACTATCTATACCAGCGATGGCACTGCCATTACAAAATTAGCGGCCGAAGAATATATCAAGGCAGTCGATGTAACTGCTTATTCTGCAACCAAACCAGCACCGTTCGGAACCTTAGCTGGAACCACTTTCTTCGGTGCCCAAGGTGTGTGGCTGCAGGGCATGACAAGCACTGACAACAACAACATAAAATTCATTGATGCTGGTACAAGCCCCACTTGGGTAGGAACTCTCCGAGAGCCTGATCCATCTATAAACTTAACGATAAGTAACACTAGGGTTGGCGATAGAATAGCAGTCTACCTAGAAAGTGGCTCTACTACTTTGCCTGACAAAGCTCAATACACGAGCCATGCCACACTTAATGCTCAAAGTGACTCAACTTTTGATAGAAATGCCTCTGATGGTGCATTCCCCATCGACACACCAACTTTTGGAACTTTTATCGCAGTTGCCACTGATGAAAGCGAGGAGCACAGATATAGATATACTTCTTATAACGCAACTGGTGGTGGTGGTTCCGATGGACAATTAGTGTTACCGACTGAAAGGACGGGAACGGCGACAGCTGGTTCTACTGGACAAACTTTGGTAGCTTCGGCTGCAACGTTTGTTAGCTGGGTCGACCAGAATGGATTAACAACCCAAATTGGAGATATTATCAGAAGAACCAATAATGAGGGTGGGTGGGCGTATATCACCAGCATCGATTCAGAAACACAAGTTACGACAACACTATTTAACGCTGGCATCACTCAGGGTTGGGATGATACTGCAACAGCTGATACATTTGAGATGCTCTCTTTAGTGCAATTATATGATGACAGCGATACTTTCTTTATCCCTTATATGGACTTTAGAGAATCCGCTGGAACGGATGGTTCCCCGGGTTCAGAAACAGTAACAGTATTGTATTATGCAAATCGAGAAGTAGTAATTGAGGTTCGCAACGTCGAAGCTTCCACTCAGATTATTCCTTTCAAAACCACCGGAACTATTTCTTCAACAGGTTTGACTCAGTCTGTAATTAGAAACGAAGATACTGTTTACACTTAAACCCAATTAGTTTGATTTTGAAGGAGATCTAAGCTTCTCTAAGATTATTCTCGTTTCAAGTGCTTTTTTAGTCTCACCTGTAAAATAATATACTTGGCCAAGATTATAGTATGCTTCCCGGTACTTCGGATATATTTTAATCGCTCTTTTGTAAAAAAATTCAGCCTCCTTAAGTCGATCTGTACTCATGTAAACATTTCCCAAGTTATTATAGACTACTCCACTATTCGGCTTTATTTTTAAAGCTTTGACATAAATATTTTCTGCTTCCTTAAAAAGCCCCGCACATTTATAGGCCACTCCAAGATTGCAGTAAGCCTTAAAGTAATCAGGCATAATTTTAATAGCCTGTTTATAACTGGCAATGGCTTTGGGATATTCCCTCTTTTTCAAAAAATCGTTGCCAGCCTGATAGTACACTTTTGCCTGCTGCTGCTTCATTTTGTAAATTGTACCATTTAAGATGACGAACACTTTGACTTCGAGCAATCTGCTGCTACAGGCGATTATTATTAGTTTAAGCTCCTAATGCCGTTAACAACTAGATTTGAAGGAATTCTTCCGACATAATAGTATGAGTTATGGCAATAAGAGTAAATCCTTACGTTAGCCCTAGAATTATAGAGGTTCAAGCACCCCTTACAGAAATCTCTATTCAAGACTTAACTGACCAAATAAAAGACTGGGAAGACGAACCAGCCGATCTTGCCTTTCCTATTTTGATTAGAACGTACGGAAAACAACCTCTTGGTGGCGGATCTTTCGTGGGAATAACAGCTGTATTACAAAACGCAAAAATTTCTTTTGAAGCTAGGGACGGATTAGATACTCCACCCGAGGTTTTATGTACTATCTCCGGAGGAAATTTAGTTGCCGTTGACGATGTTGGTGCCTCAATGAACCCTATTCACCCAACTGCTTATACTCAAGTTGTTATTGCCCAGTCAACCTCTCCTTCTATTATTACTCCACCCGAAGACCTTAACATGCTTTACCTTATTGAATCTCTAAGAGGTACTGGTAAATCTTTGGGGAGTATTTTCTACTGGGATCCGGAAGGTGGAAGCGATACAAACGATGGGAGCCAACCTAGTGAAGCTGTTCAAACCTTTGCCGCAGCACAGGCATTGACGACAGCCGGAGCGGGAGATATTATTTTTGCTCTCTCAACCCACTCAAGTGGAATCACAACTACCTCTGAAAAACTAAGCATTACTACCGCGGGCCTGAAAGTAAGAGGCCCTGGCTACAGACTTCAATTGATTCCATCGGCCACCGGTTCCCCTACCGTCAATATCTCAGCCAACTCTGCTGAATTTGAGGGTTTTTATATCGAAACGAAGAGTGGAGGAACAGACAACGGAATCACAGCGACTGGAAATAATGTGGTGATTAAAGACTGTTGGGTAAATTCTGCCACTGGTAATGGAATTGATATTTCCTCGACCAGTAGAACTGAAATTAATACTTGCGTGATTGAAGAGAGTGTTGGTTACGGAATCAATGTGGGGGCAACAACAAGTCTCTCAACAATTCGAAAATGTATCATCTCTGGCAACTCCGAAGGAGTATATATTGCGGGGGCCAGCATTACGGACAACATATTGGAAAACAATATAATTTACAACAACACGACCAGCGGAATTGAAATTGGCAACGGAGTGGTCAGAACCGGGATTCGATTGCATCATACTTTTGCCGCCAATAACCCCAATATCACTGACGATGGAACAGGGACTTATCAAGACACATCAGGGACAATCGAGCAAGGGGATATCGACAACATTGTTAGTGGGGTTTGGGATGAAGTAATTTCAGCTACAGCTCATGCGGGTGCCGGAAGTGCCGGAAAGACATTGAGGGACGCGAAAACGAAAGCCACCCTTGCTTCCCTTAAGTAATATGAGCTATCTCTAACTCGTAGGCCATTTTTTCTCCTATAAATTTAATCTTTGCGAGCTCTACCTCATTCAACTCTTCATTGGCTCCACCAATTCCAATTCTTACTTTCCAGAAATCTTTGCTGTTTAATTTCTTCTCCATTTTCAAAATTGCTTCCGGGGCAGAACCTAAATTTTTACTTATATCAAACTGGCCAAAAGTAAGGTTTTCGTCAGGATAAATAATATAAAAGTCTTCGGGAATCACTCTGTAAAACGCGTAGAGACCAAAGGCAACATCATCAAACTTGTCTGTAGGGGTCCTAGGCTTAACCACCATCGTCAAAGGATTCAGATTGGTAGTCATGAGCATATATTTTGATCTCATCGCCCAGCCGCTTACCATGGCGTTAGGATATAGCTTTCTCACTTTTTCCACGGCATAATCAATAATCATATAACCCACATTGCTTCGGGCTTTTGCATACCGTATTCCGGGGTTCCCGTAAGCAATAATCAGTCTTACTTTTTCCTCTATATTCTTTTCCTCTGTCATCTCTTTTAAGTCCCCATTCTTTCAAAATATGATAGCATTTTTTCCCCTCTTGCTTTTGGAAAATATTTCTTTTACCATCTTACTAGAATGCCAGCCTTCTTAAAAAACATCGGAGCAGTCGAGCTCATCATCATTGCCCTCATTCTTGTTCTTCTTTTCGGAGGTAAAAAGTTTAAGGAATTAGCTCGTGGACTTGGAGAGTCAAAACACGAAGCGAAAAAACTTAAAGAAGAAATTATAGGCAAGGGCAAGAAGGATTCTGAAGAAGACGCTTCTTGACTAGTTGCCACAAACAAGTAAGAATTAATAAGTAAGGGAGGTGGTAGATAGTGATCAAGAATCTAGGAACAACTGAACTAATAATTATCGCTTTAATCTTAATACTTCTATTTGGTGGCAAAAAGATACCTGAGTTTATAAAGGGTGTCGGAGAGGCTGTTAAAGAATTCCGAAAGGCGTCTAAAGAAGACTAATTTTCTATGCTAAAAAACTTAGGAACGGTTGAATTTGTGGTTATCGGAGTAATCGCAGTTCTTTTGTTTGGAAGCAAAAGAATAACAGATGTGGCCAAAGGCCTGGGCAAGTCAACAAAGGAATTCAAAAAAGCACAAAGTGAATACGAAAAAACAGTTAACAAAGATGTCTCCGAAGAAGAGTCGGAAGACAAAGATAAGGAGGTGACATAGATGTTTGGAAAACTTGGAGCATTAGAATTAATTATTATCGCTTTTGTCTTAATCCTACTTTTCGGTGGCAAAAAGATCCCTGAATTAGTTCGCGGAATCGGTGAGGCCGTTCGTGAATTTAAAAAGGGTGCCAAAGAAGAAAAAAAAGATTAAATTACTCCTCTTGCACATATCCCCCTGTTTAACTTATCATTAGACAAATTAGCTTTTATCTATGTTAAATAACGTTGGACCGGCTGAAATGATAATCATTGGTATTGTGGCTCTTTTCCTTTTCGGAAACAAGAAACTGTCCGAATTGGCTCGAGGCCTCGGGGAGTCAACTAAAGAATTTAAAAAGATTAAAAAAGACATTGGAAAAGAAATTGATACAGACTAATAAATATTTAAGACCGGAAGGGGGTGTTATAAATGCCTAGTCGATTTGGAGCATTAGAAATTGCCATTATCGCTTTGATTCTTATATTGCTTTTTGGTGGTAAAAAGATCCCTGAATTAATAAAGGGGGTCGGAAAAGGAATCCGAGAGTATCGCAAAGCGTCAAAAGAAGAGAAAAAGGAATAAATGGACGATATATATAATCGCTTCTTCCCGTACCTTATGGAGGTTCGAAAAAGGCTGTTTTTTATAGCCTCTATTTTTCTTATTTCATCCGCCCTGGGTTTCATCTATTACGAGAAGATAATCACCACCAGCCTGGGTATTTTTAATCTTGAGGGAATAAATATTGTTTTTACCTCTCCTTTTCAATTTTTAGAACTTTCAATTAATTCCGGCCTCCTGGTCGGTTTGATTGCTGTTTTCCCTCTGATAATAGTTCAGGTCCTGTCATTCTTAAAACCCGCCTTAAAGAAAAGCGAATTTAAGCTGGTTATTTCTCTCTTGCCCTTAAGTATCTTTCTTTTTATCTTCGGATTTACCTACGGCATCTTTATCATGAGATATGTCTTGGTTATCTTCTATGAGAAGTCCTTAGCGCTTTCCATTGGCAACTTCTTAGATGTTAGCAAGTTCCTCTCTCAGATTCTGCTTACCTCGGCTCTAATGGGCCTAGCCTTCCAATTTCCTGTTATCTTGACAGTCCTAATGCGCCTAAGAGTAATAACGTATAGCGCCCTTTCAAAACAAAGAATGATCGCTTACTCCTCCTCAATTATCTTTGCCGCCTTTTTGCCACCTACCGACCTGCTCTCTCTTGCCCTTTTAACAGTCCCTCTTGTAATACTTTTCGAAACTACGCTATTATTAAACAAGGTGGTATTCAAAGCCCCCCTTAAACCAAAAAAGGAGGTGAAACGTAATGTTTAAAACAATTGGATCAACAGAACTACTAATAATTGCCATAATATTACTTATTCTTTTTGGAGGAAGAAAGCTTCCAGAGCTTGGAAAAGGAATGGGAGAATCTGTAAAGGAATTTAGAAAATCTTTAAAGAAAGAACCTAAAACCAAAAAGTAATTCCTTTGCTAACCCCTCTACTCGCCTTAATAGCACCATTCATTGTTTGGCCTATTGAGTTAATATTGCCATATCCTCACATCATTGAGGAGTTGGCAAAAGCGGTTCTTGTTTTTACCCTACTGGATCTTCCGGATCGTTTAACGAAAATCAAACTTACGATCTTAATCGGAGTACTTTTTGCATTCTCCGAATCAGTCCTCTATCTTTTCAATATTCAAATGGTCGGCATTATGCGGACATATTTTGTCAGACTTCTTGTCACCATTCCACTTCATGTCATCACAACATTAATCATTTTATTACCGGCCCTGAAAAATAAGAAATTAATTATTGTCGGAGTTTTATTTGCTTCCCTAATCCACTACCTCTTCAATTTATACATCTAATAACAGTAAACAAGAGATACATTGATAAATAGTTGGCTATACTATTATATATATTGATATATTATAGTTGCCAAGATAAGAAGGCAGTGCTCAAATCTTCATCTGAAAAATCCTGAATGATATTTGCTTTCTTCTTTTTATAAAAATTTAGAGCGGCCGGACTTCTATCACTAACATATGCATAGATTTCTCTAATCCCCTTATCTTTTGTAAAAGCTAATACTTTTTCAAATAATTTATTGCTGTACCCCTCTCCTCTAAGTTCTGGTTTGACATACATGTACATCAACTCAAACGGATCTGGGTCCATCTGAAAATCATTCTTAACCCATCCTTCTTCTTTAAAGGTCTGTCCCCACACTTTCATTTTGGCTGGTGAGTGACCAATAACCACAAAGCCAATTCTTTCTCCTTTTTTGTTTTCTTGAAAAATAACATATACCTTGGAGTTTCTTTCCTCGTCGCTTAAATCAAATTCCTTATTTATTCTTTTAACAAAATGTGAATAGGCTTTATCATCGCCAACAATATCAGCGATCTCCCGTATCTCGTCTCTGCTCATAAAACTATTATGAAACAGGAAAGAATAATTAGAAAGTATTAATTGAAGTCTTACTTATTAATACTCAAGAGAAGAATACTCTTTTGAAACCCAGCCTAATGTTCCATCATTCAGCTCTATCTGGTACCAATCAGCTTTTTCGTCTATGAGAGCAAAAGATTCACCCGGTTCAACTTTGGCAATCTCTATTCCGCCGGGGGCCTTTCTCACTCTTAACCAGCCTGTAGGAGTATCTTCAATCATCACCGTGCCTCCAATGGGGTCAGTTAGGCTTTCAAACTCTTCCTCTCCTAACGAATCTTCTTCAAAAGGTACCCCTTCTACAACAAATTCTAAATAAACCCAGCCTTCTGTGTAATCGCCCTCTTTCTCGTTCACAAAGGCAATGTTCGCCCAATCTCCTTCCTCCCCTATCCTAACCACTTCTTGAGTTACCTTAAGGCGCATGATCACCGCAGAAGTTAATGACGGCTCTTCTCTGATGTTGACCGAAGAACCGACCGGTACTTCTACCATCACAATATCCTCTCCCCCAGTCGCATCTTCTTCAAGCTCTTCTTCCTCAAGGTCAATTACTTCAGCTTCCTCCTGCTCACCCAAAACAAACTCCGATTCGTCTATGGTTTCGGCCACTTGCTGAGAAACAATTTTGGCGGTGATCACCTTGCTGGTAATAAAAGCGGTCAGGGCGGCAATCCCGGCACCAAACAGAATGAATAAAACAGCCAGTCTAATGGCAACCTGCTTTCTAATACGTCTTCTGGCTTCACCATTTGTCTTCTTTGTCTTTGTTTTCATCTTCATGGGTTGTGTCTTCTTCTTATTGCTCTTGGCCATCTCCTTGTCTCTAAGAGTCTTCATGTAGACTGCCAGGAAAATAAATCCGCCGGCAACGATAACAATCATTCCCCAAACGGCCAGTGTTTGGGTACTGCCGACAAAACCAAAGAGGGTGCCGATAGAACCTGCTTCAGTGACCAATTCTTGAAGTTTGTCCATCTTGGTGTTGACAGCATCAAGTTCGATTTCGGCCTCACGGTAAGCTCTAATCTTTTGTTCGGGAGTAATAGCCGTCTTCTGAAGTTCAATAATTTTGTCTAAAGAAACATCAATATCGCTTTTAAGAGTCACTCCTTGAGCGAAGTAGGATGTCTTCTCAAGTGGTCTGGAAAGTTCTTCTGCTTGTTTGCGTAAACTTTCTACCTGTTCTTCCGTAATTACCCAAATATCGTTTACCTGAATTGATACCGTTTTTGTTTGTCCGGCTCCTAATGTAAACTCACCTTCTACGTAATATTGATCTTGCTCTGCATCATATTTAACTGTTAAATCATCATCTGTTGAAATAATATCTTCCTCTCTCACTTCGGGAGGCAAATAGTATTTTAACGGAACAGTTTGGCTAATTAAGCTGGAAGGGTTTGTTATTAATGACTTAAAAACAATGCTTCCCAATTCAAGCCAGGTGCTGGCAATGGTTGAGCCCGCCTTTTTGGCCAAAAATGTTTCGTTTGCTTGAATTAATCCCTTTAAGCTCAATAATTTGTTCTTGAGGATCTTTTCGTCCGAAGTATCTTTGTAAGTCGAAGCGCCTAAAACTTTTTCTATCCTCGGCAATCTGTTGATGGCAATTATCTTGTTGTATAAGGTATTGATTTTAGAAACTCGATCATTGGCTCTTGTTGAATTCCATTTTGCCAATACATTATCAATATCACCTTTTCGAGTTTCAAAAATATCAGCTAAGTCTCTAACCTCTTTTATCTTCCCGAACAATGTCCTTTGGTTTGAAGAATCTGCAGCATCCCCAACCAATGTCTCAAGTCTATCGATATTACCTACCAGGCCTTTTATTTCATTGTAGGCAAAATTGGTTTTACCATAAGAACCAAGCCTGTATTGAGTGGCTGAAAGAACATTGCCAATGGCGATTGCCTGATTATAAACATCCTCGGTTGCTTTCCACCCCCAAGCTTCCTTTAGCCAATTTATTTGTCCAAAAATGGTGTCTTTGTTGTCTGAATCCCCCTCATCTCCCAACATTGCCGAAAGCTCCATGACATTCGAAAGAAGCTCTCTTTCGCTTAGTTTTGACCACTTCGTAACCAATAAGCTTGCCTTACTTCTCAAATATTGATTGTTTACATAGAGTGTGTTGGCAACTGATTTTGTTTGCTCAAGCTTCTCCCCCAAATCAGGGGTTTCTTCTTCTTCAATGAAATTTTGAATGATTGGTTCGTTAACCAGCCGCTCAAGCAAAAGCCTGTTTTCATTAATTGTTGCTTCCATACTGGAAATATCTATTGCATCTTCGTCCCCTGCATTAAGACTGGTCAAGGATCGTGAGGCGTTTGACCATATATTAGAAATCAAATCACCAAAATTGGAAAGAGTTCTGCCTGAATATCCCCACACAGCCGATGAAATATCTCCGGTGGAGGGAGTAGTTGACGACGCTTTAACTTCGTAACTCTTGTCTAAACACAAATAATCACCACTGGCCGTACAACAAACTTGAGCTCGATAAAGACCGGTAGTGGTTGGGGCTGTAAAAGTATGATAATACCAACCATCTGTAGCCTTGGACATTACCTCTCCATTAAGATGAAGAGATCCATCGGGATAACGGCTAGTAATAGTACAATCAGCCGTAGTAATAGGAACATAAGAGTCATCATAAAGAAACTCTCCTACTGTGCAACTACTGCTTACTGTGCAATCTTGAGGACTTCCTGCTGAGGCCAAAGTATTCCGGGGGAAAACAAGGGCCCCAGCAAGAGCAGAAACAGCAATTGCCACAAACACTTGTTTTTGAACAGTTTGGGCAGTTACCATATTTTACCTACACCTTCTCTTTCGCTACTCGCCGGAGTTCAGAGACAGACTCTCCTACTCCCTTGGCAAGTTCTGGCAGCTTCTTGCCGCCAAAGAGAACAAAAAGCATCACAGCTATTACGCCTAGCTCTGTTGCTCCTATGTTATTTAACATGCAGTCAATCACCTCCCTTCTAATAAGTTGGCTGGGTTTCCAACAGGTAAAACCAAAGTGTATTTAGTTGGGCAGGATTTTCCGTGAAAACCCAGCTGTCTCCAGTATTGACTGTTATTTGATATATTGTCAAGGGGCATTTTCTATCCAATTTTTCTTATCATAATCTTATCATATTTTGTTATTCTAGCCTCAAATTTAGGAAATTATTCCAAGATTGACTCTGTGATGTGATTATGATACATTCTTGTTACATGACAATTTTGGCTTACAATTTATCTTCGAACATAAAAGACAATTTGCAAAAAATTGAAGCCCTTCGACGCCAGATATTACTTCTTCCCATTCCTCCAAAAACAGAGCTCAGACTAAAATGGGAAGCCTCTCTTCAACGAACTTATTGGTCATTAATTTTGGCAGGTAATCCTCTCAGTAAAACCGATATGGTCAAGCTCCTTTCCACTCAGAGCAAGACAAGGCTAAACCCAGAACAGAAGGAAGTGGTCAATTACAAAAAGACCCTCGATTTCATAAGAGAGAACTGGCTTATCTCCTCAAAACCCGTAAGTCTCACTACCATAAAGAAACTTTACGATCTTGCCTGCAAACCTACACTTGGTACCAATACCCGGCTCAGCTCAAATTCAAAAAAACTTCAACCCTTCATTGATTATCTGCAGGCAGGTAAGGAAAGCCCTGTCATTCAAGCTGGTATTGCCCAGATATCAACCATTAATGCCGATGCCTTTGGTGAAGGCAACGGCTCTATTGCCAGACTGGTCCCCTATTTGTATTTATATAAGCATGGATATGATTTCCGAGGGTTGTTGGTATTGGATGAATATTTAAGAAAAGATCTTTTTTCTCTAAAAGAAGCAATTGAAAGCGTTGGCAGAAATAAACACTTAACTCTTTGGCTGGAATATTTCACTAATGGAATTCTCACCCAACTCCAAAGTGCATACAAGATTGCTTCTTCTGCAAAATTCCAAACAGATCTCCCGGCCGCCTTTTGGAAATTAAATGACAGACAGGTAGACATTTTAAATTCTCTTGAGCAACCGGGGGCGAAAGCTACAAATAAGAAAGTTCAAGAGAAATATAAGGTATCTCAAATTACAGCATCTAGGGATTTATCAAAGCTTGTTAAGTTAGGGCTTCTTTTCTCCCACGGTAAAGGTCGCTCCGCTCACTATACCAAAGTATAAGGCAATGTATAAGAAGGTATCAGTTTAGTGGACCCGCCGAGAATCGAACTCGGGACTCACCCATGCGAAGGGTACGGTATACCACTTACCTACGGGCCCAAGAGATTAAATTATACCAAATCCATATCTTTCCGCTTTACTGAAGTACACTAAGAGGATTTAGATAGACACCGTTTCGGATAACCTCGAAATGAAGATGTATTCCCGTCGATCTACCGGTTGAACCCATTTTACCAATGGCTGTACCTCTGGCCACTGTTTGTCCGGGGACAACATAGACTTGTGATAAGTGAGCGTAAAGAGTTCTGTAACCATTGCCATGATCGATTATCACTCTGTTTCCATATCCATAACCATCAAGCCATCCGGCAGCAACAACCGTTCCCGAATCAGCCGCTAAGATACTGGGAGCGGCCCTATTAGCGATATCAATTCCTTTGTGGTACCAAACAAATCTCTGGGTGATCGAACCGCCTGCGGGCCAAACAAAGCTTCCTGAAGCCACTACCGTTCCAGCATCAGGTGTAATTTGCCTGATTCTTGGGGAAGTAGGAGCGGCGGCAGGAGGAATACCATCAGGAACCACGATTGTTTGGCCAATAGCTAATTCAAAAGTCTCATCATTGGTAAAGGAATTAAAAGGAAAATCAACAATTCCCTGAGGTGAAGTGTCATATTTTTTGGCAATCGAGTAAACAGTATCGCCTTTGCTTACCTTGTGGGAAACGCCGACCACCGGTAAAACCTCTAATGTCTGTCCCGCTTTTATCGTATCTTTGCTGCCCAGATTATTCTGCCAACGAATTGTGTCCGCAGATATTCCGAATTTTTCAGCAATTGTACCTACTGTATCTCCTTCAAGAACTGTATATTCAATTGCTTTATCACGCATTTTCTCGGAAACCAAAGTGTTTGTGTAGGAATCTTCTGTCGCCGCAGAAAGAACGGTTGAAGTGGAAGGAATATCCCAAGGATCAACGCTTCTCCCGGGAAACTCTTGGGCAATAATCGGGGCAATCATCATACCAACGGCCGCCAAACCGGCCATACCGGAATGCATAAGGCGCCTAGCCATCTTTCCTCTTTGCTTATAAAGAGCAGTAACAAAAACACCCTTTCCCTCTTCAAAGCGCAAGAAAGATAAATGCAAGTTCTTAATGATGTAAACAGTCAACTCTTTAAAAAAGAGTTTGAGGTCAAAAAAGAAGCTTAAAATTAAATCGTAGGTTTCTTCCATTTTTTGTCGGTAGAATGAAGATAACACATGGAAAAATGATGGTCAAATAAACTCGGGGAGCAAAAAAATTACCCAACTACGATACCTTGAGGCTGTCAAGAAAATCTCTGTTGCTTTCCGACTTTTTTAGCCTCTCAAGAAGTGTTTCTGTTCTTTCCTCTTGGGAAACCATCTCCAACATTCGCCTAAGGGTGTGAATCAATTCCAAATCCTTCTTGCCATACAATAACTCTTCCTGTCTCGTACCAGACAGGGAGACATCAATCGCCGGGAAAATTCTTTTGTCCGCAAGCTTTCTGACAAGATGAATTTCCATATTTCCGGTACCTTTGAATTCTTCATAAATCAGATCATCCATTCTGGAGCCCGTCTCTACCAAACATGTCCCAAGGATGGTCAACGAACCTTTGTCTTCAATCCTCCTGGCAGCTCCAAAAAGTTTTTTGGCCGGGAAAAGAGCAACAGGGTCAAAACCTCCTGTTAGTGTTCTCCCTGATGTTGGCAAAGCCAGATTGTATGCACGAGCCATCCTGGTTATTGAATCAAGAACAACAACTACATCTTTACCGTCTTCCACTAGTCGCCTTGCCCGTTCAAGAGCCAATTCCCCTACTCTTGTTTGTGCACCTGGAGATTCATCGAAATTGCTGGCAGCCACTTCTCCTTTTCCACCAGTCACTTCCTCCATGTGACGAACAATGTCGGTTACTTCTTCCGGTCTTTCACCAATAAGGGCAGCCATCAAGTGGACATTTTTACCTCCCTTGGCTTTACCTTCTTCAGGATAATTTTTAGCTATTCCCGAAAGAATATCCTTTAGAAGCCATGTTTTCCCAGCTTTTGGAGGAGACACAATCAATCCTCTTTGACCAAACCCAATAGGAGCAATTAAATCCAAAACGCGGGTTGTCAGTATGTCTTTATCCGTACTAAGTATTATTTGTGCATCAGGATAGACGGCGGTAAGGTCATCATAATTCGCCCTATCGATGACTTTATCAATCGGATTTCCATTAACTTCTTCCACTTTGAGAAGTCCCCAAAATCGCTCATTTTCTTTGGGACGTCGCGCTTGCCCGGTAATCAAATCCCCTACTCTCAAATTAAATCTCCTAATCTGAGAAGCGGAAATATAAATATCCTTCTCCGAAGCGGCAAATTTTGGCCTTAGAAGTCCGGATCCTTCATTGGCAATATCCAATACTCCCTGAACATGTTCCGTGGGAAGACCTGAGTCCGGAATAGCCCTTCTATCGACAATTAGATTTTTTGGTTCTTGTGTTTGAATATCGGTTTCTCCTTTTCCAAGAAAACCGGTCGGTTCAGATGATGTCAATGTTTTCTCTTCTTCCACAGAATCAGCGACCTTCTTTACGTCTGAAGTTGTTGTACGAGTGGAACTAGAACTGATAGATTTTTTCGTTGCGGCCATTAAAATAAAACTCTACATTGTAAGAAAATCCGGAAGTGCCTGTCGGCTTTCGAGCTTGATTTGATCCTAATGATCCTTAAGCTAGCGTTATTTTAACTTTAGGCTCTTACCTTTGTCAACTGCCAAGTCTGATTTTCCCTTTTTGTTATATAACCAGATTAAACCAATTACTGAGATGGCAATACCAAAATACTCAAGATATTGCGGCCAAAAAACAAAAATTAGTCTTTGATTGCCTTCTGTTGCAAACCATCCATTGGCCCAGGAATTTACTTTTACGTGTTTTAAATAATCTCCGGAAAACCAAGGAAATACCTTATTGAAAACATTGATATCGTCTTCCTCAAACCCAAAACCTAACCACCCCGACTCATATCCCTGACCCAAGACAATAAGTCCTTCCTTTGAGTTTGTTTTTAGGTTGTAATAGCCGGTTCCAACCTTCTGGCTCTCAAGAATTTCTATATCATTTCCGACGTTACTATAGCTATCTGGTACAAGCTTTATGCTTTGCAATACCGATATAGGAACGGGAATGAGTTCAATTCTCTCTAAAATGTTCTCTGAAGAGACACGACCATAAGAGCGGGTTTCCAGATTAAGTGTATAACCCGAACCGTCAATGTCCTTCGGTAGAATAACAAAGGTTTCATTAAACTTGCCCTCGGGAAGTAGTTCTTCCAAATCCATCCTTTTTGTTTTTGTGTTTTGCAGATAGAACTTGAGACTTCTTCCTTCTGTGTTTTCTCCGCTAATTCGCAATACATATCCTTGGGAATAGGAAAGGCCAGGATAACTGAAAAAGTCGCAACTTACTCCCCCATCAAAGGCTTTATAGGTAATTTTATCTCCATCATTTTCTTTCGAAACAGAACCTATCTTCTTCAAATCACAGTTATAGCCTGCATCAAACCCCCTCCTTAAGGAAAAATCTTCTTCAATTTTTTCGTCTATCGCCACACTTGTCTTCACTCGTTTCTCATTGTTAAGTTCTATCTTGACAGCACCGCTATTATCTGAGATTACTAATTTCTTTGTACCGGAGAAATCTAGGGGCAAACTATAGAAAACAACATTATCTTCCTCAATTTCAACATCGATTCCAGCTCTTCTATCAAAATTTGCATACGGGTATGTTAATCCTTCTTTGTCCTCAACATACACACCGTTTTCAACATATATTGCGTTCTTCTCTGAATATTTCGTGTCACCGTCTACTAGAACATAAGACTTTGGAGTACTGAGATAATTCTTGTTCTGTCCAAAATCAGTTTCGTAAATTGAAAGAAAACCAAATTCCTGAACAATCTTTGTGTGAGAAGATTCAGTAAGCATTCTCTTAATCTCGTTTATGCGGAGAATCTCTGCTAATCCCCCGGCATTTAAGATCGATTCATCCAGTAAAAGATAGTTTACTTGATATTTTCCCAAAGTATTCTCTAAGCCTTCTAAATCATCTGAATAGAGAGCAAAGGAGGCTTCATTGTAAAAACTTTCGTTATACGGACTCCAACGGTCAAATTCCCGGTCTAGTGTGGGTTGAGTCAAGCCAAACCAGGTAAAACCAGCCCCTTGGTAACCCCAAGAGTTAAACTGCCAACCCCAAAGAGAATGGAGCGGTAATTTGGCTATCCTAGCTGTTGGATCTTTCTTGTTAAACCATTCAAAAACCTCGAAATATTCATTAGGAATTTCAACTTTCATTGAGGGGCTGATTAAATATCCTTCAAAAGCAGGCAAGGAAAAGTAAATCAGTGATGCACAAATAATGAAGAAACAACTCACACTCAACTTGATCTTTTTAAGCTTTTCGAGAACAAATTGAGCAAAAAAGGAGAAGTAAGTAGCCAGTGTAAAAATTAAAAGGATTGAAATCTTGGTAAACGAAAATCTTAATCCCTCCTTGAAGAGAGCTAGATTATCTCTCAATAAATTAAAGAGTGATTCAAACGGAGGGTTTGCGTTAATCCAAAAGAAAACAGCAACTGCCAAAAGCGGCAGTAATGAAAAAGAATAGCCTGAACCACCAAACATGGAAATAATTGAACCCGACACTGCTAACCCAAACAAAGTATATCCAACTATCTCAATACCAGGCTTATTGAGGTGGGTTTTCCATTCATCCATCAAGTCAACGAACGTATTTTCGCCTGTATTAAACTCTCTCCAATTAAAAAGAAAGTTTTTCGACAGGGCCAAACTCTCTATATCTCCAAAGGATTTGCCTTGCAGAAACGCTTCGTCACTAAAAATACGGTGAATTCTTGAACTAGTTACTTCTTTCGAGTGGTTGACAATAAAATACAAATTTGGCAGAAGCCAAAACGAATTCAGAAGCAGGGTAAGAAAAACAATGACTATTCCCCTCTTAAACACTCTTCTGCCTTTAATCAGTGAAAGTAAGGCAATATAAACAACCAACGCACCTAGATAGACATAGAACAGAGTTGCCGTGTGTGCCATGCCGGCAGCAAACAGAGTTGCTAGGGAAAACCAAATGAGAAACTTTCCTTTTCCTTGCCTAAGATACAAAACAGTTAACAAAAACAACCAAGGAAGAGCGGCAAAATGGATAGCAAACATTTCTAAGGGGACATAGAAATGCTGAAGAGTGGTCAAGTTTAGGACATAAAAAAGAGCGGCTAAAAAAGCAGATGAACCGAGATAGTGACGCTTAGTAATAGCCAGTAAGTATTTTGAGAAATAATAAATACCTAAAGCGCCCAACCCCAAACAGAGAAAGAAAAATACATATCTAACCGCCGAGAGAGGTAAAATCAAAGACAGCAAAAAAACAATTAAAAGTCTCGGAATTTCAGCAATATGAGCCTGAGAAGCAACCGCCCCAACTCCTTGATGCTCCTGCCAAACGCCAAAAAATGCGCGCTTAAGATAAAGGCCCAAATTGAATTCAGGATGAAGGGTGTCCCAGCCGGAAAGAATGGTTCCTGGAACATAATTTTTCCAAACCAAAACACCAGTAATCAAAATTAGAAGTACTGGGAATAGAAATTTTTGAAGATGTTTATTAAATTTCATACTCTCATCTTAACAAACAACTAAAATTAGTTATTTACTAAGGTGAAACGGCAGCGCTTTGAAATTCTCTATGGTAGAGAACCAAGGCGCTGCCAGATCGAAACATACAGATTAGTTGCTTTCGAGAAGCTTCCAGTTGTCCAAATCGCCTGCTTTGACTTCAAACTTCTGATAGAAGTGACTGTCAACATCAAACAGGACAACGTGAACAGTGGTGCAACCAGTTGCTCCGCAGTTGGTTCCACCCGTAGTGGTGCTGGTAACCAATTGCTCGCGAAACCAGTCCTTGGATACATATGCCCCAGGAGGCATGATGGACCAAGTGGCGTGACCAGGAACGAATTCCACCACCATTGCGGTCATGTTGAGATCAGAATCAACGATCGTATCGTCAATCCGCCCGCGAATAAGGACCAAATAATTCAATCCTTTTGCGCCGGGCAAAACCAAGGAAACGCCGTCAACCGTGATTATTCCCTTGCCAAGGCTAAAGGGAGTAAATCCTCCTTCAGGGACATTAGCAAAATGCTCTGCCTCAACAGAAGGAATTACCCAAGTAGCCGCATCATCCAAGATGGCACCGGGTTCCGCGATCAACCAGGAACTTTCCTCGTTGAAAACATCGATTGTTTGAACCGGAGTTTGGAAGAGCTCTCCTGCAGGCATTCCGCCAGCAATGAGAGCAAACTCAACTGGATCACTTTTTACTATCTCTTCTTTCTCTTCTTCGGCTGGAACTGGTGTTACTGGCGGTAAGGTCGCGGCTTTGAGCTCCTCTGCTAGCTCAGCAATCGTCGATTTTTTATCTTCGATTTCCGCTTCGATTTCCGCTATTTCGGAAAAAAGGATCACGGCCCAAACAAGCAACACAGTAATTAAAAGAATACCAAGAGCCACTCCAATCCACCCAAAAAACTTTTTCCAATTCATTTTGCACCTCCCGTGCTTGTATTTAATTGCGGATAGAATTTGCTTAACAGTCTTTTTAAAGACTGGATTTTCTGTATGTTTCGTTAATGTGCCTCCTAAAAACCTCCGAAAAAGCGCGAAAAAAATATTTGACAGGCCTTTTCTTTGGTCTAGGAAACGTTTTTGCTTTTAATTTCTTAAAGGCAAAGGAGAAGAAATAATATGGGTTTTTTGATTATTTACTCTCCTCTACCTCCATGGAAGTGTTTATCTATTAACCTGCGCCTTCTTTGCAAATTTTTTAGAAAGATACAGAAGTGATCCTGAAGCTAAAAGAAACCCTGTGCCTAAAATAGCAGGATTAATATCACCCAAGTCAGTATCTACCGGCTCATGAGTTTCTGCCCCGCAAACCACTCCGCCACCATACACAGTGACACAATTTTCCTGCGCCAGAACTGCTTTTGGCAGAGAAAATAAAACAGCGGTAATTACTAAAGATAAAAATAGTTTTTTCATACGATTAGGTGGCATTATATGTAATATAGGATGAGATGTCAAGGCTGTAGGATTTATTAACTAAATCTCTAAAAGTCTGGCATATTTATAGATCCTAATAGGCGAACTTAAGGTCTCACAGGTATATAAAATCAAGTCTGCAGAGTAATCAGATATTTCTTCAGCTTCCTCCGTCGCATAGACTTCATAAACATACTTTCTTTGACGCCAAATAATTTCTACTATATCCCCTTCTTTAAGTTTAGGTAGATTAAAAAATGAATTTTCCCGCCTAAAAATATTATTCCAAGCCAAATACCCAAATCTGTGAGCAGCCATTATCGTCGGTTTATTTCTGGTATATGGAGTGCCGAAATCAGAAACTCTCCAAATTCCTTTTTTCAAAGCCTTCTCATAATATTCAAGAGTTGATTCTTGAATTTCCGAATTTACACCAATCGAAGAGATCCTGATTGTATTTTCAAGAGGCAAAGATGCATCAAACCTTGGCTGATAACCAATATTGCTCACGGTGTTCATCAATCCATTAACTTCATTTGCCTCCGTTTTCGCGAATATTTTGGAAGCAAACGCAACACCCTGAGTCTTTGTTGCATGCCAGATAGATGGAGCGAAAGAAATAAATAACAATATTGTCCCAATTACAGCTGTTGTTTTTGCCGCCTTAATCAATAATTCAGAAATCTTTAATGAAAAGCTGTTTGTATCAACAGGTTTTTGCCAAACAAAAATATCACCCGCTGTAGAGGCGCCTTTGTACGTGTGAATAAAGACAGTATTTTCCATATATAAATTCAAAATCTGAAGCCGAAAATAGGTTCAAAAACCTAAATCGGCCCCACAAGGAGCGGGTAGTAAGCCTGCCCTACGTACCACCCGCCCCCTCTGGAGCCGAACACTAAACGGGTCTTGACAAGACCCTCATTTTAATTTTAGTCTGTTCTTGGATTTATCTTGATTCCTGTCCTCAAGACAAACTGCACTTGTCTTGCCCAAGGTAAATCTGAACGAAGGGCATCTCTATTTGTGGCAAACCTGCAAGTTCTCACGAATTGGCAGGGCCAACGGTGGAGATGCTCTTTTTTTGGTTAAAGAACTGTGAATAGTTTACATCGATATTATTCATTTTGTCAAATCCTATAACTAAATGTACCTACTCCTTGTATCTCCCCCATAGTAACTACTTACATATAATTAGCTTTGTGATTCGGTAATTCTCTGGGAAAAAAATAAAATGTGGAAAACTTGGGGAAATCTTCTTCTACCTCAATAATTTCTTGATCGCCTGGTTTAAAAACTTTGTGTTTCCTTGTGACATTGTAATATTAAAACCTAACCTTCTTGCTTCTCTAAGTCTTCTTGCTTCCACCGCTACTTCTCGTATCTCCCCCAAAAGCCCAACCTCTCCAATTGCCATAAGTTTATTGGGAAGTGCTTTATCAAAAAAGGCGGATGCCAAGGACAAACATATTGCCAGATCGACACCGGTATCTTTAACACGAATTCCACTGGTAATATTAACAAAACAATCGTATTCATATAGAGGCAAGCCACAGCGGCGAGCCAAAACAGCAATTAATAGCTCCAACCTTTTTGAATCAATCCCTTGTGCAATTCTTCTAGGAAAGGCCAGTTTTGTGGGTACAACAAGGCTTTGAATTTCAACAATGATCGGTCGAGTTCCTTGCATTACTGAGGAAACAACACTCCCTGCTACGTTTCTTACCCCTTTTGTTAAGAACATTTTCTCTGGATCGGTCATACTTATTAAACCTTTGTCTTCCATTGAAAATATTCCCACTTCATCCGTCGGGCCAAAACGATTTTTGACAGCACGAAGAAGTCTCAATGCCGTTGTTTTATCACCTTCAAACCACAACACCGTATCGACTATATGAGCCAGAACCGCAGGTCCAGCCACCACTCCCTCTTTGGTTACATGTCCTACTAAAAAGAGAGGTACGTTTTTCCCTTTAGCCGCAGATAATAACCTAAAAGCACATTCCCGAACTTGCCCGACAGAGCCTGCGAGCCCTGAAAGATCTTGTGTTGTCGTTGTTTGAATCGAGTCTATTATCACGCATGATATTTTTTTAACTTCTTTAATCTGAGCCACAATTGCATCCACATCTGTTTCTTCCATTATCTGGATACTTTTCTTGGTTACCTTTAATCTGTCTGCCCTTAATTTAAGCTGATGAGCAGATTCCTCGCCTGAGACATATAAAGTATCACCAAGCTTATCTGCCAGTTGAAGTAAAAGTGTTGATTTCCCAATACCGGGTTCTCCCGCTAAAAGACCTACTTGGCCTGAAACCAATCCCCCTCCCAAAACCCTATCCAGTTCAGATATCTTTGTAGATGTTCTTGGGATTCTTCTAGAAGGAATTGAAGATAAACTAACAGGTTTTTTGCCGCCTCTTGTTTTTCTTGCCCTACTTTCTTCTCTTTCCTTTTCAATAATTGTTTCAACCAAGCTTCCCCAGGTCTCACAATTTGGACATTTACCAGCCCACCCAACCTGGGCATAGCCACACTGTTGACAAACATATTGTGAGTGAGTTTTCGCCATTTGGCCAATTATATATTATTCATTCGCCCTCTTCTTCAGGCGCCTGATCATTGAGATATCCCAATCTTTCTCCGACTACCAATTTTCTCATTTCACTCACTCTATCCGTACCCGCATCTCTCATAATTTTACTTGCACGATTAATAATTTCATTCACCACCTCAATGCTCTGTCCAAGAGCTTGTGCTCCTTGAAAAACTATTTCATTAGAACTTACTTTTAGATAAATAAGCCTAAGCCTTACAATTCCATCTCTTTCTTTCCGAAGATCATCAATCGCTTCTTCTCCTTGTTCGGCTAGAAAGGAAGCATAAAAATCTATATTTTCTTCTAGTTCGGGGGCAAATTGTGGTATTTTTCTTTCTGGCCCACTCATATTTTTTAGACAGGAGTTTACTTGTATCCAGCTGGCTTAGCCGTAAGAACTAAGCCTAAAGAAATTTTTCTAGAACTGGCATCTGTTTCCTCAATATAGCAATTTACTTCTTGGCCTCTTTCGTATCTTTTGCCTGGGGGAATTTTTGTTAAATGAATTAATCCTTCAATTCCCGGTTCCAATTGCACAAATACGCCAAAATCAGACAATCTTGCTACTTTGCCTGTTACTTTATTATCTTTCTTATACTTCTTCCCCGCACTCTCCCAAGGATCTTTTTGAGCGTGTTTCATAGACAAAGAAAGTCTTCCATTCTTCTTCCCTATCGCCTTAACCTTGACTGCATCTCCCTCTTTTAAAACATCACTCGGTTTATCAACTTTATCCCAGGAAATCTCCGAGATGTGGACCAAGCCTTCAATTGGAGTCATTTTTTTCTTCGATTCTTCTTTTATTTGAACAAAGCATCCAAAATCCGAGACTGTTGTGACCACTCCGTCATATATTTTCCCTTCAATTATTTTTTCTAAGGCTTTCTGGGCAAGTTCAATATTTGCGGCTTCTGATACAGCTTTTTCGGAAAGAACCACCTTGTTGGAAGCCCGATTAAGATCAATTATTTGTACCTTAAAGCTATTTTCAATTAATACTGATGTATCTTTTGCGGCTTCTTTTCCAATTTGAGAGCCTGGAATAAAACCGCTCATACCCATCACATCAACGATTACTCCCGATGGATTCACCGCTTTACCAAGAACAATTATTGGTTTTTTGTCCTTCTTTGCCTTTTCTAGCTTTTTCCAAATAGAGTTTTGAGCCGCTCTTCTCAAAGAAAGAACCGTATAACCGTCTGGTGTTTCGGTGATAAGAACACTTGCTTCAATTTCATCCCCTATCTCTAAATCTTTAACAAAAGATTTAGCTTCCTCGAAAGCTTTTTCAGCCACAACACCTTCTGTTTTTGAACCAATATCAAGGAGAACTTTTTTGCCAGTTATTTCAACTATTTTACCTGTTACTCTTTGGCCAACAGATAAGCCTTTAGGTTCTCCACCATAGGCAGCCAGGAGCTCTTCCATGCTCTTTATCTCAGAGGTCTTTTTTGAAGTTTTTTTCTTTGCTACCACTTACCATACCACCTTTCTTTTTAGTACAAAGGCATTATACAGCATACTAGCCTCAAATTCAATCCACAAAAAAAGCCCAGCAATGAACTATTTTCGCATAGAGTTGCCCCTATACTATCGTCGCCGCTGGTGTGTTTTACTTTCCTGTTCGGAATGGGAAGGAGTAGGACCACACCGCTAAAATTACTAGGCTATTTTTATGGTTAATAGATTTTCTCTATTAACCACATATGTTAATGTTTTTTGTTCTCTGAAAACTGAAGGGAATGGGTCGTTAAATTCATCGACTGATTCGCGCAGGTAAGCTTAAAGTATTACTACTCTTCCACTGCCTGCCGATTAACCGGATGATCTCTCCGGAGTCTTCTTGTCAATGACAAATGAGTCCTCATCTCGGGGTGGGCTTCCCACTTATATGCTTTCAGCGGTTATCCCTTAGGAATGTAGCTACCCGGCGTTGCCGTAAACACGACAACCGGCACACTAGGGATTCCCCCAACCTGGTCCTCTCGTACTGAGGTTAGCTCCCCTCAAGACTCAAACGTTTCCACCGGATAGAGTCCGAACTGTCTTACGACGTTCTGAACCCAGCTCACGTACCACTTTAATGGGCGAACAGACCAACCCTTGGGACCTTCTTCAGCCCCAGGATGTGATGAGCCGACATCGAGGTAGCGATCCGCGCCGTCGATATGGACTCTCGGGCGCGACTACTCTGTTATCCCCGGGGTAGCTTTTATCCGTTAAGCTCCGTCCGCAACCATAGCGGATCGGAGGATCACTAAGACCTACTTTCGTACCTGTTTGGCCCGTCGGCCTCACAGTCAAGCTGGCTTAAACCTTTATGCTTTCACTACGATTTCCATCCGTAGCAAGCCAACCTTTGTACCCCTGCGTTACCTTTTAGCAGGGTACCGCCCCAGTAAAACTGCCCACCTAGCACGTTCCCTCAACCAGTATTCAAGGTTGTTAGGTAAGATTTACCACATTTCAAAGAGAGGTGTTTCATCGACGAGCCGAAGCTCTCCCTCCTACTCTCAACAGTTAAAATGCATAAATCAATGCCAAGCTGCAGTAAAGCTCCACGGGGTCTTTTTGTCCTGGTGGAAATAGGCCGCGTCTTCACAGCCAACGCAATTTCGCCGGGGGAATTCTCAAGACAGTTGCTAGCTCGTTACGCCATTCGTGCACGTCGGAACTTACCCGACAAGGAACTTCGCTACCGTAGAACAGTTCACTTTTGTTACTTCCTTGATTAAATCAAGGTGGTGTGGATATTTCTACCACACTCCCCATGTCTCCATGAGGGTCGGACTATATCATACCCAACTTAAATTGGATTTTGGCGTATAGTCTCTGGGGGTTCTTCCAATATGGAAGCCTTCCCTGCTGATTGTCCCTATTCATTGGTTTTTCAGGTATCAGTTAACTTGTTGCCAAATTAACGGCCTACCAATGACTTAATAGGATATTCCAGCATATAGCCAAATTTTACAACTACAATTGATTCATAGTTACTGCTGCCGTTTACCGGAGCTTCGGTTCAAAGCCTAATGTCCGAAGACAGAAGACCTATCCCTTTAACTTACCAGCACTGGGCAGGCGTCAGCCCGTATACATCACCTTTCGGTTTCGCACGGACCTGTGTTTTTGATAAACAGTCGACTAGCAAACGTTTGTTGCAACCCACAATGAAGTGGGCATCCCATCTCCCGAAGTTACGGGAAGCTTGTTTGCCGAGTTCCTTAAGAATCCTTCTCCCGATCGCCTTAGTATTCTCTACCTGCCCACCTGTGTCGGTTTACGGTACGGCTTGATTTGAATCTCGTTGCGAGCCTTTTCTCGCAAGCTGAATAACTTGAAATTACCCTAATCTCTTAGTGCTTTGTATCATTGCTTGATTAATCATTAAAACGGATTTTCCAATTTCAACTATCTTACAATTTACACTTTCATTTGTCTGAAAGCTTCAAGCGTCCTGCTCAGTTAACCCCCAACTCAAACGATTCACTCCAAGTAGCAGAATTTTAACTGCTTGTCCATCGACTACGCCATTATGGCCTCGCCTTAGGAGCCGACTAACCCGTCGAGGACGAACCTTGCGACGGAAACCTTGGGCATTCGGCGGATGTGATTCTCACACATCTAGTGCGCTACTCATACCGGCATTCTCACTTCCATGTACTCCACCCAACTTTCCAGTTGAGCTTCACTGCGCATGGAACGCTCCCCTACCACGTACATCTTACGATGCACATCTCTAGCTTCGGTACCTGACTTAATCCTCGATAAATTTTCGGCGCCCTCTTTCATCGACCAGTGAGCTGTTACGCTTTCTTTAAAGGATGGCTGCTTCTAAGCCAACCTCCTGGCTGTCTATGAAAAAAGACTTCCTTTCAAACTTAGTCAGAATTTAGAGACCTTAGCCGAGAGTCCGGGTTGTTTCCCTCTCGTCACACGAGCTTAGCCCCGTATGACTGTCTAGCCGCGATTTATGGGTTATTCGGAGTTTGGTTGAGTTATCTCACTTACGTTCGATAACCCATCCAGTAGCTCTACCACCCCATATTTTTACACGACCACGGTGCCTAAACACCTTTCGGGGAGAACCAGCTATCTCCAAGTTCGATTGGCATATTGCCGCTATCCACAAGTCATCCCAGCCTATTGCAACAGACACGGGTTCGGGCCTCCTTCTGATTTTCATCAGAGTTCACCCTGCTCATGGATAGATCACTTGGTTTCGGGTCTACCACCTAGTACCTATAATCGCCCTATTCGGACTCGCTTTCGCTGTGCTTTCACCACTAAAGTGGCTTAAACAAGGTACTAAAGGAGGTAACTCGCCGGTTCATTCTTCAATAGGCACGAGATCACTCTAATAAATTAAAGCTCTCTCGGTTTGTCCGCAAACAGTTTCAGGTTCTATTTCACTGGGCGTTCCGCCCTTCTTTTCGCCTTTCCCTCACGGTACTAGTTCACTATCGGTTCTTATCATATATTTAGCCTTGGAGGATGGCTCCCCCGGATTCCCACAGAGTATGTGCTCCGTGGTACTTGGGATACTCCTAGAGGTTAATTTGGTTTTACGTACAAGACTTTCACTTTCTTTGGTCAACTATTCCAAGTTGTTCCGCTACCTTATTAACTCCCACATTAGAGTCCCGCAACCCCAAAAAAATTCCGAAGAATCTTCTTGGTTTAGGCTTTTGCCATTTCGCTCGCCGCTACTGAGGCAATCTCAATTGATTTCTCTTCCTCGCCCTACTTAGATGTTTCAGTTCGGGCGGTTCCCTACTTTTTCGTGCATACAAACCGAAGTCTGCATGTTAAGAAAAAGCTGACTACAGATAAATGTAGCCGGGTTTCCCCATTCGGACACCGCCGGGTCATAGGATTGTGGCTCCTAACCGGCGATTATCGCTGCCATATGCGTCCTTCTTCGGTAGATAAGACCAAGGCATCCACTGTCTGCGTTAGTAGAATTTTGCGACCTTTCCCTTCAGATGTCAAAGAACAAAGTGGACCTGACCGGGCTCGAACCGGTGACCTCTACATTGCAAATGTAGCGCTCTTGCCAGCTGAGCTACAGGCCCGAAAAATAATAATATTAATTTTTAAACTAAAAAACCGGCCTTGAAGCCGGTTACATAAAAGAAGCGTATAAACTATCTAGCCACTATCAATGCCCCCAAGGGCTTGTCTTTGGTTAAATGTTGAGCTTCTCATAAAGTAACTTGCCTCAATCGGCAGAGACTATTATATATAGTAAGAAACAAAGAGTCAACAGAGGAGAAAGTAGAAGTGTGTGGGTCCGGATGGGATCGAACCATCGACCTCTTACTTATCAGGTAAGCGCTCTAGCCACTGAGCTACGGACCCTGGAGCAACCAATAATTTACCATAAATTAGCCTTAAAAACAAACTATTAATATCTGCTACATTTTCAGAAAGCTACCATATATAATAGTTGTATGACGAACTTAACAACGCTTCTTTTAAAACTTCCACGAAATACTGAAGTTACACCTGAAGCAGCTCAAACATTCCTCTCTGCATTAACACAAATAAATTCAGTTTCCTCTTTAAGAAAATTATTAGGCACAAAATCACAAGCCTTAGCTTTGGAAATTGTGCTTTTCGATCAACAAATAAGGTTTCAAATAACTTGCGACCGCGACCTGGTTCCTTTTCTTAAAACACAAATTCAGTCTAACTATCCCCTTGTCCTAATTGAGCAAACACAAGACCCATTAGTAAATAAAAGGCTTGAAATAAAAAAACTCTGTCTTGCTAAGGGAAGTTATTACCCAATTGCAACTTTCGAATCATTTCAAGACATTGACCCTCTCTCCTCTGTTCTTTCTGTTTTATCAAAAGGCAATCCTGATGAAGTCGGCCTTGTTCAGTTCGCCTTGGAGGCAACAGGTTCTTCTTGGCAAAGAAAAGGGGCTCTTTATGCAGAAAGAGGTACAAAGAATGAAGATGGTTCTTATTCCCCAAGATCGGACGCAAACATAATAACTGAGAAAATTTCTTACCCAGGTTTCAAGGTCACAATAAGGCTTGCTGCAAACACGAAACAAACCCTTAGAGAACTTATATCTAGCTTTGGAGTATTCACAAGAGCTGATGGAAATAGGCTCTCATCGAAGAAAACTTCACAGCTAAAGAAAAAGTCTGCTCTAGCTTGCCTTTTACAAAGAAAGGTCGTAGATAACCAAATATTAAACATTCAAGAACTGGCAACTATTTGGCATCTTCCAAGCGATAAGATAAAAACCACCTCCATTGCTTGGGGAACGTCTGTTCTTTCAGAGCCCCCCGAAAATTTACCTATCGCAATCGATAAGTCAGAAGATGAAAAAAGGGAAATAAACTACTTTGCCAAAACTCATTTCAAAAACAAAGAAACAATATTTGGTATTGAGACTCCAGACAGAAGACGCCACATATGGACCTTAGGAAAAACAGGTACCGGTAAATCCACTCTAATTGCCAACATGGCCATCGATGATCTCAAGAAAGGTCGTGGTTTAGCCGTTATAGATCCCCATGGAGATCTTATTGAAATACTTCTTGATTATATTCCGAAGAACAGAATTAACGATGTCATTTACTTCAATCCCGCAGATAGCCAACCTCCAACAATTAATCCTCTTGAGGTTAGAACTCGTGAGGAAGCAGAACTGGCTGCTTCCGGTCTTCTTTCAATATTCACAAAAATTTGGGCCAATGTCTGGTCCGCACGGATGGAATATATCTTAAGAAACTCATTCCTCACTTTAGCGCAAACTCCTAACTCTACTTTGGCGGATGTTTTGAAACTTCTGGCAAATAGAAAATTCAGAGATCAAATCGTAGAAAAAATTGATGACCCAAATCTTGTCCACTTCTGGAAAGAAGAATTCGATAAAATGCCGGAAAGACTTCAAAAGGAGGCTATTTCCCCTATTCAGAATAAGGTAGGCCAATTTGTCCTATCACCTATGATTCGCGAAATAATCGGTCAACCAAAAGGTTCTTTTAGAATTGACGAGATCATGGATGGCGGAAAAATATTCCTTGCCAATTTATCACAAGGAAGAATCGGAGAAGATAATGCTAATTTACTTGGCGCCATGTTGATAACGAAAATCCAACTTGCGGCCATGCATCGAGTCGAGATAAGGGAACAGGAAAGACGCGATTTCTATCTCTATGTCGATGAGTTCCAGAATTTTGCCACCACATCATTTATAAAAATCCTCTCAGAAGCCAGAAAATACAGACTTAACTTGATGCTTGCAAACCAATATATTGCTCAAATTCCCGAAGAGGTTCAAAAAGCAATATTAGGAAATATCGGAACAATGATTAGTTTTACCGCCGGTGCGGAAGACGCGCAAATTCTTCAAAAAGAGTTTTCAGAAGTCTTTACCGAAAACGACCTTGTCAACCTATCACGCTTCCAAGTGGCCATTAAACTTACTATAGATGGGCAATCCAACAGACCCTTCTTAGCTCATACTCTGCCTCTTCCTGTCTCAAGAAACCAGAACAGGCCAAAAGTTATTACGGCCTCAAGGGAAAGATGGTCAAAAAGAGAAAAACCACAACAAGACCTGGAACAAAAGCCATATACACCTAAACAGAAACCATACACACCCAGACATCGACAATACCCACGTAGGAGCAAGTCCCATCAAAGATAATTATTAACTTTAATAGTGCTTCCTCTCTTGAATAATCCCATAATCTTGCAATATTGCGCATATTTGTTATAATTTTCTCAGTCTTTCCCTTCTGGCCTATCGCAGGTGAGATGTGGGAAAGATGTAAAGTTCTTTAATAACGGGAGAATATAATCTCCTCGGGACGCAATGGGTACTTAAAACCTTTTTTGAGTATCTTTTGCGTCTCGGGGGCAAAGGGCAGGAGACGTAAAAATCCAACCATTCTTATCAAAAAGGAGAATAGCAACTATGAAGCGTTGGAAAATTGTAAGTTTGTTGGCTGTTTTCGCTCTTCTGATCACCGCTGTACCAGTATTTGCCATGGCAGAAAACGGAGCTCCATGGACCGGAGATCCAGATCCATATGCCTGTAACGTCTATCAGGACTGTTTCTACACAGTAACTGTCTGCATCGATGGTACAACCTACGAAGTAGGTATCTACTACGACCCAGCGACTCAAACCGCTGCGTACATGGAAGCAGACGCCTTAGGCTGGTCGGATATCGTCCTTACAATCGGCGCCTGTCCATATGTATGCGAAGTGAGACCGCTTTACCGAATGGTCACTCTGGTTGATAACGACGCACCTGACTGGTATTTGTATGATGGTCGTTGTTACATTATCATGCACGAAGACGGAACTGTCCCCTCAGTTGATCGCCAGGCCGAAGTTTGTAGTGTTTGCGAGCATCCTGATTTCATCTATGAAGGAGATGGTCCCGCTCTTTACGACTCCTATGTCGGTGTGGATTGCTATGGCAACTACGTCTATGCAGATCCTCTGTGGGATCCTGAATGGATCAATCTGGATCCTGACAACATCTGTCACGAAGAATCCTGCATTACCAAATAGATCCGAGGAAGGTGTCTGTACACTACTGCCCAAAAGGCACCTTCCTGCTCTACCCATTATTCTCCCGTTTTAATTTTTTTTAGATACTTCATGAACCTATAATTTGTAATTTTTATCATTTGTGCTATAATTCTTCAAGAAATTTCCTACTCGCTTATTGTAAATGTAGTATGGAAAAATTCTAATTAAATTTTGTTCTTTAACAACAAGATAATACCTTTTTGCGCTTCTTGCGCAAAAAAATGTAAATTGTCAAAAAACTCATAACAAAAGGAGGAAAAGCATGACAAAAGGATAGCCGCGTCTTCTGTCCTATGGGGCTACTTCCCCAAATAGACGTAATCGTTTTTCAAAAAAGGAGAAAGTACGATGAAGAAACTTTTTGTTATCGCATTGACACTGTTACTATTGTTAGTAGCAGCGGTCGCCGTATCAGCGGCCACTCCCCTCCCAGTATGTCCAGAAAGTGGAGGCGGCTGGACCAGGGTTAATAACGGAAATTGGACTGAAGTCACGGGCGCGACTAACTACTGCTTTAAGTTCGGGAATGGTGCAGCGCCTGGAGCCGGACCATCATGCGCACCAGAACCTGCGCTCTACGGCTCGAGCTACCCGGGAGCAACACCCGCAAGTCGGTGTCCCCTAAATCACTGGGCATACTTTGTTCCCCCGGAACCTCAGTGTGGACCGAACGAGTGGTCAACTGAAGAGGGGTGTATACCCAAAACCGACATCTGTCATGCAACCGGTAGTTGGATTCACCCATTCCAACTGATCTCCCCTTCCAATATCGGCATTCTCATGGGGCATGTTGGTCCAGGCCATCAAAGTGGTGAGGACATCATCCCGCCGATCCCCTTCTATCTGCCAGCAGGTCAAAATTGGAATACGGTTGGGCAGGCTATCTTCAACAACGGATGTGAATTGCCTGAGCCTCATGACTACGAGCTTGTGTTTGACTATCGTAACGAATGCGATGGTAATAATTACTATCGCATCATGCTGACGGATTTTGGTCAGTATGTCACCACTCTCTATCACAGTGGTTACTTCGTATGGTCTGAGCCGTTCTTGCTCGAAAACAAAACGTTTGGACCGTTTGATCTTGGCGAGTTTGGGACATTCCCTGCTGTAACGCTGGATGAACCCTTGGATTGCCAAGTCGAACATGAACTTGCGTTCGTGTATACGAATAAGTGCGTCGGTTGGTCCTATGGGTATGTACTCGATGGCGTCGAAACAATCATCGCCTCTGGTGAATGGGTTGATCCATATGGTGAGCCGGAAAAGATCTTTGTAAGTTTTGAGGTCTTCCTACCCGCAGGTGAGATTGCAAATCGCAGTCCCATCTTCGGCCCGTGGTACCTTGTGGAACCAGCCGATTGCCAGATCTTCCGCACGTACAAGGCTCATCAAGCATATCTTGCGGATAGTTGCGAGGGAATCCATCGAGTGATCAACTTGTACGAAGGCCCAGCCAGTGATCCGTATGATGTATTGGTTGGCACTCTCTACAACGAGACGGTTCTGTTCTCGGATCCTTTCAATCTCGAGACCATTCCGGCCGTCACCGTTGATGTCCCGGCAGCGTATGGCCCAGACTACACCTTCGCCGCTATGGACGAACCATCAACCTGTTACAGCACCTGTGATCTGACCACTCCGGTGGTACAAGATCCTGTTTGGAACCCGTGGTCACCATGGGTATACAATCCTATCAGCGGTCTTGAGGAAAGTTTCCACACAGGAACACAGACAACCTTATTCATGGACAGTGTCGATGAAGGGTATGTCTGTGGCTCATCGGTTGAAGAGTTATTCGAATCTCGAACACGGGAAGTGGATTACTCGCTAACCGTCGTTGGTTCCGGAGACTGCTTCAACTGGGAGTACGTCCCTGCTTTCACCAAGGGTGGTGAAATGACCGTCGTTGGCGATCTGACAGGCGAATGGCTGGACATCTATGGGCCTGAAACCGCTCCAGTACCAACCGTCACTGTTGTATGGCCAAGCGGCTATGCTCTGACAGTTACACCTGAAGCCGTTGTCAAAGATGTTGGCTGTATTCAATGCCGAATCACGCCTTACTACCCACAAGCGTCATACCATGACGCAGCTGCTCCTGGCGTTTACTGGCAAGGTCCATTCGGTCTAGGAGCTGGTGTGTGTAGCGTTATTCATCCTGAAGGCCAAGTACCTTCAGCTGAGCGCGTAACCACGATCTGCTCCCTCTGCCCCGATGTGTTTGAAGGTGGTTATATCTATCAGGTTAACCACATGTTCTATGACGGCTGGGTCTACAAGGTCCAGTGCTACGGTCAAGAACCTCACTACACGTACATGGGGTACAACTGGGACGCATACGTCAGAATTGGCGAATACACCACAGAAGGTGAACGCCTCTCCTGCCGCGTTCAAGGTTGTGCGGACTGGATTCACGAAAACATGGTGGAATAGCTCTGAGATAGCTTAGCCATGTGTGAGGTGTCACTCAACTATGTACAACCGAGTGGCACCTCATTTCCAAATTACGACAATTACATTCAAAATCAATACAACAAATTATATTTATCGCAAATATGAATATTTGTTTTTTGGTTTTACGGTATTATCTTGTTTCGCGTCTACTGAATATCAGTACTGAAGAGTCTTCCAAAAGGCAAGACGAAACGCAAAAACCCGCTTTAAAAAAGCGGGTTTCTTTGTTTTAACAATCAAAATACGACTAGAAGCGGGTTCGGTTTTTTTACAGTTTAACCGTGACCTAAAAGCTGGGTGTATACCTACCCTCAGATAAATCTGAAAGCAGTCGTGATACTCCTTAGAAAGGAGGTGATCCATCCGCTCCTTCCAGAACGGATACCTTGTTACGACTTAATTCTTGTCGCTGGTCTCACCTTCCCCCGATTCAATCGAGGTTCGGGTGCTTCCAACTTCACTAACTTGACGGGCGGTGTGTACAAGACCTGAGAACGTATTCACCGCGGCTTGGCTGATCCGCGATTACTACCAATTCCACGTTCATGAGGGCGAATTGCAGCCCTCAATCCCCACTGAGAAGCCGTTTGATGGGATTAGCTCCGTGTTACCACTTGGCAACCCATTGTCGGCTCCATTGTAGCATGTGTGTAGCCCTGGACATAAGGGCCATGCTGACTTAACGTCGTCCCCGCCTTCCTCCCGAGAATGACTCGGGCAGTCCCGTATGAATATTCAACATACGGCGAGGGTTGCGCTCGTTACCCCACTGAAGGGAACACCTCACGACACGAGCTGACGATAGCCATGCAGCACCTGTTCTAGTACCTTCGAAAGAGTCACCATTTCTGGTGATGTGCAACTAGTATGTCAAGTCCAGGTAAGGTTCTTCGGTTCGTCTCGAATTAAACCACATGCTCCACTGGTTGTGCAGGTCCCCGTCAATTCCTTTGAGTTTTAGTCTTGCGACCGTACTCCCCAGGCGGCTCGCTTAACGCGTTAGCTTGCGAGACGGAAAAATAAATTCCCCATCCCTAGCGAGCATCGTTTACGGCTAGGACTACAGCGGTCTCTAATCGCTTTCGCTACCCTAGCTTTCGTTCCTCAGCGTCAAGAAATGCCTAGTTACCCGCCTTCGCCCTTGGTGTTCTTGTCGATATCAACGGATTTCACCCCTACACCGACAATTCCAGTAACCCCGACATTCTTCAATTCTGGTAGTATTATGCCCCTTCCCGAGGTTAAGCCCCGGTCTTTGAAACATAACTTACCAAAAAGCCTACGAACTCTTTACGCCCAATAAATCCGGACAACGCTTGCACCCTACGTATTACCGCAGCTGCTGGCACGTAGTTAGCGGGTGCTTATTCTCCAGTCGGTCTCCCTTCTGGCAAAAGAGGTTTACAACCCTAAGGCCTTCATCCCTCACGCGGCGTCGCGGCGTCAGACTTTCGTCCATTGCGCACGATTCCCGGTTGCTGCCACCCGTAGGTGTAAGGCCCGTGTCTCAGTGCCTTTCTGGGGGAACACGCTCTCACGCCCCCTACCCGTCGTAGCCTTGGTAGGCTATTACCCTACCAACAAGCTGATGGGCCGCAGGCTCCTCCCTCGGCGGGCAGTTACGCCCTTTCATCCTTGGATCTTATGCGGTATTAACTACTCTTTCGAGTAGGTATTCCACACCAAGGGGTAGATTCCTACGTGTTACTCAGCCGTTCGCGACTTACTATCCGAAGATAGCTCGTTCCACTTGCATGCCTAAGGCACGCCGCCAGCGTTCGTCCTGGGCCAGGATCAAACCCTCAAATAGTGACGAGTTTTGAACCTAAACATGCATAAGCACGAATAAGTATTCGTCTTACGCTTCCAGTCATATTTTGATTGTCAAAGTGCGCACATTTTTGAGACTAAAAAACCGCCCAGATGGACGGCTTCACAAGGCTTTTTAAGCCATCTGGTATTTCGTCTTACATCATGTGCATCGTTATTATAACACACGATTCAATGGGGTCAACGAGAAGTAAATAATTGTTTTTGCAGCCCTCCAACCCTACTTCTTTTCCATCACTTTGGTCATCATAAACTCGAGAAGATCGCTCCTAGAGATTAAATAGACACTATATTTTATTCAGCAATAACGAAGTTGACTTGTCCTATTTTCTTTCATTAAACCTCCCTTAACTCCATCCCCTCTTTATGAAGCCACTCGGCAAGAAAATCTGATACTTTAGTTCCGGAAATACCTTTCTTGGTATAAATTTGTATTACAGAAGGATTTTGTCCAGAAATTATCTGGGCATTTCTTTCAAAATTTCCTAAACCCTCTCTTAATCTTTCGGGAAGATTGTCCGTAAACTCAATAACACATCTATCACTGTCAACTGGAACTATTACTAAATCGATTTCTCCTTCTATTAACAGCTGAGGAACATCTTTCCAAGGTACATTCGTAGAATATCTTATTCCTTCTTTTTCAATCATATAATAATCGTGTAATTACTTTCCTGCAAGATAAACTAGACAAAATTAAAGGCTTTCAATTCACCTTTCTTCCATCACTTTAGACATCATGAATTCGAGGAGATCACTCCTGGAGACTAAATAGACGCCGTATTTACCGGCCAGTTTTGTTGCACGAAGTTTTTTCTCTCTAATCCAACGCCTAATCGTATCAGGGTGTTTTTTGAGATATTTGGCAGTTTGTTTAACTGTCAGATAATCCTTCACAATACCTTAGTATATCATAATGTATCAGTGGTACCTAGGGAGCACAATTAGGCCAAATAGAAGCATGGCCTATTGAATAAGCATAGGCAGCCGTTTGAACTGCCTCTTCGGCATTAAGACGCAAATCAATATCAGTATCCTCCCCCATTAATAGTCTGTATTTAATCCATGTATTGGGAGAGAACTGAAAAAGACCAGCATAATTGAGTTTTATCGCCAAAGGATTAAACCCAGATTCACAAACAGCCAGATGTCTCAAAACATTAGGGTCAACACCATATTGACCAGCAAATCTTTCAATAAATCCATGAATTTCCTCAGAACTGAAAACAGGTTGCTGAATTGGTGTAGGACTAGGTGAAGGTGTTGAAGTGGGCTTTGGTGTTTGAGTTGGTTCGGAAGTTGGTGAAGGCGTAGGGCTAGGTGTCATCACTAAAGAAGAATCATGAGTTAAACTACCATCTCCGGCAACATAATATTCTGAAAGAACCTCACCTTTTAAAAAAAAATCCTCCCCAAAAAAACTCATACCAAAATACCCAAGCAAGAAACCCATCAAAAGAGGGGCAACAAGAAATATTTTCCTGAACATATTAACGCCCCTCATTAAACCACAATGTAAATAGATTAGAAAGCGAGCAGAGTGTTTCAAAAAATGATGAGCATGCCGATCTTGGCCTTTTTGCTCCTATAACTAGATGTTGTACCTGCAGTTATAATCCGAAAAAATCATTCATACGGGTCTGAGCCCTATCTATCCCTAGAAGTGTTCCAAACTAAAACTAAGCGCAATAAATAGAATACTATAGAAGTGGTCGACCGCGTTCTTTTATTATGTGTGAATCATAAATATCAACACAATACGATTAAGCTTTGGATAATTCATATATACAACATTGAAATAGGTTTTGATATCAAGAAATATTTAGACATCTCTAAATACACCCCAATTTACAAGTAAATTATTTCAACCTTAGGGACAACTCTCTCTTAAGAGAATTTAAATTTTGTAGCGTCTCTGAAATTTCAAGCGTTCTCCACTTCCATTGTTTGGCCTTATTCAGGTTTTTGTCTGACACAATATTGACAACAGAACACACAGAATACTTTCTGTCATTAAATCCTATCTTTATATATTCATCTTGATCTTCTTGGTCAAAGTCAAAACCAACTAATATATGTACGCCATTTTTTTCGATAAGGGTATATCTATCTTTAAAATCATAATGTTCCTCAATAAAGTGATAAAATGGAGCAAGCTTCGGATCGAGGTCCCACATAATTCCTCCAACGTTCTCTTCCATCGAGTGTGCACTAGAGTCAGAATTTTCTTCAACCACTTTTGTTGTAATCTCAAAAAACACTTTGTTTCTCAAATTATATAAAATGTCCTCAATTCTCTCTGAATAATTTTGTACCTGACTTTTCCTTTCGGCTCGAGGTTTTTCCTTCTTAATTTTGTTTGCCAAAGCTAAATACATAGTATGCTCATCTACATATTCTTTAAATGAACTAAGCCCAGAAGAATCAATCTGGGATTTTGTCTTATCAAGTTTCTCAAACCAATCCAAAAATCCTTCTTCATATTTTGTTTTTAAAGTCTTTAATCTCACGCTCTCAAGGTCGGGAAAACTAAATTTATCCTTTAAAGAATAAATACACACACTTGTTTCAAGTTCTTTGCCGTCTTTATCTGTGGCTTTCCGTTTTTCCTCTTTAGAATCAATTATTCCGTACATTTCATTCCTTTCAGCCCTCAATAGAAAATCCTCAATTGCACCTGCAAAATCTTGTCTTGATGCCTCATCAAGATCATCCAATCTTAATCTTTTTTGTATATCTTTTGGCAATATGCCCAAGAAATCGTCTTCTTTTATCTCGATTGATTTGTTACTTTGTAAAATTCCGCACACCTCACGCATAACCAAATATAATTTTTCATTGGTCTCGTATTCTCCTGGGTATAATTTTTCATCGTAAGATGCATTTAAAAACACCTGTAGGGCGGCACAGGTCTCCCAGTCCTCTGGTATATTGCCCTTGGATAATCCCTCAGCAGAATACACTTTTACCGAAGGTGTTTCATCCTTGTTAAAATTAATGAAATTCTCTATCAGATTATGTGTGTCAAAAATGTGGTTTTTAGCTTGCCAACTAACAAAAGATATAAATTTACTAAAAGACTTTGCATACTCCTCCGCAATATGGCCTTTTACGTAACTCATTACAATATCTTTAATGTCTGCATAATACATTGGCGAAAGAAACAGTCTGTCTGTGAACAAAGTGTACACATTTGAATACGGGTCGGTTTTCCGTTTGTTTTCTAAAATATGAAAAAAGTCATCGCTTCCCACAAATACAAAGATTGAGTTTGATAAAGTAAACAAATTTTTTAGCGACTTAACAACTTTGTAAATTGTATGGGTGGCAACAGCATCCTCATTTAATTCTTCTGCGCTATCAAGTTTGTCCAATTCATCTATCACAAAAACAACTTTGTAGTCCTTGTTCAGCTCCACAAGCACTTGATTTAAACCAAACTCAATTGTATCGGATGACAAGTCGTATTTCGCGATACCTGTTTTTCCAGTTTTTTTATCTATTCCTGATTCTTCTCCTTCAACCGATCCATTTGTGAATGTAAAATTCAAATTAACGTTTAACAGAATCAAAATAAAGGCAGCTCCAATCAAAAACAAGATAATCATTACCCAAGGATTAGGATTTGGGTAAAATCTAGTCAACATGTCCGCAAGCAGCCAAAAGCCAAAACCACCACTCAACCATTTCAAAAATAACTTCACCGATGATCCTATGTCCCACTTGATGATGGTTTCCTGTGTTTCTTTTTCTTCGTGATATGAAGATTGTTTTTTAACTAACTCACTTATATTTTTATCTTTGAACTCAGAATAATAACTTTTTTGATATAAACCTTCCAATATATCTTTTGTGTTTGACTTAACGCCTTTCCACTTGCTTTTATTTAGTGTCAAATACAAAGATCGAGTAAGAGAATTTAATACTTTTTTCCTAATACTACCCCCTTTGGCAATACTTGCTAGTGTGGCCTCAAGAACAATTAATGACTTTTTGTTTTTTGAGTGTTTTATCTGTCTTAGAACCTCTTTCACGAATGACGTTTTGCCAATTCCCCTGGCTCCTCCAATCAATACACATGCGGCCTTACGATTTAAAATAACGTTTTTGAATTTTTGTATCAATTCGTCCCGACCTTTAAAAACGCTTTTGTCACTATCTACATCAATAGGGTCCCGATAATTTGTTCTTATATCAAACTTAAGTATTGTTGCCATAAAAAACCTGCCTTCAGGCAGGTCAACTGATTCGATTGTATATCCCTTTTCCTACAGAAACAAGCGGAGCGCTCTATACAACTGTTTTTAAATTTAACTGTTAGGCAGCTTTTGGAACTATACCCAAGAATCCTGCCTATCCTGCTGCGGGACAGGGATTTGAACCCCAATTTCCGCTTCCAAAGAGCGGCGTGCTACCATTACACCATCCCGCAAGGAAAATGTGAGCCCGGAAGGATTCGAACCTTCGACCATCAGCTTAAAAGGCTGTTGCTCTGCCACTGAGCTACGGGCCCATGTGTATTTTTGTTGTGACCCCACAGGGACTCGAACCCTGGTTCCAGGCCTGAAAAGCCCGTGTCCTAGGCCACTAGACGATGGGGCCAAGAATACAAAATAATACACTATTCCAATTCAAGGCCATAGTATTTTACCAAATAACCCCATGGAATGCTACAATATGGCCTAGTTATGGTCAAATTAAACGCCCAGCAATTAAGAAAATCTGAGCCTAATATAAAGGAAGTTGAGAAAATAGAAAGAAATCCAATTTACCTTGTGTTAGATAGAATCATTGATACATACAACACAGGCTCTCTTTTTAGACTGGCTGATGCTATTGCTGTTGAAAAAATGTATCTCTGTGGCGAAATGGAATATCCACCATTGTCCCGAATACATAAAGCAGCTGTAGGAACCGAGAAGTGGGTCCCTTGGGAGAAAAAGAATTCCACACTTGCCGCGGTTAAAGAACTAAAAAAGAAAGGTGTCCAAATAATAGTCGTTGAACAAGATAGCCGATCTGTTTCATACAAGAAGATTGAGCCTAACTTGCCCGTTGCCATTGTTGTCGGGAGTGAAACTGGAGGTATTGAAAAAAAAGTGTTAGATGAGGCAGATATTATCGTTGAATTACCAATGCTTGGGATAAATAGATCTTTTAATGTCTGGGGGTCAGCGGCCGTTATCTCGTACAAAGTGCTAGAATTTATTGAGAAATGAAAAACTTGCCCAAAAGTATCTTTTCCCTGCTAATTGCCCTTCTTTTGGTTGCAGTTTTGCTTATCCTCCCCGATGCAGACGTCACCTTCAAAAAACAGCTTGATTTTCTTACTAAAAGTGACAATGCGGCCATTGCCTTTGGCTATTATCTTCTTCAAAAAATAATATCTGGCGCTTTAGTTATTTTTCTAACAATAACCATTTCTATTGCCGGTCATAGAACATATAAGAAATATAGAAGCGAAATTTGAAGTTATTGACTTTGAAGGGCTACGTCTATTGCCTGCTTCATGGAATCAAAAGGAAGTGCTCCCGGTATAAGCCAAGCTTCACCTTTATCATTTAATATAATATTTCCAGGCGTTCCATTAACTCCTGCGGCCATTCCACCTTGATATTGGTTTTCAACCTTCTCATCGTTGTTACCAGCCTCAAGACAATTTGCAAATTCACTTGCGTCAAGACCAATATTTGCGGCCACTTTCTTAAGTCCGGCATCAGTAAGGTTCGTTGTTTGGTCTGCAAATACTCCACCTATAAAGGCCCAAAAACTTTCGTCTCCCCCTTTCTCTGCAGCGCACTCGGACGCTATGGCAGCGGGACGGGCTCTATCATGAAATTCCAGAGGAAAATGCCTATACACCCAAGCAATATCGTCTCCATATTCATCTTTTAGCTGTTGCGCCGTGGCATGGAAAGTCGAACAATACGGACACTCAAGATCTGAGTATTCAATTAGAATAACCTTTGCGTCTTTGTTTCCTTTAATATGGTCTTCGTCGCTTATGGGTACAATATTTTTTACCTGATCCTCTGTTAGTTTGCCATCTGCTGGGGGCGGCACAACATCGGCCGGCTGAGCAACACCCTCTACTTTTCCTCCCTCAAGAGTGCTCACTTTTTGCCAAAGAATCCCAACTGCAAAAGCAAGTATTACTGTCGCCACAAGAAGAATCGGGGTCAATTTTTCAAAGGTGCCTTCTTTGGTGGACTTTTCTGGCATATGGAGATATTGCTCGAAAAAGCCCTATTTGTCAAGGGTTGTCTCTTGCTTCTTATTCCCCTGTTTTTCGTCCAAATACTTTAAGGCTTCCATCCCCGCCATACAACCAAAACCTGCGGCCGTTATCGCCTGACGGTAATGATAATCATGAACGTCACCAGCGACAAATACTCCATCTGTGCTGGTTTTAGTATGATCATTAACAACAATATAGCCTTTTTCATCAAGCTCGACCTTGCCTTTAAAAATAGCGGTTGAAGGGGTGTGCCCTACGGCTACAAAAACTCCGTCTACTACCAGTTCGCTTTTTTCCCCTGTCTTGGTGTTTTCAAGAAGTATTTTTTCTAGTTTTTGTTCTCCAACAAACTCTTTTACTTGAGTATCCCAAATTACTTTAATTTTTTTATTATCTTTCACCTTTTTCTGCATGGCCGCCGAGGCCCTAAATTCTTCTCTCCTGTGGACAATGGTTATGGAATTTGAATATTTCGTAAGAACCAAGGCTTCTTCCATTGCAGAATCCCCTCCTCCAATGACAGCCGTGTCTTTGTCTTTAAAAAATGGAGCATCACATGGAGCACAAGATGAAACTCCTCTTCCACGCAATCTGTCTTCACCTGGTACTCCAAGCCATTTAGTCTCTGCTCCAGTGGCGATAATTACCGATTTTGCTAGGTATTTTGTTTCTCCAACTGTCAATTCAAAATATTCTTTACTAAAATCAACGGCCTCTACATTTTTCTCGATGAATTCCGCTCCAAACCTCTCACTTTGCTTCCTCATTTTTTGCATCAAATCAGGACCCTCAATTCCTTCATGAAAGCCTGGATAATTATCTACTTCTGTTGTTAGCATTAATTGACCACCCCACTTTTCTCCTCCTAATATCAAAGTCGAAGCAGCTCCTCTTGTTGTGTAAATAGCGGCTGTCAATGAAGCGGGTCCGGAACCTATTACTGCGACATCCCAAGGTTCTGTGAAGTTTTTCGGTTTTTGTGCAAATTCAATCTTTTGCTTTTCATCCATACTAATATTTCTACAAAGCCAGGCAAGCCTAATGAATCATTAGGCTGCCTTCTTCTTTTTTAACAAATTTATACTGCAGGAGGTGTTCCTGCTCCAGGTGTTCCTTTGTCCTCCTCTGTTATTGGCGCGGGGACTGTAGGTGCTGGCTCCGGAGTTACTACTTCTGGTGTTTCTGATACAGGTTTGTCTATTGGCTCCGGAGTAACCGCTGGTTCCACTGGTTGATCCATCGGTACTACTGGAGGAGTTTGATCTCCAACGGTAGGCTGATCAGTGCCTGTAGGTGTAGGAGTTGTTACTCCTGTGTCATCTGTTTTATCTTGTTTAGGATCCAAATTACTCACCCCCTTCTAATTAAATACCTTTTTTAATAAGGTCTTCAAAAACTTTTTTTCCTGCAAATCCAATTTGACGTCCTATTTCGTTGCCGTCTTTAATAAGAACTGTTGTCGGAATAGACATAACATCATAATCGGCAGCAGATTTTTGATTCTCATCTATATTGAGTTTAACAATCTGAATCTTACCTTCGTATTCCTCAGCAAGTTCATCTAATACAGGACCAGCCATTCTGCAAGGACCGCACCAAGGAGCCCAAAAATCAACCAAAACAGGAATCGTCGATTTTAAGACCTTCTCATCAAAAACTGCATCTGTTATTTCCATCGTTGCCATACGGTTCTCACTATACCCAGCAAAACCACGCCCAGTCAATACGCAAAGCACACGGCTCTGCCAAGATTAAACTACTTATAATACGAAACTCAACAATAAAAGAACTAAAAACATTATTGACCAATAAACTTTTGCTTGATTTTCGCTTATTTCGAAATTATATCCCCCGGTCCAATTGTCCATATTGCCCGTTTCTACTAAATCTACTGCCTGATCAACCAAAAGGTGCAAGAAAAATGCTAAAACGACTCCTCTACTAAACAGGCTGCCTGAAGAAGTAACCACCAAGAAAGCAAGAACAATAAAGACCAACTGGAAAAGGCCCGAATGAAATACCAATTTTGTTCTTTCGCTCCGAGTTTCGGCTAAAAGACGGAACGACTTTGAAAGATTTCTTTTCCCCATCATATAGCCCACTCTTTGCGAAGTAAGTTCGTGAGGTTTTAGAAAATATACATATATAAAATGATCTAAATCAGGCAGGATATTACCAAATATTCCCCCTATCCAAAGGGGCCAATAAGAAAGGCTCATCCAGCCCTTGGCAAGAGATATAAAGATAAAAAGGGAAATTAAGAACGAGTAATGTATGAAAATTTCTTTTTTCATTACGGCAGTTTACTTAAGAATACTTTAGTTACCTCTCAATTTCAAAGCCTGTATGCTCCTTGGTCGCCTTTTTCCATTTAACTTCTACGTACTTAACCCCCGCGACGCTTGGTCCTATTTTGCATTTATTGATTATTTCTTCTATTTTATCTTTTGGCCCTTCAAAAACAGCCTCCACTCTACCGTCAGTAAGATTTTTTACCCAGCCGGTTAAACCTAATCTTTCAGCCTGAGTACGAACCCAAACGCGATAGAAAACACCTTGAACTTCCCCTTTGATAAATACGTGTGCGCTTGTGTTCATTTAACCATCTCTTTCTTTTTCTACTTTTCTCAGTCCGTAAACACCTGGACAAACATTTTGCCGTATATTCCATTATCAATAACTCCAATGCCAACTTTATTAAACTTAGGCTCTAAAATATTTTCTCTGTGCCCCTCTGAATTCATTAATCCTACGTGTGCCGATGACACAGTCGGAGCTAGAGCTAAGTTCTCCCCCGCATAATCGTAATTAATTCCTGCTTCCGTCAATCTATCTCCAGCATCTTTTCCCTCAGGCGAAACATGGCCAAAATATTTTCTTTCCCACATGTCAGTGGCGTGCACCCTTGCTACCGAAACAATTTCTGTATCCCAGCTGAGCTTATTCAAACCGGCCGCCTCTCTTTCTTCATTCACCAATTTGAACATTTCCCCTTCAGACGCTTCATCAACTAGTAATTCTTGGGTGGCAACTTCAAGAGCAACTCTTTCCTTGCTTTCAGGCTTAATGGTGAAATAAGTAAGAGAATCTTCTATTACTCCCCCAAATATTTCGTTTATCTTACTTTCAATTCCCGCTGTTTGTTCTAAGATGTACCCACCTATCTTTGACTCTGTCGTGCTTAGTTTAATCTTGGGCGAAACAGGAAGACCAAGAACAAGAGTTAAAATAAAGGCAACAATAATTAACCCTTCACCCAAGGCAGGTAAAATTGCCAATATTTTTTGACCTTTTATTTTTCTATATTTTTTAGGGAGCTTTGTAATCGCATGACCAAATAAATAACCCAACAACGCTTCTGTCAATATCGCTGTTATTAAAAAACCTAAGGCATTTGAAGCTGATGGAGAGAGCGAAAAATTAGCTCGAAGCAATCCGGCTGTAAATTGATAGGCTCGGAAAGAAATGAGAATCGAGCCCAGAAAAGAAAAGAAATCTGCAAGTATTACCCAAAATCCATGTCTTACTCCTTCGGTTACAAAAAACAATATTATGGCGATTATGAGTAAATCAACCCAGTTCCCATTTAGGCTTAATATATTCATTTTTGTTTCTTTGCTTCTGCTTCTTTTTTAAGTTGTTGTAATTTCCACATAAATAATCGTGGTTTACTTTTAACATTTGCCGCATCTTTAACAAAATTTTTTGCCACCTCCAATAATCCACGAGGGGTTTCTTTTGCCAGTTTTATATATAAAGATGTGTTTTTTAAGTCCCCCATTTCCTTAGCAAGCTCATAACCATATTTTTGAAACTCGTGAGAAATATATTTGTCCTCGTCAATCTTAAATCTTTTCAATACATCCCCAACTAATGAAAATTCTTTATTTTTGCCTCGTTTTTTTATATTTTTTGTCATTTGTCTTGAAGTTTTCTCTTATACACAGCAATCAATGGCAGCGTGCTCAAAACTGCGGCAATTATAAAACCTTCTTCCAATCTGCCACCATATAACATCCAGACAATAAGTAATATTAAAGACAACAGCCCACCTATTGTAATGGCTGTTTCTCTAAAAAGAATCGCTCTCGCGGACCCGCCTTCAACTCCTTTTTTATAAGTTAAGGTATTTAAAGGCAGTTCAACCATTCTTTGACCGAAATTCCAAACACTGTCCGCTAAGATAAAGATTGGTAAAGATTTTTTAATAATCCTAATAATCCAAGAGAGTGTAACCAAAGGTACTCCGATAGAAATAATCTTTCTTTCCCCTTGTTTATCAACCCATCTCCCCAAAACTAAAGAGAAAATCGCTGCAAAAAATATTGATACCGACACTACTGCTCCCAGGCTGATGACCTGCCCAAAAAATCTAAACAGAAACACAGGCCAAATAACCATATAAAGAATAGTTTCAGCTGATGATCCAATATAGGCAAGTGAAATGGATTTATGGCTCTTTATCAATGAAATCACCTCAGAAAACTTAATGTCTCTCCTTTGCCTTCTTTCGTGATCTTTCCCTAATAAAAGAAGGGCGATACCCATAAAAACTCCTGAGAATATATATAGAGAGTTAAAGCCCAAAAAACTGATAAGTAAGGCTCCCAGGAAAGGAGATAAAACAGCAACGATCGTTTCTAAAAACCTCGCTTCACCTATATTAAGACCAAAATGATCACCATCCCCCTCCTTAATAAAATACCCGTGATATCCCCACCAGAAAAAGCCGACATGAATCCCCCAAAAAATTGCCGCTGGGATAAGTAAATACGGACACAGAGATGTAAAAACTAAACTTAAGATAAATATAACAAAAGGCACAAATGATGCCCAAATCATGCTCTTAAAACCAATCTTCTGGCTTAAATTTTCAGAAAAGGAAAGACTGATAGTCTTCGACAATATGGCAATTACGTAATACAAAAGGACAACAATAATCGCATAACGTGAGTCCAAACCATATTTTTGCCCAATTTCATAGATATATATTGGAGAAAAAATAGAAATAAGTGTAACGGCCACTCTTCGCGCCACACCACTTAAAAGAAGAGGCTTTAATTCATTTTTACGATAATTAAAAAAATTAAAGTTATTTGGAAGATGCCAAGTAAGCATTATTTGTTTTTAACCATTAACGATATAACTTCTCTATTTATTTTAACAATCACGGGAGTAATAATTTTGACTTCTTCTTCTGTAAAATCTTGCAAAACATATGCTTCTCCGGAGATCTTGTTCTCCGCACTTCGGTTATCTACACCAATCCTTACCCTCCAAAAATCAGTTTTCCCTATTTTATCCTCAATTGACTTGATCCCTTTATGAAGTTTCGGACCTTTTCCTTTTTGAATTTTATAGTCTCCCAAAGCAATATCTAAATCATCGTGAATAACCCATAAGTCAGAGCTTTTTATTTTATACTGATCAATTAATTTCTTCACAGCTTCGCCTGATTGATTCATAAAAGTTTGAGGTTTGGCCAACATAAATAATCCTTCGTGTTTGATTATTAATGACTGAAATTTCTTAACCGAGGACCATTCTTCTTCAAACAGTTGGTTCGCCATTTCATCAACAACTAAATAACCGCTGTTGTGGCGATTGTTTCTGTGTTTATCCCCCGGATTACCTAGGCCTACTATTAATTTCATCGGTTTAATTTTAGCACTTACTTCCTTACGAAGGGAACGAAGTGAAAAATGCCATGTTCTTCTTTTTTAATTTTTCTATCTTCTCCTTTAAAAAACTTGGTCATCATCTTATCACTTCCTTTACCTACGGGTGCGACAAGAACACCCCCCTCTTTTAATTGGTCAAATAATACTTGAGGTACTTCACCCTCTATCCCTGCTGTTACCAGGATTGCATCAAACGGCGCCTTCTCGAGCCACCCTACTCCCCCTGTCCCTGCTTTTGTATACACATTCTTAAAATTCAGTTTTGCTAATTTCTTTCGCGCTTTTCTGGCCAAATCCTCAATTATCTCTATCGTAAAAACTTCTTTAGCCAGAAGAGAAAGAATTGCTGCTTGATAACCAGAACCCGTTCCTATTTCAAGAACTCTTTCTTTGCCTTTAAGATTCAGCAAATCGGTCATAAAGGCGACTGTATACGGCTGAGACATTGTCTGGCCGTGTCCTATGGGTACAGGGCTATCCCCGTATGCAGAATGCCGATACTCTTTGGGGGAGAATTTATCACGAGGAACCTGAAGCATGGCAGAAAAAACACTGGGCGAGTCAAGGTCATACCTTGTCTTTATCTCCCAAACCATCTTCTCTCGGGGATTCATTTTTCTATGCCTTCTCTGCTAATTGCTTTGCAAACTTTCCAAAGAGAGGGACTTCCCATTTTTCTCCTTGCCAAGCTTTATATATTAATAGGAGCCAAAGAACAAAAGAAACAATCCCGATTAGTGGTACTAATGGCAAAAGGAAAATAGTTAACCCTAATATAAACTGCAAAATAAATAGTCCAATAAAGACCACTATCGATTGCATTGCGTGGAAACGGACATAGGCATCTTTCTCAATAACCAAGAAAATAACACCAGTAATTGGACCTAATACATATGCCATCGCTCCAGCAGTATTTTTATTTAAACCTGTACCTGATTTTGTCGCCATCTCTATCACCCCCTCTTTTTATGAAACAAGTCTGTTTCTATGATTTCAAAAGCAACAAGATTAGTCAAGGTCTGCAAAATATAAAAATATCTCCTGGGGATCATTACGCTACAAACTAATATCTAAATAATGATTCTCAAACAAAGGTGGCAAGAAGAAAAAGGAGATAAAGAAGGAGGAGAATGCCAGCTTCCCACCTGTCCAGCCTGTGCTTGCTCCTTATAAAATACCAAAAAGTAATAAAGATTAATAAGAAAGCTCCTACGGCAATCATATACTCGCTTCCCGAAACTACCTTAATGGGGTAAATAACCGCAGCAATGCCGATTACAAGGGTTGAGTTGGCAATAATCGAGCCCAGCAAGTTTCCAAAAAACATGGATGGCTGGCGATCTTCTAAGGAGCGCAGAGAAAACGCAAGCTCAGGTAAAGATGTCCCGGCTGCGATAAGAATAAGTCCAATAACAAACACCTCGACTCCTGCGGCCACGGCCAACTGAGTTGACAGTTTCACAATCACGTCTGCAGAAAAAAGAAGAACTGCAATTCCAACAAAAAGTTTGCCAAATTCCTTTGTTCTTGCTCCATTAATATGATTTACTTTCCTCAAGAAACGGTAATAAAAACTTTCTTTTTTATGCTCCTCTGCGATTTCAAGAAAACGTCCTTTAAAGAAACCTGTAGCATAAGCTCCATACATAGCCAGTAGAACAAGGCCATCTACGCGACTGAGTTCTCCGTCCAAAACCAAAGCAAGGGGCATAATTCCGGCAACTAAGGCTATTAATGCATCGCGCTTCAGAAAATCTCCATGAACATTTACTTTGCCAACAATGAAAGCAGTTAGTCCCGCAACTAAAGAAATGTTAGCAATATTCGAACCAACAATTACACCCAAGGTGATACTTGGCGTTTTTTCAATTGCTGAAGTTATAGAAACGAAGAGTTCGGGAAAAGAAGTGCCTACGGCCAGGATAATTGCCGAAAGAGCAAAAAGGCCGGTTTTTGTCTGTTTGGCTATCCTTCTTAAGGCAACAATTGCCATATCGGCGGATTTAACAAGAATAAACGAAAATAGAATTAGTAATAGTATTAACCCTGGAACCATTCTGGTTTTCCTCTAAATAATACTTTAGCAGTTTCAATAATGATAAACATTAGTATTGATGCTGAAAAAACAATCGCCCATTGCAGAACGGTCAAGGGAACAATTCCCAGAAAATCTCGCGAGAATTCGAAAAGAAAGGGGGCTACTTGAAGCACCAGTCCTGCCAATACAGCTATATTTAGCCATCGATTAGCGAACACCTTCCCTTTCCAAAAAGAAACTGTCAGGGTCCTTATCGAGAAAACATAAACAAGTGAGTTTACGCCTAATGTAGCAAAAGCGATTGAACGGGCAACCGGCAGTTCTCCTGTTGTTTTATAAAAATAGATAAATAGAGCTAGGGCAACAATACCGCCAACCAAAGAAACTATCAATATTATGTCTTTCATCCAAGTGTTCACGATTGGCTCCTTAGAGGAGCGCGGAGCTCTTTTCATAATGTCAGGCGCCCGGGGATCAACCGTTAAAGCAAGATCGGGAAAACCATCCGAAATCAAGTTAATCCACAATATTTGTCCTGCCGTTACCGCCAGAGGTAAGCCCAAAATAAGCGTACCCAAAACAGCGACAATTTCTTCAAAAGCATCGCTCATCAGGTAAAGAATTATTTTTCTAATGTTGTCAAATATTCCTCTGCCTTCTTCTATCGCCTCAACAATGGTCGCAAAACTCGAATCAAGAAGAATCAAGTCAGCCGTTTCCTTAGCAACATCGGTGGCTTCTCCAACCACAATTCCAATATCGGCTTTTTTCAGAGCAGGGGCATCGTTAACGCCATCCCCCATCATGGCAACTACCTCTCCATTTTTCTTTAACGCCTCGACTATTTTTAATTTATGCTCTGGTGTTGTTCTCGCAAAAAGCTTTGTCTCACCCTCAATAAGCATGGCCGCCAATTTATCAACATTAAGCTTTGCCACATCTTCACCCAAAACAACGCAATTATCTTCGCAGGCAATACCAAGCTGGTCCATAACAGAAATTGCAGTTTGGGGATAATCTCCCGTAATCACTAAAAACTTAACCCCTGCCGCTCTTGTTTTCTTAAAAGCCTCACCTACTCCAGGTCTTACCGGATCTGAAAAAGCCAAAAGCCCAACCCACTCAAGATCTTTTTTGACATCCCTTTCTTTTATTTCTTTATAACTTGAAGGAACCTTCTTTCTTGCCATTCCTATAAGTCTTTTGCCGTGTGACGATAGTTCCTTGATTGTCTGATTTAATTCTTGTTTTTCTTTTTTACTTAGGGTTGACCATTCAATCAAAAACTCCGGAGCCCCATTTACGAAAAGCATATTCCCTCCATCCTTCCATCTACTTAAACTCGCAAAAAACCTGTTCTTTGAAGTAAAAGGAATACTAGTAATGCGGGTGTGTTTTTTTCTTAAGCTTTTCGAATTCTTAAGTTTTTTCCCTGCCCATTCCCAGGCAGCGATAAGAAGAGGATCGTCTAAATCATTTGCCAGAATCGCTTGAGAAGCTATATCGTGTTCTTTTCCAATAGCGTCGACAACCCTCATTTTCCCCTCCGTCAGAGTGCCTGTTTTATCTACACAAATTACGGTAACGCTACCTAATGTTTCCGCCGAAACTAAATTTCTAACCAAGCCCTTTCTTTTTAAGATTCTCTGCATTCCTATGGCTAAAACCACAGTCAATCCAACCAAAAGACCTTCAGGAATACTCGAAACCGCCAAGGCTACGGCAGTCGTAAAAAGATCAATTATTTCTAATCCTTTAAGCATGCCAACAACAAAAACAATGGCTGTCAATCCTAATACCAACAATGAAAGCTGTTTGCTTAAAGTTTTGAGTTGTACTCGTAAAGGAGTGTCTTGACTAGGCTCCTGAATTTTCTCGGCAATCTTCCCAATCTCAGTATCCTCTCCGGTAATCTCAACAATCATTTTCGCTTGCCCAGAAACGACAATTGTGCCCATAAAAGCTTTATCGTTTTCCTTTTTGGCAACGGATACAGATTCCCCCGTCAATATTGCCTCTGATACAAAGAGTTTATTAACTTCTACCAATTTTCCGTCTGCGGGAATCTTTTCTCCTTGACCTAAAACAACAATATCTCCAGGAACAACTTCTGAGACATCTATCTTTTCCAAATGTCCATTTCTTATTACTTGAGCCTCAGGATGAATAAGTTTTTTGAGGGCAAAGAGAGCTTTGCTGGCACGCCTTTCTTGAAAAAACCCTAATATCGTATTTAAAAAAACAGCAAAGAAAATTATGGCTGTATCTGAGCGATGGTTCAGGAAAAATGTTACAACTCCTGCCGCCACCAAAACATAAACCAAAGGATTTTTCAGTTGAGAAATAAAAATAATCAAATCGCTTGGAGGAGGCTTCTCAGGCAAGATGTTGGGGCCATGTTTTTGCCGTTGCTCTGCTGCTTCCTTAGAAGTTAAACCCTTTTGCTCAGGTGGCATATTTTAATGCTAGCAAACAACTACACATTTTGCATTTTAAAAAGTCTTTTGACTTCAGAAGTTGTAGTTGCCTGACTCACGTTTTTGTCATCCCTGAAGCGCACTAGGCGCGGGAACCTTAAAGCATATCTGCTAGAATGTGTAGGGCTTTTGGTAATATCATCTGCCGCAACTTCCATAACTAATACAGGTTCTATCCAATAGTCTGGTTCCAAGTTTTTGTGAACAATATAAGCTTTCGGCTTTTCTTTCACTTCAAGCTTGGTTAAGCGTTTCTTAAATTCTTTAAATTGCTCATCTGTTATTCCTGTACCTATTTTTGAAATGGTTTTTATTTGCTCCCCATCTCTTACGCCTACCAAAAGCTGTCCCATCCCAAATTGGGCTCTTCTTCCCTTCCCTACTGAATATCCCATCACAACACAATCAACCGTATCTGATAACTTTCCTGTTGATTTTTCTGCTTCCTTCATCTTTACCCATCGCCAACCGGTCCTACCAGGAATATATGCACTATCCACCTTCTTTAACATTATTCCTTCATATCCTTCCTTCCTTTTTTGCTTATTTAACCTGCTGATTTCATCAGGATCCTCAGTTAGATGATTTTCAACTATCTTGAAATACTCACCTTTATTAATAGATTGCTCTAAAATTTTTCTTCTCTCGAGATAGGATTTATCCATTAAATTTTTCCCATCTTTACTCAGTAAATCAAAAACATAAAACTTTATAGGCACTTTGGAAGTAGTCTCATTAATTGAGTGCTTTCTCCTTCGAGTCATTGTTGTTTGAAAACTCGCCATCGCTATTTTTTTCTCGTCAAGCCCAACCGCTTCCGCGTCAAAAATAATTTCTTTTGCTTTAACAAAGTTACTGATATTTGTTAATTCAGGAAACATCCAACTTGTTTCATTAAGATTTCTGGTAAAAGATTTAATAAATCCATTCTTACCTGCCTTGAAATGAATTTGGATTCTCAAGCCATCTAACTTAGGCTCAACGGCCACCTTCCCCATCTTTTTAATCATCTCAGTAGGGCTCTTAATTCTCTGAGCCAGCATTGGCAAAACAGGAATTCCCAAAGTTGGAGAAATATTCTTGGCTACCTTCTCTATACCCAGTTTTTTAACCTTCTTCGTCAAAGCCCCAACATCAGGTATCACTCGATACGCCCTCTCCAGTTTTGATTTTGCACTTTTATCTCCATTTTTCATCCAAGACAACGCATCTAATATTGTTTTATCCGAAAATCCGAGTCGAAGTTTGCCAATAGGAATTCTAGCAACAAATCTGGCACTTAAGGGGTCAAGATCCTTCAATAGTTTTGCCATTTCGTTTATCTTTCTTTCCTGACTCCCTCCCCCTTCATCTTGAGCAATTGCGAGGGTCCTTTCATAAACCTGAATCACACTTAAATTCTTTCCTTTACCAACAGCAACTTTTGTGACAACATCGCCCAGGTCTCCTTCTTTCTTATATATAGTTCTTATCTCTTTAATTTCTTTACCGTAGGCTTCGGAAACCGCACGGAGCATCATTCTGTCAGCAATATTAAATACAATATTTTTATAATTTGGAGCAAGTTTCCCCAAAACGAGGTAGGTAATCTTGTCTATCTCTTCCGCACCTGCTTTTTTGAAAATCGAGGACAATATTTTAGTAATTTCAATTCTCGAAGAGGTTTCTTCTAACTTCTCAAGATATTTTGCGAGTTCACTAAATTTCATCATTCTATATATTAAACCATATATGTATTGTTATTAAGCTTCGTTTTTGACTTCAATCTTTTTCCCCATTTATATTTGTTTGCCAAAGTATGAGGAAAAGAAAAGAAATGCAAAAATCACCAAGCTGATAAAAACCAGGCCAAAAGTAATACTGATTAAGCCAGCCCACTTTTCATGCACAACTTTATTTATCCCTTCTCCAATAAGGGCCAACCCAAAAAGGCTTGGTAAAACCAAAATCATATATAGAAACTGTGGATCAGATGGTGACATGTCTTTATCTATTGCCCATATGGTACCTGGCTGCTTTTGTTCGACCTTTTTTATTAATTATGTCTTTATCCATTAAATCTCTTATGTCTCTTAAAACCGTATCTTCTGAAACCATCGGCAGCACGCTCTTGAGATCTTGCATTACGGCCGAACCTTGATCAGAGAGATATTCCACAAGTCTCATTTGGCGCTCGCTTAAGGCCACTTGTTTACCCATTTTTGTTTTTAGTCTCGTATCTACAGAAAGTTTCCTAACTTTATCTTTTATTTTAGTTAACTCAACAGCCACAACTTCCGTAAAATATTCAAGCCATGGCGTTAAATCACGTTGTCCAATATTCGGAGATTGCTTGTCTACCAAAGAAAAGGCATCATAGTAGGAGCCTGGATCCTGGTCAAAATGTTCTTCTAAAGCGAAAAATTGCTTAATATCATAATTCTCTCGCCTCAAAATTAAGGAGGCAAAAGCTCGAGCTGTCCTTCCGTTTCCTTCAACAAAAGGGTGGATAGCAACCAAAACATAATGGGCAATTCCGGCTTTAATGATTGGATGAAGTGGCTTAGTCTCTTTTGCATTCAGCCATCCGATAAAATCTTCCAAAAGAAACGGCACTTCCACAAAAGGAGGTGGCTGGAAAATAATTTTGCCCGTCCCTTCTTCTTTGACTACAACTTGGCTTGTTCTAAAAACACCAACCTTTTCTTCGGCAACGATTTTTTGAACCGTTTCTTTGTGAATATCTTTAAGAATGTCTAAATCATACCCTCCCCTTTTGCTTGCCAATTCCTCTAAAAGCCCCACAGCTCTTCTGTAATTTATTACTTCCTGAATATCCCGAGCTCGGGCAACAACGTTTTCCCCCTCAAGAACTTTTTTAGTCTGGGAAAGGCTTAAATCATTTCCTTCAATATGGGTCCCGTGGTAAATCGTCCTTACAATTGCATCTGATTGAAATTGTTTTTCAAAAGAAGGAACTAGCGGGGCATTTTCAATTACCTCCTTTGCAGCCTCAATTAAGCCAACATTTTTCAAAACGATATTGGAGATAGAGAATATAGGAGAATACATTTCTACTTAATTATCGCAAAATTTGCGGAAAAAACAATGTTATTATGAAGCGTTTTATGTATCTGGTATTATACTGTTAGCATGCTGGAAACAGCCAAAAAGGAAACCAAGCAATTTAAAAAAAGGTTTGCTAAACAAACCCTTACCCTTGTTACTAGTGGTTTTGGCCTAGTGGCTGCATTAGCCTGGAACGAACTTATTAAAGAGTTCGTCAAAGAATATGTCAAACCTTTTTTTGGAGAGTCTTCTGGAATAATTTCACTTCTAATTTATGCTGTCTTTGTAACTTTGCTGGCCGTTCTAGTAACCTACAATCTGTCAAAAATTAAGGAGAACAACTAGTCCTCATCATCAGGTAGGTCCATTGATTTCCGTACGGCTCTCTCTTTCTCCTCGTCTCGTTCATCCATCGCTTTCGACACTATGTCAGCGTTGAAACTTCCTCTTTCCTCTTTAGTAAGCGGTGGGCGTATCTCGATTTTAGAAGAAGAGTTTTCCCCCTTACTCGACTCTGATACCACCACTTTCCGTCTTTTAAAATATTTCGCACCCGTATCCGGATTTTTATGATCGAAAACGTTTTTCCATACTGTCTTCTTTTTTGCTTTTTTTGGCTCTCCTTCAGTCATATCTTCTCTATTTTATCCGTTTAGCCGTATCTTTTCTACTTTTTCAAGTTTTTCAACAAAATGAGGATTGGCTGTTGTAATAATGGTTTGTTGTCCTTTTGAGGCCTTCATAACTACTTTTCTGTGATCAGGGTCAAGCTCGGAAAAAATATCGTCTAGTAAAAGAGTTGGTTTTTCTCCTGTCTCACTTTTAATAAAAGCTAATTCTGCCAACTTGAGCCATAAAACGCCCATTCTCTGTTCCCCTCTTGAACCATACCTTGCTAATTCTCTTGCTCTTTTATTATCGGGGTTTTTCACTTTAAAACAAAAGTCATCCCTGTGTGGACCTACCAGGGTTGTGGCTGCAGCCACTTCCTCATCTTTGTACTGCTCAAGCCTTGCTTCGCTGATTGCACTTTTGTCATATTCTACGGTGAAATCTTGCTCGTTAAGAGAGGGTTTGTTATTTATAAAACCAATAAGCTCTTCTCGTTTTTGAGAAATATAATTCCCGTTTTTAATAATTAGCCTGTCCCAAAAAAGCAACTGACTTCTCGGCAAACCCTCTTCCCTCATTCTAAAAAGAAGCTTATTTCGTTGTCTTAACCCTTTCTCGTAAGAAAGCGCGGCTCTTCGGTATTCTCTATCAACTTGAGATAAAACTGTATCTAGAAATCGCCTTCTAATACTTGGTGATTCCGTCACAAGCTCTAAGTCCCAAGGGCCAAAAAGGACCATTCTGAAATTACCGGCAAAATCAATTAATCTTTTACTCACACCATTAACTAACATCCTTTTTCTCGCCACTTTTTCTGGTTTTGCCGTCCCTACTCCTATCTCCCCTCGCGTGAGAACCGCCTCTAATTTTATTGTTGATTCTCCCTTACCCACCCCATCCTTGAACAATCCTTTCGCTCTCGCAACCTCTTCATCATAATTAATCATCTCCTCTTCAATCCTAGCTCTAAAACTTTTACCTGTTGAAAGAAGAAAAAGACTTTCTAGTATATTTGTTTTTCCTGATGCATTTGGACCCACTATTACAGTTGTTTTTTGGGAAAATTCAAATAATTTGTCTTCGATGTTTCTGAAATTTGAAAGATGGATCTTTAAAACACTCATTGCTTCTGACATTTGGGGCAGTAATATGTACCTCGACCTCCTAATCTTATCTTTTCAATCTTTCCTTCACACCCAAAACATTTCTTTCCAGCTCGACCGTAAACCAGAAAATGGTCTTGATACGAACCTTTATGCCCTAAAGCATCAAGATAGTATTGATCAGAGGCTCCACGATATTTTATCCCTGCTTTCAGAACCTTTTCAATCGCTCTAAAAAGTTTTTTAATTTCATCTTCTTTTAAATCATTTGCCTTCCTTCCTGGGTGAATTTTTGCCAGAAACAAGGCATCACAAGCATAAATATTACCGATACCGGAGATTTTCTTTTGATCCATGAGAAGCACCTTGATTGCCCGAGAGGTTGAAGCAGTAATTGCCTTAAATTCTTTCAAACTAAGATCATCTAGAGGTTCGGGTCCAAACTCGGCCAATATTTTTTCCAGCTCTTTTTTGTCCTGCAGTAGCTTTACCCATCCAAATTTGCGCAAATCAGTAAAACGAAGCTCCTTATCTCCACTCAACATAAGTGTTACATGTTGCCACTTATCTCTAATAGCTCCTTTCTTCCTAACTAAAAGTCTTCCCGTCAGTTTTAAATGAATGACCAATATTTTGCCACTAGAAAGAAAAATTTGCAGAAGCTTGGCCCGCCTCTCTATCTTTCTAATGCTGGCGCCGATAATCTCCTTTTTTACTACCCCCAACGAAGGCTTGATTTGTTTAACCGAATCAGTTTCTATATCCAATATTTTCTTACCAACAATTAATTTGGTTAAGTCTTTTCTGATTGTTTCAACTTCAGGTAATTCAGGCATTTTTTTTAATAAACAATTTTATTTCCTTTTTAAATCTCTCTTTCGAAAATTTTTTCGCTTGTTTAATACAATCCTCGGACTTTATTTTACTCTTTTCAAATTTCTTTATTGCCGTTATAAGTGAATCTGTACTTGCTTCGTCAAAAAATATACCTGTTTTGTCTTCAATAACAGATTCTAAATAGCCCCCGCCCCGGAAAGCAATAACTGGTGTACCCACCATCATTGCTTCCACAGGAGTTATTCCGAAATCTTCATCTTGAGCCAAAGCTAAAAATACCTTTGCTCCAGCATATAGCTGAGCTAGTTTTTCGTCTGACACATATCCTAAAAATTCAATATTCTTCTTGGTAAGTTTTTGCAGAGTTTTGTATTCTGTATAATAGCCAGCTGGTTTTCCTGCAATTTTTAGTTTAATTCCAAGTTTTACGGCCGCTTTTACAGCCAAATCAAGACCTTTTCCTCCAACTAATCTCGATATCACTAAATAATAATCTTCCTTTTTTATTTTCACTGCCCTGGGCAGTTCCACCGGTGGATAAATCACTTTTGCTCGTCGTCTATAAAATTTCCAAATTCTTTCTGCCACATTATTAGAATTAGCAATGAAAAAATTAACTCTCTGGGCAGCTTTGAAATCATACATTCTCATAAAGTGTCCGATAATTTGTCCATACACTCGTACTGGCCAGTATTTTTGCCATTCTATTGAAGTCCGATACCCGTAAAGCCATCGGGGAGGCGTGTGGCAGTAACATATTTCTATAGTTTTCTTCCCTTTTCGAAAACCCTTAGTTATGTACCAACCCGCAGAACCAATAACAACATCATATTTAGAGAAATCAAAACTATTCCAAATCAAAGGAGCTAAAAACCTTAATGGACTGTGTAAGTATTTACTGAAAAAAGGAATCTGGTGAACCCAAGAGACTTTGACATTTCTGTTTTTGAACCTTTGCCAGGCTGGAGAATCTTTCTTATAAAATGCAGTATAAATAGGAGCCTTAGGCCAAATTTCAGAAAGGGCTAGAAGCACTCTTTCTGCCCCTCCGAACTCATTTAAATAATCGTGAACTAAAGCTATTTTCATTATTTTATAGGAGGCTCATTTGCTTTTCGTTGCTTATCTCCTCCCCTACTTTATTGGCTCTCTTTGTTAAAGTTTTAAAACCATATTCTGCAAAAAGATCTAAAACATTCTTATTATTAACTTTCCATTTACCAGACTTTTCAACATCCAATTTAACCGGCACATTGGTCACTATTTCCGCTAATTTTTGAGAAACTATTGCCATATCCTTTCCTTCTTTTAATTTCCTGGCCGTACTTTCTTGTATCTTATCTATGTTTTTATAAATATTCTCTACTGTTTTATATTCCGCTAATAACTTTGTAGCTGTTTTTGGTCCAATACCCGGAACCCCTGGGTAATTATCTGAAGGGTCTCCTATTAATGCCTTGTAATCATCTACTTGGTCAGGTCTTACACCTAATTTCTCCATAACATCTTTTTCTTCCATTAATTTTGCAT
>Ga0180008_1000125_pt1 | contig 79106 bp, 58 predicted proteins | sample MM_PW_MetaG_FD_121121 | JGI IMG/M metagenome (GOLD analysis project Ga0180008, IMG submission 121121) | Groundwater microbial communities from the Aspo Hard Rock Laboratory (HRL) deep subsurface site, Sweden - MM_PW_MetaG | ecosystem: Environmental > Aquatic > Deep subsurface > Groundwater... | reverse complement strand
GCAAATTTGACAAATCGGCCCATATTTCCATAGATTTTCGTTAAATAGGCCTGCTATTCGCCTCAAATCCATGAAAATCTGGTCTCGATTTTTCTAATTTTCGCTACGATTCTCTAAATCCGACAGACTCCTAGATCGGCAATATCCTCCCAATGGGTTGTGACATTTTCGCTTGTCAATACGCCAGCTGCTGCCAACAAAAAGCCCCCCGTGCAAACGGATGTCACAAGCTTTGCTTTCTTTGCCTGTTGCGCAATCCACTCGAGTACCTGTCCTTTAGCCATCTCTTGACTGTGTACCCCACCTGCGTCAATCAAGACATCTATTTTGGCCTGATCGTGAAATCCATAAGCAGGAATCACCCTATACCCGCCCCGAGCCAGAACAGTACCACCTGTTTCACCAACTAAAAAGACATTAAATGGCTGGCCAGCGTTACAAATCCTTGATGCCGTCGAAAAGACCTCAAATGATCCTGAAAAATCAAGGTCCTCTGCCTGATCATATATAAATTCCCACATTCATACTGTCACCTTTCAGCCACGACTCCACTCTCAGCGGACGCGCAGGACCATGAGAATAACGATTCCTGCCTCATAGAGAAGATATAAGGGACCGCCCATGAGCAGCATATTGACAATATCCGGAGTTGGTGTCAGCAAGGCGGCCAGGATGGCAATCAACAGGAGCGCATACCGCCTGTTTTTCTCATAAAAACTCCTGGAGAAGACGCCAACCTTGGCCATAAAAACCATAAAAATTGGCAATTCAAAAACAACTCCGAAGGCCAGAATAAATATGGTGGTGAAATTGACGAAACGTCCGATGGAAATAACCGGCTGCAGGTCGGCAGAGCCAAAGCCGAGAAGAAACGTAATACCTAGAGGCAGGGTGACAAAAAAACAGAACAGAGTCCCTGCATAAAAAAGGAGACAGGTAAAGAGGATAAAGAAAAAAAGGTGCCTCCCCTCCACCCCGAAAGGTTTTCCCAGCGCCCGCCAGAGGACGGTCATAATCCAGGGCATGAGGCCGTAGAGAGCAGCAAAAAGGGCCAGCTTGACATGGGCCAGGAAAGGGCCGGCCACAGAGAAGAAATAGAGTTTATCTGCCAGGTGCTCCTGGACAAGGTGCAGCAGTTCCGGAGAAAGAAAAAAGACCACCGCTGTCATCAGCATGATACTGAGACCCAGAGCACGGATCGACTTTCTCAGTTCAGAAAGAAAAATAACCAGGGTGTTATGTGTGTCCATTGCAGGCAAAATCCGATACCCGGGCTGATGTTTGCGGTAAAGAGCAGCTTCAGTGCTTTGTGTGAGAATCTGCGGCTAAGATAGCAGATGCCATTTCGAAAAGCAATTTGATAGAGGTTGATTTCACCCCCCAGCCATGATAAAAACGAAGACCACGGTACTTAGGTCTCTCATGACCAGAGGGACACCCTCACCTACAGTTAACGATCATCATAACCTGAGACAAACTTCACCATGCTTGAACTACGTTTTATCAGAGAAAACCTGGATCTCATCCGCAAAAAAACAGGAAAAAGAGGCCTGCCAACGGACAACGTTGACGAATTTGCCACCATAGACCAGCAGCGTCTGCACCTGCTGCAGGAGGTGGAGGGCTTAAAGAATACCCGCAACACCGTCTCCAAAGAGATCGCCCAGCTCAAAAAGGGCAGCGCAGAAGAGAAAAAAGAGGCAGATCGTCTTATCCCTGAGATGCGCAAGACCTCTGACCACATTAAGAAGTTGGATCAAAAACTCGCTGAGATTCAAAGCAGGCTGCAGGACCTGGTCCTCTCCATCCCCAACCTCTGCAGCGATGATGTCCCTGAAGGACAAGACGACAGCGACAACCTGGAAATCAGGAAATGGGGGGAGAAACCTCAATTCTCTTTCCCGGCCAAGCCCCACTGGGAAATTGGCGAGGCCCTGAAGATCCTCGACTTTGAACGGGCCGCCAAACTCTCCGGTGCCCGTTTTGCCCTCCTCACCGGTCTTGCCTCTAAGCTGGAACGGGCATTAACAAATTTCATGCTCGATCTCCACACCGAGAGACATGGCTACCAGGAGGTCCTCCCTCCTTTTCTGGTCAACTCCGCGTCCTTGACGGCCACCGGTCAGCTGCCAAAATTTGCCGATGATCTCTTCCGAATCAAAGATTGGGATCTCTACCTTATCCCCACTGCCGAGGTGCCAGTCACCAACATCTACCGCGATGAAACTCTGGATGAGAAGGATCTACCCATCAAATTGACTGCCTACACCCCCTGCTTCCGTTCCGAGGCCGGCTCCTACGGTCGAGACACCAAAGGACTCATCCGTCAACACCAGTTTGACAAGGTAGAACTGGTCAAGTTCACCACTCCCGAGACCTCTAGCCAGGAACTGGAAAATCTGCTGGCTGATGCAGAAGAAGTTCTGCAACTGCTGGGCCTCCACTATCGGGTGGTTACCCTCTGTAGTGGAGACCTCGGTTTTTCCGCAACCAAGACCTATGACATCGAGGTCTGGCTTCCAGGCCAAAATGCCTATCGCGAGATCTCCTCCTGTTCTAACTTCCTCGACTTCCAGGCTCGACGAGGAGGCATCCGCTATCGCCCCAGTGGTCAGAAAAAAAGCCGGCTGGTTCACACCCTGAACGGTTCTGGACTGGCCGTGGGCAGGACCCTGCTTGCCGTCCTCGAAAACTACCAACAGGAAGACGGAAGCGTTATCATCCCTGAGGTCTTGGCCCCCTACTTCGAAAAACGCTTTTAGCACCATTCCGACGCCACAGCCACTTCTTCCCTGGTGACTGTGGCGTCGGAATGGGAAATTCCAGGAGCAGGCGAAGATGCCTGCGCCCTTGGCCCCTGGACAAGAGGACAGCAATGGAGAACCATCGAATCTGAAAGGACTTTTTTTCTGCAACTAAACCGTCAAGCCGTACCGTTTTATCTTTTTGAACAGGCCTTGCCGGGTTATCTGTAATAGCTTGGCAGCCTGAGTCTTGTTTCCCTCTGTCTCCGCAAGGGCCTTGACTATGAGTCTTTTTTCCAGGGTCGTAACTTGGTCAGGAAGGGCATACTCGTTCTCCAGTACGTGCATCTCTCCCATCCGGTTACTAGAGGCAAAGGCGCGCAGGTCACGAGAACAGGTTTCCACCTCCATCGGCAGATCATTTCCAGTCAAGGCCACCAGACGTTCTACCTCTTTCAACAGCTGACGGACATTACCGGGCCAGGGATATTCCTCAAAGAGGGCCAGCAGCTTAGGACTGAATCCAGCCACCTTCTTTTTGAAACGGCGATTGGTGTCCTCCAGAAAAGAAAGCGCCAGAGGAAGTATATCTTCCCTTCGTTCACGGAGGGGAGGAATTTCAATCTCCACAGAAAAAAGTCGAAAAAACAGATCCTTACGAAAATTCCCCTTTTCAACTTCTTCGGCAAGGTTGCGATTGGTCGCCGAAATAAGACGTACATCGTAAGGAATAATGACACTGCTGCCAAGCCTGCTTCCCTCCTGTTCCTGAATGGCCCGCAGAAATTTGGGCTGGACCTGGAGAGGCATCTCACCGATCTCATCCAGAAACAAGGAGCCGCCTTCTGCTTCTTCAAAACGTCCCTTGCGACTGTGATCTGCACCGGTAAAGGCCCCTTTTTCGTGACCAAAAAACTCACTTTCCACCAGTGACTCCGGAATACAGGCGCAGTTGACCGGCAGAAAGACATGGTCACTTCTTTCTCCGTTTTCATGGATCATCCTGGCCACAAGCTCCTTTCCTGTCCCGTTTTCTCCCTGAATGAGGACATTGACAGGGGTATTACGAACGACCCAGACCATTTCAAGTACCGCCCGCATAGACGGACTCTCAGCAATAAATCGTCCTCCCCGCACTGATGCAAGCTCCAGACGATTAACTTCCGTATCAAGCTCATCTGCAATCTTCAGAATTTTCTTGTTCAGCAGCATCGACTCTATGGAGGTGGAAAGATAGCCTGTAAACTCTTCCAGTTCCTCTTGATCCTCCTGATCGAAATATCCTTTTCCCTCACTATTCAAGAGTTGTATGACACCAATAACTTCATTGCCGGTGAAATTTTTAATGGGTGTACAGAGCGTATTACGACTATCAAACCCTGTCTGTTCATCGGCCTGCAGATGATAGCCGGCCACGGTATGCATATTATTTTCGATGACACTCTTGCCACTGGCCATAACCCGACCGACAATACTCCCTTCCAGGGGTGGCTCAATGACATTCTTCTCCAGTCCTGTCCCGTACATTGAAATCAACGAACCAGTACCGGTCTCATCGAGAAAGATGGTACAGCGCTCCACGTGCATCAACTTAGGCAATACCCCAATATAAAACATTACCAGAGAGTTATATTCATCCATAGTCCAGCTGGCAGTCACTTGGGAGAGCCTGCGCCTGAGGACAGAGAGTTGATTTCCGAATTCCATAAAAACCCATATCCAGAAGATATTACAACAATAAACGAAAACTTAGTTCACAATCGCAAACTATCTTTACAAATATTGTTTGTTGTATGCAACTTCAGTTACTTTGTCAAGCCAATCCCTTACCCTGCTCATTTCCACACTGATAATAAGAGACGAAGCCTCATGAAAAGAATACAGATTATCGCCGCCAAGCCCAAGATCGGAAACTGGGTTGTCAGATCCATATCTCCTGCGCGATCAGCACCCGCTGCCAACCAAGCAAATATCTCGCCAACATGCTGGATCAACGCCAAAACAAGACAACAACAAACAATGGCCCGCTTATTGCTTAGAACCTCATGAAAAGTTCTCATTGACCAATCTCTTTCATTCATAAGGAAAAGCCAATGCAACACACATATGAAGAAAAGCAGGATAAATGCCCGAACAACATGATCCGCCGCTCGTTAAGTCAAGCTATGGAGAACAAACAACCCCCCTCTCTCGTTGAACAGGAGCTCCAATCGACAAGGCTCCTCAGCCATGAAGAGGAAATCAGACACACGAAAACAATTCGAGAAAACTTCCACACCATCATTCTCGGTATTAGAGCGATCCAGTCCCCTTGCCAAGAGATCCTTACTCTGCAGAACCTTCTGCAGACATGGGAGAAAAAAGACAGCCCGATCAAACCAGGAAAACGGCGTCTGGATCACACGATTACCACCTTGGAATCAGCCGCCAAAAAACGACCGCAAGACCATGCCCTGGTCAGCCTTTTGACACAGCACAAAGCGCTGGCCAAGGAAATCGAGACAGCTAAAGATATCCTTATCACCACCAATATCCGCCTGGTCTCTTCCATTGCCAAGCGCTATACCGACAGAGGCTTAAGCCTGGCCGACCTCACCCAGGAAGGATGCATTGGCCTCATGCGTGCCGTCTTCCGCTTTGACCACAACACCGGCAGACGCTTTTCCACATATGCCTCCTGGTGGATCCGCCAGGCCATTACCAGGGCCATCCCGGAAAAGACCAGAACGATCAAACTGCCAGCCCACTTCCTTGTCTCCTGCAACCATTTCAACAAGTCCTTCACTTCCCTCCATCAGCGATTAGGAAGAAGACCAACCATAGGCGAATTATCGCAGACCACCTACATGCCATACAACAAGATGCTCTCCATCATGGAGACCAGCAGGGAGCCGGTCTCCCTTGAAGAACCCGTAGGAGATAACGCTCAGACCCTGATCCATGTCATTGCCGACCATAATTCATGTTCACCTGCTGACAACGCCATCACAGCAGACCTGAGCAGACAGATAGAAGGCATATTAGCCACCCTCAACGCCCGCGAGGCACAGGTCATTCGTCTCCGCTTCGGCATCGGGGTGAGCTGCGAATGCACACTGGATGAGGTGGGGAAAAAGTTCAACGTCTCCCGGGAACGAATTCGTCAGATCGAGCAGGAGGCCCTGCAACGCCTCCGCCACCCAAACCGGAGCGATCACATCAGATGTTTCTTGGAGAGCAACTAACCTCTGCCAAAGGCCCCACTACTCCAGAGCCAGTTCAAGCAGCCTGCTGATAAGACGAGTAAAGTCAATACCGGCAGCGGCGGCAGCCTGGGGAAAAAGGCTCGTCGGCGTCATACCGGGAATGGTATTTGTCTCAAGGAGATAAAGAGAGCCATCAGGAGTCAGGATCATATCGGTCCGCGAATAGCCCCTGAGACAGAGAGCTTTGTGGGCTTCAACGGCCAAGGCCTGCGCCCTGGCCGTTATCTCCGCATCAACTTCTGCAGGACAGATCTCCCGTGTCGCGCCCTCCTTGTACTTGGCGGTATAGTCAAAAAACTCATACTCCGCACCAGGGATGATCTCCACCAGCGGCAGAGGGGTCAAGTCACTATTTCCCAGCACCGCAACCGTGATCTCTCTTCCGGCCAGGAACTGTTCCACCATCACTTCCGAATCATACTCGTAAGCAAGACGTATCCCCTCCCCTAACTGCTCCCTGTCATGGGCGATGGTCATGCCCAGACTGGACCCCTCACGGACCGGCTTGACCACCAGGGGAAGGGTAAGTATCTCCAGCAGACGATCAGGATCCTGACCATCCTCTGGCCTGGCCATTTCCCACTCGGCCACAGGCAATCCGTGGACACGATAAAGGGTCTTGGCCATGTTTTTATCCATGGCCAGGGCACTGCCCAAGACTCCCGAGCCCTGGTAGGGAATATCGAGCAGGTCAAGATAGCCCTGCACCCTCCCATCCTCCCCATAGCTCCCATGGAGGAGGATAAAAGCCACATCAATAGAGTCGGCGTCCTGGGCCAACAGGGTCAGATCCGTTTTAGGATCATATCTGCGAAGATCATATCGTTCACGATCCATGGCCGCTTCAACCCCGGCAGCGCCGGCCAGAGACACCTCCCGCTCTCCCGAGCGTCCACCGGCAAGCAACGCCACTCGAATCTTTTTCTTCTCTCCCACAACCACTCCTTCAATTCTCATTTATTTTCCATAGCAGCTAACAATAGCACATCCCCCAAGAGACTCTCCCGGAGAATCTCGAATCAGAGTGCTTCCATATCTGCCATTACCCCTTCGCCAAACATGTCTTTTCCCACCGTAAGGAGATCACTGTCCCCTCAACAGCGATTGGCAACATTCCCCCAGCCCAAACAGCGAGCCCCATATGCATTCACAGTGACGAACCACAAAGAGTCCTCACCTTGAATGCTGAATCCCGACGCAGTGGATACTGTATTCCCTCTTGGCCATCAACGCCCTTGAGGATGCCGACAAGCACCATAACTATACATCAAGGTTTGTTCAACATCCACTTCCACAGAGAATTCTTTGCTATTTTTTCCCTGTTGCCCGATATGATAAAAAAATGGTACCTTTTCAGCAGCACTTCAGCTTCATCTCTTTCAGGTCTTCTCCAATTGCACCAGTATGTTGCGAAGTCCTGACTGAAAAATATAAACCACTGCTAACCAATTCCAGAGCAGTTGGTTGTCAACCATTGAGTATTACTTGAATAGTTACTGAAAATGGATAAAGATCTCTTCGCCAAAATTGCTGCCATAGTCGGGCGCGAACACTGCAGTACCAGTGTCGAAGATCTGCATTGCTACTCCTATGACGGCAGCAAGCAGTGTTTTCTCCCCGAGGCGGTAGCCATGCCGGACTCGACAGCTCAGGTTTCAGCCCTTCTCAAATTGGCCAATCACTATGAATTTCCTGTGGTGGCACGTGGTGCAGGAAGCGGAATGACAGGAGGGGCCCTGCCCATAGCAGGGGGCCTGGTAATAGCGTGTTCCCGCCTCAATCGCATCCTCGAAATTGACCCGGACAATCAGATCGCCATAGTCCAGCCGGGAGTAATCACCGGAGAATTTCAGCAGACGCTGAAAAAATACAAGCTCTTCTATCCTCCTGATCCAGCCAGTCTCAAATTCTGCACCCTGGGAGGCAATGCTGCCGAGTGCGCCGGAGGTCCATCTGCTATCAAATATGGCGTGACCAAGGACTCCATCATCGGCCTGGAGGTGGTGCTGGCAGGCGGAGACATCCTTACCACCGGTACCCGTACGGAAAAAGGGGTTGTGGGCTACGATCTGACCAGGCTTTTCATCGGTTCCGAAGGCACTCTCGGGATTATCACCAAAATAGTCACCAGACTCCAGCCCCTGCCGGAGTGGAAAGAGACCTTCCTCCTTCAATCCACCTCCCTGCAAAAAACCACGGAACTGGTGGCCAAAATCCTGCAGAACAACATACTCCCCTGCACCCTGGAGTACCTGGACCGAACCGCCCTCCGCATCGTCTCCCACCTCCTCCCCCAGACACCTGGAGAAGACATCCAAGCCATGCTCATCATTGAGATTGATGGCAGCAGAGACCATGTCCGCGACATGGCGGATCGCCTGCAAATACTGACCCGGAAGGAAAGCCACTGCACCCTGAAACAGGCAACAAGCGAGGGAGACATCAAAGAAATATGGCTGGCCAGACGCTCCATTTCACCTGCCTGTTTTAAGCTCAGCCCGACCAAGACCAGTGAAGACGTGGTCGTGCCCAGGACCCGTATTCCCGACCTTGTTCACTTCTGTGAGGCCCTGTCACAGAGACTGGAGCTCACCATTCTTACCTTTGGACACGCCGGAGACGGCAACATCCACGTCAATATTATGACAGGCAATGGGGCCCCCCGGGAAATAACCAACGCTACAGAGGCCAAGAAAGAGCTCTTTGAGGAGGTAATTCGACTGGGAGGGACTCTTTCCGGAGAACATGGCGTGGGAATTACCAAATCCTCCTATCTCAGCCTTGAGCTGGACGCCACCACTCTCGGAGTCATGCGCAGCATAAAGAAGCTTTTCGATCCCAAAAATATCCTGAACCCAGGAAAAATATTCCCTGACGCCACCAAAAACAACAACTCTCACTTTTCCAGAAAAAGCCATTGACAGAAAGCCAACTTTTTTTTATATAAAAAGGATTGTTGTTTTTACTTTTTGTCTTTTTTATTGAAAACCCGGGAAGCAAGTCCTATCTCCGGCGTTTTTCCTAACTATATTGTTCTAACGGAGCCCCCAAATGATAGAAGTTGAAGTTCGTGGAGATCTTGAATATGCCATTCGTCAGCTCAAAAAGAAACTCCAGATTGATGGAATCAAAAGAGAACTGAAGCGTCGCGAGCAGTATGAAAAACCCAGTGTAAAAAAACGGCGCAAACAGGCCGAGGCTCGACGCAAACTTCGCAAGTTCAACCGCGTCAAACGGGGTTGAGAACAGGGACAGAATTTCCAGAAATGCCCTCTGCAGCTCTCCTGTAGCGGGCGTTCTCTTTTTTTTCTTTCCTCCGTCTCCCTCACACTGCCATCGATACCACACTCCTCCCTCCAGAGTTCGTTTCTGCAAGAGAGCTTTTTCTCCACTACCTGATCACGGAAAAACGTTTTGCGGTAAACACCATCAAGGCCTACGAGGCCGACATTGACTTCTTTCTTGCATTTCTCTGCCAAAAGCCCAGAGTAAATTCCCTGCAGGAGGTCAACAGTAATGCCATCCATCGTTTTCTCGAACAATGCCGAAATAAAAAGATTTCCCATCGTAGCAACGGCAGAAGGATATCGGCCCTGAAAAGTTTTTTCTCTTTTCTGGCCGCCCAGGGTCAGACCTCAAGCAATCCCTTTGCCGTCATAACAATCCCCAAAAGCAGACAAACGCTCCCCCAAGGTCTGTCCCTTGACCAGGTGGAAAGACTTCTCACCCCGCCGTCCGTGTCCAGCCCTCTGCTCAATCGCAATTATACCATGCTCCGTCTCCTCTATTCCACCGGACTCAGGGTCTCAGAACTGGTCAATCTCCCCCTTGCGGCCTGCAATCTTTCCTCCTGTTTCGTTCGAGTCATTGGCAAAGGTGAAAAAGAACGACTGGTCCCTTTCGGAATTCCCGCCAAGGAGTTCCTGGAGTCTTACCTGGAATCTGCCCGCCCCCTGATCCTGAAAGGCAGACGCAGCAACACCCTCTTTGTTACCAGTCGCGGTAAGGGAATGACTCGACTTCGTTTCTGGCAAATCATAAAGGAAGCGGCCCGCGCTGCAGGTATCCGGGAAAAACTCTCACCACACACCCTCCGTCATTCCTTTGCAACCCACCTTCTGACCCACGGAGCAGACCTGCGCTCAGTACAACTCATGCTCGGTCACTCCGATATCGCCACCACTCAGATCTATACCCATGTCGACGAAGAACGGTTAAAATCCATCCATAAAAAGTTCCACCCCCGGGGATAAAACAGACCTTTCCTCCACTTGCCAGCAACAGGTCTCTCATTCTCCTCTCTCGGCTCCATATTCTTCATAACATTCCACAGGATGTCGCTCTCAGTTGACAGTTAAGAGTAGATAGTGGATAGTGAAAGGAGATCGCTTCCGTGGCCAACGAGGCGAAAACTCTAAAATCCTGATGGCGTCCGCCCTGTTAACAAAAAACGCATACCGGCATACTGAAAACTTTCCTCAACCATGAAAGTCATCACCACTCACCTCAATGCAGATTTTGACGGGCTTGCCTCCATGATAGCTGCCCAAAAGCTCTATCCAGATGCGGTGATGTCTTTTCCCGGCTCTCAGGAAAAGACTGTCCGCCAATTTATCAACGAAACACTTCAATATCGTTACGAATTCACAAAAGCCAAGCATATTGACCTGAGCCTGGTCACCACCCTGATCGTGGTGGACACCCGGCAAGAAAGCCGTATCGGCGTCTTTGCCGGGTGTCTGAATAATCCCGGCTTCTCTCTTCACCTCTATGACCATCACCCCGACACTCCGGACGCCATGCAGGGTGACGTGGAGATACTCGCCCCCACCGGGGCAACTACCACCATTTTCTGTCAACTCTTCCAGCAAAGAGATATCGCCATCAGTGAGGAGGAGGCAACCCTGTTCGAACTCGGTATATACGAGGACACTGGCGCCCTCACCCACCTGACAACCAGGCCAGATGACCTTCGCGCCGCAGCCTGGCTCCTGGAAAAAGGGGCCCGGCTTGATATCATCTCTCAGTTTCTTTCCTTCGACCTCACATCACGCCAGGTCACCCTCCTCCATGAACTGACAAAAACTGCCCGCAGCTACATGATTGCCGGAACCGAAATCGTGGTGGTAAGTCTCACCCTGCAAGAATACGAAGACGATTTTTCTCTTATTGTCCGTCGCTTCATGGTCATGGAAAACCTTGACTGTATCTTTGCCCTGGTCTGCATGGAAGGACGCATCTACCTCATTGCCAGGTCTCGTATCCCAGAGGTCAATGTGGGCAATATCGCCAGAGACTTCAGCGGTGGTGGCCACAGCACAGCAGCCTCGGCTACGATACGCGACATGAGCATGATCGAGGCCCAGGAAACCCTGATTCGTAGTCTCCACAGACATATCATGCCCCAGGCCATTGCCAAGGAAATGCTCTCTCAACCGGCCATCTCTATCCCTGAAAACACTTCCATCCTCGAAGTCAACAGACTGCTCACCCGTTATAATATCACAGCCTTGCCGGTAGTCAAAGCCATGCCCCCCGGACAAGAGCAATCGACAGCTGTAAGCGTGATCGGGATTATCTCCCGTCACATTGTCGAAAAAGCCATCCATCACAACCTCGGATCACTTCCTGTCAGCGAATATATGACCAGCGACATCGAAATATTGCCGCTCAGCGCTACTCTTGCAGACATCGAAGGCTTGATCATCGAACAGAGGCAACGCCTGATCCCCATCGTTCACGAAGGACAACTCATCGGTGTGATCACTCGAACCGACCTCCTCAACCGGCTGGTCAACGATCCAGGTCATCTCCCTCGTGACCTCTTCCAGCAAAATGAGCAACCAGCCCGGGAAAAGAGCAGAAACGTCCTCCAACTCATGAGTGGATTTCTCGATCGCGAGCTCATCATCGTCCTCCGCACCATTGGTGAAGTTGCCGATAGCGTCGGTTTCAAGGCCTATGCCGTAGGGGGATTTGTCCGCGACCTGCTCCTGAAACAGAGCAATCTGGATCTTGATATCGTAGTGGAAGGCGACGGAATCGTCTTTGCCAAAAGACTGGTACAACAGATGGGAGGCCGGCTCAGGACCCATGAGCGATTTATCACAGCCAATGTTATCCTCCCTGACGGATTCAAGATCGACATAGCCACTGCCAGACTTGAATACTACGAATATCCGGCTGCCCTCCCCACCGTGGAGCTCTCTTCGATCAAGCTTGATCTCTATCGCCGCGACTTCACCATCAACGCTATGGCCTTACAACTCAACCCTGCCCAATTCGGCACCCTGATCGACTTTTTTAACAGCCAGAACGATCTCAAGGAAAAATCAATCAAGGTCTTACACAACCTGAGTTTTGTCGAAGACCCAAGCCGGATATTCCGGGCCATTCGCTTTGAAAAGAGGATGGATTTCAAGATCGCCCGACATACTGAGCGCTTAATTCTGGGGGCCGTAAAGATGGACCTGTTCGGCAAAGGGAATGATCCGCGTTTTTTTTCCGAACTGCAGCAGATTTTTTCAGAAGACAACCCCCTGCCAGCTATCAGAAGACTTACTGAATTCAACCTGTTCCCATTTCTCTGGCCCGACCTCAAGCCCAATCTCAAGATCGATCGTCGTTTTATGCACATCCTGACCCAGGCCCATCAAGCCATTTCCTGGTTCCAATTCCTCTACCTTGAAGAAGAGATCGAAGCCTGGCGCATTTATCTTCTGGCAATCATGGGCCGATCCAAGCCCAGACAGCTGGAGACCTTTTGTGAACGTTTTCAGCTTCCCCAAAGGACACGTGATGAGCTGATCCAACAGAAGGTGATGGCCGACGAGGTGGCCAACCGTCTCCATGGTCGACAGGTGGAGAAAAAGAGCGAGATATACCAAATGTTCGCCCCCCTCTCCAATGACGGTCTTCTCTACCTCATGGCCATTGCCAGAAAAAATGAAATCAAAAGACTCGTCTCACTCTACGTTACTTCCCTGCGCGATACCAAACCCCTGCTGAACGGTCAGGATCTGATGGCAATGGGTTATGTCCCCGGTCAACAGTTCAAGAAGATGCTGACCGCTCTGACAAATGCCAGGCTGGATGGTGCAGTGCACCACCTGGAAGAGGAAAAGGATTTTCTCCGCCAGCATTTTCCCCTCTCAGTAATCACTTCTTAAAGACCTTTGCCACCTTGCCTCCCACGAGGATAAGAAGATAGACCATTGCGGCAATGACGATAATAATCGGACCGCTGGGAAGATCCAGAGTAAAACTCACTCCAAGCCCGGCCACCACAAATCCGGCACAAAACAGGACTGCCAGCAACATCATCTGGAGGATGTTGCTGGAAAAATTTCCGGCAACCGCCGCCGGCAGGGTCAAGAGGGCAATCACCATGACAATCCCCACCACCCGGACCAAAAGGACAATGGTCAGGGCTGTAAGGCAGAGCAGGAGCAGATAGAGCCAGCCAGTACGCAGCCCCCGCAACCTGGAAAATTCCTCATCAAAACAGATGGCCAGGAACTTATGATAAAAAACTCCAACCAGTCCCAGGACCACAACATCCAGGATCAAGACAAAAATAAAATCGCTTTTGCTGACAAGTAGAATATTGCCAAAAAGGTAGCTCATGGGATCGACATACCCCGGGGTCTTGGCGATGAAAAGAAGGCCCGTTGCCATACCCACTGCCCAGAGAGCACCAATGACACTGTCTTCACGCTGTCTGGCATGACGGCTGACCAGCGCGAGAACCACGGCAGCAAGGAGAGAGGCCACGACTGCTCCCTGCAGAGGACCAAACCAACTAACCCCAACCGCCTTTTCCAGATAGAGCCCTAGACCAATACCGCCCAGGACACAGTGAGAAATAGCACCGGCAATATAACTGATTCTGCGGACAACGACCAGGGTGCCAATAATGCCAAAAGGCAGGGAGGCAAAGATCCCGGTGAGCAGGGCATACCGAAAAAAACAGATATTCGGATCAAAGAGCACACTCCACAATTCACTCATGGCTGTGTCCCTCGCCGCTGCAACAGTGATCGTGCCGGATCATCTGCAGATCGCCACCATACATCTCCCGGATCAAGTCTCCGGTAAGGGTGCTGGTCGGATGAATCTTCACCTTTTTATTGACACAGGCTACGCGCTTGAAAAAGGTAGAAGCAAAACCAACCTCGTGGGTCACCATAAGAATGGTCATCCGCTGATTCAGCTTGGCCAGAAGATCAAAAAACTTGACCTCTGACTCATGATCAATATTGGCTGTGGGTTCATCTAGGATCAGGATATCCCCTCTGGATGCCAAGGCCCGGGCAATCAGTACCCGCTGTCTTTGTCCCCCGGAAATGGAAGAAAATGGACGGGAGGCAATATCAACAAGATTTATCTCAGCCAGGGCCGCCAGGGCCTGTTCCCTGTCATGCCTGCTGTACCTGCCGGTAAATGACTGGCCCAGCCGTCCCATGCACACCACCTCCAGAACAGAGATGGGAAACTGGGGATCATACTGGGCATACTGGGGCACATAGCCAATCCGCAGACGGGCCGCTTCCGGTTTCCTGCCAAAGACACGAACAGTCCCCGTCTCCGGGATCAACAGCCCCAAGATAAGCTTGATCAGGGTAGTTTTGCCACCACCATTTGGGCCTACCACACAGATGGAATCGAGGGGATCTATATCGAGGTTTACATCAACGAGCACCGCCTGAGCGTCATAGCGGAAGGAGAGATTGCAAATGGAGATAGCACTCTTCTCTGGATCTCCAATCATCGTTTTTCCTCGCTCACCATGGCCTGGACTATCCTTTCTGCCATGATTTTCAAATTTTTCTCCACATCTTCGGCAAGAGGATCCAAGGCTACAACCTTAGCACCTATGGCAGCGGCCACCACGGCCGCACTTTTGGAATCAAACTGCGACTGGACAAAAATCACCTTGACGCCTTCGGCCCTGGCCCGGCGAATAAAGAGAGATAATTGCCTGGGCGTGGATGATTTGCCCCCGGTTTCCACTGCCACCTGTTGCAGATGATAGCTCTGGCCAAAATAAGCAAAGGCCGGATGAAAAACAAAGAAGGAGGCCCCGTAAAAAGGAGCCAGCATTCCACTTATCTCCTGGTCAAGGGAGTCAAGCTTCCTGTTCAAGGCCTGAAGATTATTCTCATAGTCTCGCCGATGCTCTGGGTCCTCAGTAGCCAGGGCTGCGGCCATATTGGCAGCCATAATTTTCAGGTTCTGAGGTGACAGCCAAACATGGGGATCAAAAGCGATTCTGTGACGCTGACTTTCTCCCTTTTCCTGCTCACCCTTGTGCTCATGACCTGACATCTCCATGGCAATCTTATGAATCCCCTCAGTGGTATCGATGATGCGCAGATCAGGGGAATTTTGCCCCAGACGCCGCATAATCTCCTGTTCAAATTCCAGACCTACACCAAAAAACAGGCTGGCTCGTGAAAAGTCGAGGATCTGGGTTGGCCGAGGCTCAAAGGTGTGGGGCTCCTGGCCATTGTCCACCAGGACATAGGTCTTGACCAGATCTCTACCGACATGCTCACAGATCCATCTCTGGGGTGGGATGGAGACAAAGACCTCTACCTTATCCGATGCCGCAGCGAGCCCATGGACGGAACAAAGGAGAAGCAAGAGGAGGAAGAAAAACTGGAGATGATTTTTTTTCACAAGAGTTCTCTCTTTTCCAGATCAGGATGACCGCCCTCTGCGGAACCATCGGAGTGACAAACAAAGTGCATGGCCTGACATTCCTCACACCGGGTCAATGGGTGCACGGTGAGAAATTGTTCCAGATGTTTTCCCTGCTCAAGGGTCAGCACCCCGCTACCCTTACAGAGAGGGCATTCATGTTCCAGGGTAGTGAGAAGGGCCTTACGAATAAATTCAGACCGGTTGGGGGTGTTCTCCAGGGCCTCGGCAAGGTCGCCATCAGCCTTGAATGAAAAGACTCGTTCTCTCTTCTTTTCCATAAATTCCTCCTTGTTAATACTGGTATTAATTTTTAATACCACCCTTCTTATTCGTCAAGATAAAAATTGAATCACTCCCCAGAGAAGGTTTCCAGACAAAATCGGTTGCTGTCCCACATATTCCTCAGTATATCATTGCGCGGGTTCTCCTTGGCGCCAACTACTGGATCATCATTGGCAGTCGCTTTTCCATGGCCTGTATGGTCACCTTTCTCCTCGGCCGATTCCTTTCCTTCCACCAAGCAAAGACAGAGAGAGAAGAATAGTCCCAGAAGAAACCTGCCCCCCAGTGACACGAACAACCCGGGAACCTGCCTGGTCTTTCCCTGGACATTTGCCAAGAGCCCTCGTGGAAAAAAGACATTTCAATGCTGCCCATTACCAGGAGCCTGTGAATAAAGAAAATGAAGGGACAGCACCTCATACTCAGTACAATTTCACTGACAAAGCATCTTCCCGAAAGAAGGCTCTTATTCCCGCTACTCTCCTCTCTGCCAGGAAACAGCAGTCACTGACACTCCACAGTTCCTTCTTCCCCCTGTTATTCTGAAAAAAAATATCCCGCCGTTACCTATTTGTTACCAATTTGTTACCTCTAAGGACGTATGTTATAAGGTAAGGAATCGACGGCTCCACAGATCGTATATGATGCCGAAAATACAGTCAACAACCGTCCGGTAACGAATTGATCCTGACAAGATGCTGTACTTGCAAATACGTATCGGCAAGTACAAGGGGGAGAAGAAACAATGCATCCACAAAAGATAGAAAAAGAGGAGATGCTCCCATTTACCATCAAGGTCCAGCTGGAACAGACAGAAGAACAGGAGCTGCCCGAAGGCATTGTTTATGCCTATGACCGCAATGGCAGTTTTCTTGATGCTGCTTCCTTTCGCGGCACAGAAAAATTCACGGTAACATTGTCACTCCCCTTTGCATTGCACGGTGATACCATACGGATACTCATAGGGCCGAAAATTTCTGATGATACAGAAGGGGTACCGGAATGGATGCGGGAATCCATCGAAACAAAAGAGAGTGCTGGCAACGGCATTTCACCGTCGATTCTGGTTCGCAAGGGCGCGTATGAAAAGAGGATTCAGCTTAATGCTGAAGACAATACCCTTCTCTTGAATCTTTTCCCCCATGATTGGGAAAAGTGGATTCGCTGCCGCTGTCTAGTCAGGGGCCGATTGATTAAAATACTCCAGATGCCCGATGGGACAAATGAAGAACTCGGGGTGAGCAATGGTTGCGTCAAAATATACGAAGTTGACAAGTTCTCAAAGATTATTTCCCGGTTGCCTGATCGTGATCTCTCACGAATCCGAGACGACCTGCTAACCCTCATCAAGCATTGGCCTCCCGAATCCTCTCTGAGAACAACCCCCTCCATAGCAGGGCCAACGATTGGGCAACCTCCATTCCTCTCTGGCAAATCTGAAGAAACATGGCCAGGAGGAGAAGTCCCTGCCAACGTGTTCGATACAGGGAGCAGCTATCCGGCGCCACCCCTGGAGCCACCACACCCTGACCCACAAAATCCTTGTCAATACGAACAGCTTGCGGCACTGATTGCCCAGGATCTGGAAAGCGTCTTCCTGGCTGCTTCTGCCAGTCAACTGCGCAATGCGCTTATCGGCAAGGCAGGCATCCTCGCCCAACTCATCTGCCAATGGAAATGGCTCCATTTCCATTTTTCCAAAGATTTGATCAAGTACACATCCACCGATGAGCAAGGCAGATTTGAGACCTCCATCACCTACCCCTGCGGGGGCGACAAACCTGATCTCTACTTCAAGGCCGTGCAGTGCATTGCCTCCAGCCTGCATACCCTTTACGATCCCAACGTGGCCTGTCATACCTATTGGAACTACGAATGTGGCCGCGAAGTTGTTTTGATCACCACCGATCCAGCCGCCATAACCTCCATGCCCCCAAAAACAGTGCAACCGCCCTCAGGAGTCCCCGTCTGGATTATGCCATATGCAGTGGGAGGTATTCCGTTGAATAAGATCAAGCAACCCAGTGGCCTCACCAGCTATGATACCATCATCGACGCCCCTTTTGGCAATCTTCCCGGGCACAGACTCGGTTTCCAGCATGGGTATTCAAGTACTATCCCCACGAGCACTCTCTTTTTCTATCGCTGGCAGTATAAAAAAGATGGAGAAACAGCATGGCATGAGTTACGTGAACCCGTTGTCCGCCACTATATCAAAGAGGAGCCTGGCCAACTCCCTGCCTACCCTGTCTGTACGCTGGGGCCCAAATCAGTGCACGGCAAACATCTGTACCACTTCAAACCACATACGCCCGAGGACTGCGATGATTTCATCCCTGGCGGCCATAACTCCTGGCCGGTGGACGACTGGTTTGTCGATATCTATTCCGGGTTCATCGACACCTTCGACCTCCCAGGCGAAGGGGATGCTTCCGCAGGCAGATACAAAGTGAAACTGGAAATCTATACAGAACAGGGGACAATCGTTCCACCCGGTCCAGCGACCTTCCAGTTCATCATCCCCACTGGCAAGGATAGTGATGGGACAACCATTCTCAGCCGTAAAGCCGAAAATGATGAGCTTGACGGGGATGGTTTTATTTTCTCCCTCCACATTGACAACCGCAGTTGCCAGGCCAGGATCAATGCCCCCACCATCGGCCCCAGCAACGCTGACCCCGAATGTGGCTTTCTTCATTATCAGAACCTCAACGAGCAGCTCCTAATTGATTTTCATGCCCACCATCCCGCGCATTGCGCCATATTCAACTTTCGAATCGAAAGAAACAGCACCGAAATCAACAGTTGTGACGGTGCAGTGACAGATCTCTCGGTCAATGGCTATTCCAGTGATGGGAGTGGCCACTTCAGCAAGCGTTTTGCCCTGAGCAACCTGCTCAGCACCGGCAATAGTGCCACCTTTTCCGAGAGTCTATGGGTCAAGGCCAAGGCCACAAATGGCTGGGCAAGACTCTATCAATACGACAGTTATTGCACCCGGGCATTTGCGCTGGCACCGGCAGCAGCTGATACGCCAATAAAAGAAGCAGTTCAGTAGATCGCAAAGAGGACAGCAAGACTCGCAACCATAACAATATGAATTCAAACAGGTGTTACATGAAAAAAAAGAGAGGCTGCGATGGCCAGACTCGTTTCCTGGGCCGAATAAAAGCACCCTACCAGAAGGGAGCAGTGAATGAAGATATGTATTGATCCTGGCCATGGCGGTACAGATCCAGGTGCAGTGGGTAGATGCGGTGATCAGGATCTGTGTGAGCATGATATCGCATTGCAAATTTGCCTCTCTCTTGAGGAACTCTTGCTGGAGCAGGGGCATCTGACCTATCTGACCCGACGGGTTGACCGCAACCTGTCATTGCCGGCCAGAACACAATTTGCCAACCGCTACCAGGCCGACCTCTTTATATCCATCCACTGCAACGCCGCTTATCAGCCCACGGCCGCCGGAATAGAGACTTGGATTCATCCCTTTTCAAATGTCGGCAGACAGTATGCCACCCCCATACAGAAAAGTTTGACGCAAGCGCTTTCCGACCACAAAAATAGAGGCGTCAAGGAAGCCGATTTTCATGTACTCCGAGAAACGGCCATGCCTGCTGTATTGGTGGAAACAGAATTTATCAGCAATCCAGAGCAAGCAGAGTTTTTAGCAAAAGGTGAAAATCAACGTCGTATCGCCCAGGCGATCGCAGAGGGTATTTCTCAGGCCTGTTTGCAGCCAGCCCCGGCAGGTGACGAATCATAAAAGTGGCGCCAGAAAAAGCGAATGGTCCAAGAGGAGAAAAAAAGTATGACTGCACCGGGTCGCAAAAAACAGAGCAAAAAAACACACCATAATGCCCCCATGCCAAAGGAGCAACTGAAGCCAGCCAGGAACGTGGCCGGATTGACAGGATCAGCAGATGGTTCTGCTATCGTTTGCTCGATCTTATATTTTTCTTTTTCCGAGATGCCGTCATCAAGGATCATGGGTAGGTGAGTACGAATGAGAAAAGCTGGTACGGAGTTCGCTTAGCCAAATAGCAGCAAAGAAACACCAAACCAGAGAGTGTAACAAGCAGATCCATTCAACAAGGAGAATCGCAATGAACAGGCTTTATACTGAAGTGACACTTTCAAGCACAGGGGAAAAGGTCGGCACCGGATGGTTACCGCCAATGCCTGATTTGCGCGACTATACTGACCAGGAACCTGAAATTGCAAAGATGACAAAAAAACTTGGCCTCACTGCCAGTCAGAAGAAAAAAGCAGTTCTTCCTGAAAAGGTGGATCTTCTCCCCTGGTGTTCTCCGGTGGAGAATCAGGCCAGCCTCGGGTCCTGTACGGCAAATGCCGCCGTGGGAATTATCGAATACTTTCAGCGTCGCGCTTTCAACAAACATCTCGATGGATCCCGGCTCTTTATCTACAAAACGACCCGCAACCTGATGCAGGTTACAGGTGACACCGGGGCCTGGCTCAGGAATACCATGGGCGCCCTGGCCCTGTGCGGGGTCCCAGAAGAAAAATATTGGCCCTATACCGATGTAAGCCCCGATTTCGACAAAGAGCCACCAAATTTTGTCTATGCCGTGGCCGATAATTTTGAGGCCCTGCGATATTTCTGCCATGATCCCCTTGGCGCCAACATTTCCGGGAAAGAGGTGCTCTCCAAGGTAAAAATTTTTCTTTCAGCCGGTGTTCCTTCTATGTTTGGTTTTTTTGGATTCCCGTCCTTTAACAACAACACAGCTCCTGGAGAAATCCCCTATCCATGTCCCGGTGAACAGGCAGAATGGGGCCATGCCATCATGGCTGTCGGCTATGATGACAAAAAAGAAATTCACAATCCACTATGCGATCAGACAACAACCGGAGCCCTGTTGATCCGAAACTCATGGGGACCGGACTGGGGTAATGCGGGCTATGGATGGTTACCCTATGACTATGTAACCAACAAGCTGGCTCTCGATTTCTGGTCCCTTTTGAGCATGGAGTGGGTGGACACCAAACAGTTTGGTATCTAATCCAAACAGGGGTTTCCCCCATCAACAGATGGCCAATCATAAAGATCGAGGAAAATTTACTGGAACAAAACCATGACCGAATATCTCAACAGCAGTCATTTCCCCTCTTCATCAGCCGCCGAAGCGGATAGGCTGGCGACCGCCCTGGCACAGCTCCTGGACAAGGATTTTACCGGGAACCTCTATGCTCTATTGGCCGGATATCAGAAGATCCTTGCTGACAACAGCAAACGCCAGGAGTGGCCAGATGTCCACAACAAACTTGAGGTCCTCTTTAAGTGCGGCCGCTATCAAGTTGTAAATGGCCCCATGATCGGCATTCCTGTTTCCATCAGAGACACTGATTATTTCCGAGAGACCATCAAGAAAGCCGGTCGGGAACGGTCGCTGATAGCCGGGATCGAATGGATGGCCACGGCCTGGAACATGACTTTTGCCGACACCGGGCTTTGGATGGGGAAGACATTTGAACCGGTCAGCAAAGAGATTGTCGCCGCAAAAACCGGCAACAATAAACAATTATTAGCAAAATACAATAGAGCCAGCACACGGATAGGCCGCAATTTCTTCCGAGAACCCAATGATCCCGATATGATCCAGGGCCTTGGTCTGCCAGCCCTGACGCCACTGTGGAACCTGCAGCCGCGTCCTACATTTGAGCAGAAGACCCTGTTTGATGCAGAACTCCTGCCAGAAAATCTGACTCGGGAAAAAAATATTCCCTACAGTATGACCGGAGGAATATTCCTGGCCACTCCAGGCCAGTCGGTAGTGCCGGAAATGAATGGCAAAGAGGTCTATCAGCTGAACTATCGCTGGCCTCTGTTGGAGCCTGCTTTTCCCATGACTCGTCTTATCGATGAACTGGTAGAGATTGGAGAGGGCATCTATCTTGGACAGCTGGTTTTTGCGAGCAGACATTACAGTCTTGGCACGCTGCCTCTCCCCATAGCGAAGCAAGGCTCCGCAACACTTGGAGAGCCCTACACTGCAGATAGTGCTCTTGATTACGGATACCAGAACAATGGCTATTTCTTGATGATGGCCCCGGACCGAGCCGCAGAGGTCTATGCCGACACTGCCTTCCCCCAACTCCGGCCACGGTCAGGGGAAAGCGGATATGTGGAGTTGGGATACAATAAACTGGCCGCCCCCTCTCCTCCTTCATCAGGCAAAACAGGCAAAAAGGTGTATGATGTCGGAGACTGGACAACGGGTTGGCGGCATAACAACGAATTACGGACTAAATTCACCACCTTCATTGTGGAAGATTCGCCAAAGGACTCAGACACAACAGATGTACGGGAGATGCGTCGGGAAGATGAGTCCATTCTCCAGATGCTGCAACGGATAAGTCATGAAATTTCTACCAAGAGCAAAGAAGATGATCGTCTCCATCATTTTGAAAAATTACATCACCTGTTCAGGTGTGGAGTCGCACCTCTGGTCAACAACGGTCTGTTTCAGGGGCATGGCAAAAAGGGCTTTAACTGCCGGGTTGAGGGCCAGGAGAAACGAGACTGGTATGGCCAGGCTGATGTTGCCCATGGCTGGGATTACTATCACGGCGCCAACCTGAACCTGCATCTGGGTCTTGCCGACTCCTTCAATCCGCGCCCCGCAGAGAAGATTGATGACAGTCGTCTCTTTCCTGCAGCCATTGCCGAATCTCTTCTCAACAGCAGCGGCAGGGGACCAAATGTGCTGGACATGACCTGGCACAGTATCGGCAAGTATATCTTTCCCTGGGCCGGCAAATCATTTGAAACAATCAGCGGTCGTAAATTGAGCATGTTGCTCGACGAGAGCAAAGATCTTCAGGCCAGGTATCCGCTGCGGGTACAGGAATTGAAGTTGCATCTGGCCTCCAGACCCCATTACGAACTGGTGAAGAAGGCCGCCCAGGGATACTGGCAGCAGCCGGGGCTCTTTGATGAACATCTCCGGCATGGGTCCTGGGACGAGGGGATGCCTGGGGAGGACAAGGCCTTCTGGGAACAGGAAGCAGGCAATCATTGGCTGGACGGCTGCAATATCCAGGACAAGCGCATCCTGCTGGCAGATCCCCTGTTTCGAGTGATCGATATGAATTATCGCGTTCCTGACCCGGCATTACAGGCCGTTTCCGAGGCCGGCCCCTCCCCATTTGCCAGACAGGGATACATTTTTCTCGGTGTTTCCGAACGGCAATCCATACTGCCCATGAACAACAGCCAGGAAAAGAAGAAAAGGGTCTTTCAATTCCACTATCGCAGTCCCATGGTGGGCGGACCGGCACCCATAGGTCTGTGCCTCGATGAGCTGGTGGAAATCGCAGACGGCCTTTTTCTGGGCCAGCTCATCTACGCAACCGCCCTCGATGTTCCATACCATTCATCTGTTGATCCGGGACAATACCGCTACCAACTCTTTGGCTATTTCCTCCTCCTGGATGATGTCTGGCAGCAGCATCGCAAGGCCATCAAACTCGACACCTGGCAGGAGCGCTGATGATTAAAAAACAAGCAATTACCCGTTTCATTGGACGAGGTCTCTCATGACACCCATAACCCTTGCCGACATTGGCCTGAAAGAGTTCACCCTCCAAAACCTGCCACGTCTCCAGGAACTGCGGAGCCAATATTTTTCCCGCCGCCCCGAGATCTGTATTGAACGAGCCCGCTATATCACAAAATATCTGCGTCTCCATGATGATCTTGAAGATTCTCCAGAAATCAGGCAGGCCAAAAAAGTCAGTTACTTTCTCCATCGCAAGAGTGCCCAGTTCCATGACCGTAACCTCCTTGCCGGCAACACCACCAGCAAGGCTCTCGGGGCACCGCTTTTCCCCGAATTTTTTGCCCTGACCCTGTGGCCTGAACTGGAAACGGTTAGCAAGCGGACAAAAAACCCGCAGTTACTGACTGATGCGGAAGCCAATGAACTCAACCTGGAGATATTCCCCTTCTGGATGGACAGGAATGTCCTTGAGATTACCCGGACCCGCTTCGGCAACCCGAAATGCCTGCAGCTCTTTGAAAACCTGGTCTTTTTTATTGCCGCCAAGGCCGGTTGCATTTCCCATGCGGTCCCGGCCTACAGCCTCATGCTTGAACAGGGGGTATCTGGCCTCATCACAATGGCTGCCGAACGTGAAGGAGAACTGGCTGCGGCAGGAGACCCCAAAAACAAGCAACAGATTGATTTTTTTCGAGCCGTGCAAATCGCTCTGGAGGGGATCATAGCCCATGCAAAACAACTGGCGAAAGAGGCGGAACAACTTGCCAGGGCGGCTAACGATCCTGCAGAGGCCGCTGAATTTGCCGAGATAGCGGCTATCTGCCGCCAGGTTCCAGCCGGACCGGCCCGCACCTTCCGAGAGGCCATAAATGCTCTCTGGATCTGTCAGGTGGGAATTCATGCTGAAAATATTAACATGGCCATGAGTCCCGGCCGCTTAGATCAGATTCTCTACCCCTATTATCGGCGTGATATTACAGAGGGACGCCTGGATGTGGGCCAAGCCATTGAACTGGTCGGCTGCCTGTGGTTAAAAATAGCTGACAATGTGACCATGGTGCCGGAAGCCTCCGAAGAATTGTTCGGCGGCGCCGGTACAGTACCCGCTATTACCCTGGGTGGCGTCGATGCTAACGGTGAGGATGCAGTAAACGATCTGACCTATATCATGCTCCGGGTTACGGAACTCCTTGCGATTCGCGACCCCAACGTCAATGCCCGTTATGACTATGAAAAAAATTCTACAGCCTATTGCCGGCGGGTCTCGGAAGCTATTCTCAACACAAAATCTGTACCGGCTTTTTTCAATGATACAGCGAATATCACAGCCCTGACCGGGCAGGGTGAGACCCTGGAGCATGCCCGGGACTACGCGGTCATCGGTTGTGTGGAACTTGCCAGCAGTGGCCGTGACTACCCGGCTTCCAGCTCAATCATGATGAACCTGGCTGCGCCTCTGGAAATGGCTCTCTTTCGCGGTAAGCGGCCAATAACCGGAGACGAGCAGATAGGACCGGTCACTGAGGATCCATCAACGTTAAGGAGTTTTGAGGAGTTCTGGCAGGTCTTCAAGATCCAGTTGGACTGGCTCATAGGACAGGCCATTCAACTTAATGAATACATGGGCTCTGTGCATCAGGAAATGATGCCGTCACCGCTGTTATCTGCCCTTTTCATTGGCCCGATGGACAAAGGGAAAGACCTGATCCAGGGCGGCGCCTTGTATAATTCGTCTGGGGCCACCCACATTGGCTTTGCTGATGTAGTTGATTCACTGAACGCCATCGAACAAACCGTCTTCATCGCCAAGAAATTCACTTTCAGCGAGCTTCTGGAACAGGTCCGAGCCAACTTCAGTGGCCCGCAAGGGGAAAAGGTACGGCTTTACCTGCAGAACCATGCTCCCAAATATGGAACCGAGGCCCCGATCGCCCGAAAGAATAGTCGTAATCTGGTCCAGCACCTCTTTAATCTCTACCAATCCCATATCAATTATCGAGGCGGGCGCTATCGTCCCTCCTATTGGACCATGACCAATCATGCCGGTCTGGGTGGAATCAGTGGCGCCCTCCCCCATGGACGTAAGGCAGGGGAAGTCTTTTCCAGTGGCATGACACCGGTTTCCGGGGCGGCACCGGAACTGACCGCCTGTCTCAATGCTGTCGCAGAACTGGGAGGCGAACTGGTACCAGGAGGCTGGGCCTTGAATATCAAATATACCCCTGAAGCCGATGTGGCAAAGATGGCAGAACGTTTTGCCCAGACCATAGATGCCTATTTCCGGGCTGGAGGCCAGCAGGTACAGTTTAATATCATGACCTACGAAATGCTCCTTGATGCCAAAAAACATCCGGAAAAGTATCCTGAGCTGATGGTTCGCGTCTCCGGCTATTCCGCCTATTTTAAAGATCTGAATGAGATGATGAAGGACGAGTTGATTACCCGAACCCAGTATGGATTGGCGGACGGTCAGGCTGTGCCCCTGCCGGCTCTGCAATAACCAAGAGCTTACCAGTACCCCACCTTCACATAATCAGGCCGACGCCGGAAACAGACTCCGGATTCGCCCTCCTGATTACCTGAATCCGTGGCTCAAGTAAGTTATTCAATAACGAGGATTATTGACAATGATAATTCCCTTCATTGAGGAGTTAAATGCTATGAAAATGAAAGAGGAGATGTTTGATATCATCAGCACAAAGGGCATAGAAGAACTATGGGCGGATTTCAGAAATTGTTTTGACTCTGAAGTAGCAGAGGAGTTTTTAGAGAGCCTGTTGACCTTGATGCATATCATGTTTGTGGTGAATCATCACTATCGCCGTAATATCAATCAATTCAATGGTCGCTACCAATTCTGCAGCGAAGATGGTGAGATAACCGTTGGTGTGATTTTTGCTCACGGCCGCATGAAGGTGGTGGAGGGAATGGTTGACGCCCCGCATATTACCGTAACATTTCGTAACGGTAGGACCTTACTGAATTTTATCATCTCCCCGCGCCAGGATATACTCGGCTCCATGCTCAAACATGACGTCAGAACCGAAGGAAATCTGAATTATCTCTACAAATTCGGTTTCATGGCAAAGCAGCTGCAACTGATGATCCCGCAACTGGGATGAAAGCCCTGGTCGGAAATATAAACCGCTATGCTCTCCATGACGGCCCAGGTATCAGGACAACTGTCTTTTTAAAGGGATGCACCCTGCACTGCCCCTGGTGTCATAATCCGGAGCTCATCTCTCCCGAGCCGGAAATCGCCTTTTATCTTCAACGATGTATCAGCTGTGGGGACTGTCAGGCAATATGCCCCCAGAAGGCCATATGCATGGAGAGTGAAAATCGCCTTGATCGCAGGCGCTGCACCGGATGCGGTCTCTGCGTAGAAAGTTGTCCAACCGGGGCTCTGGTGCTGACAGGGAGAGAATATGAGCTGGAAGAACTTGTCGAATTACTCCTCCGGGATCGATTGTTCTATGCACGATCAGGCGGCGGAGTAACCCTGTCAGGAGGCGAACCAACGCAACAGCTACTCTTTATCAGCGCCCTACTGGAGAGGCTGCACCGTGAAAAAATCCATACAATCATTGAGACCAATGGCCTTTTTTCATACGAACAATTTGCAGCAGCCTGCCTCGACCACCTGAATATGATATTCTTTGATCTGAAATATTTGGATGCCAGACAACACCAACAAATGATCGGCAGCAGCAATACTCTCATTCTGGCCAATTTATGCCGTTTGTTAACCAGCAGAGCCCAGGACGTCGTTGTCCGTATTCCGCTGATCCCTGGTTATACGGCTACAGCTGAAAATATAGAGCAGATTGGCAAATTCCTCCGTCACCAGAAAGCACGCCACTTTTCACTGCTGCCATATCATCCATATGGCCTGGCCAAGGCGGCTGCAGTTGGCATGACTCCAGACCAGACACTCCCAACGCAGGCAATGGATCAGTCGGAGCTGCTTCCATGGCAGGAATTTTTCTATGAGTTAGAGATGGTAACCCCATAGAAGAATCCTGAAAAAAAGACAAAGAGGAGAAAAACAATGCAGATCGACTTTCATCATGCCACAACCTATGTGGCAGCACGGATAGCAGGATTTGACAGGATCCGAGCAGATATCATCGCCTATGCAGCCCAGTATGTTGATGATGCAACCAGCGACGGACCGGTCAGGTTTACCAATAAATTTCTCTATCAGCGCATCTCTCCGGCCCATCGAATGATTGATACCAGAAACACCAGGGACCTGGATAACCATCAAGTCTGGATCCCTTTCCACTTTTTACCCGGAAATGGGGGGATGGCGGCAGGCACAAATCCGTCCGGAAAGGCTGTCAACAGGTTGATCTGCACACCAGATTCGCCAATTGCCCGAGACATGGTCAAGCAGGCCATTATTGAACAAGACAAGCCCTATGGCTTACATCGGCTGGGGATAAGCATGCATGTTTATGCCGATACCTGGGCCCATCAGGGTTTTGCCGGCCTCCTGGATTCGGTGAATGAGGTGGAGGATGTCAAAGAAACCGGAAATTCCGGTGTCTTCAAATCAGGACTAAGGACCTATCTGGCGGATTTTCTAGATGATGCCATTCCAGCCCTCGGCCATGGTCGGGCAACCATATTTCCAGACATGCCTTTTTTAAAATGGCAGTACAGAAATCAGGACAAAGAACTTATTGAGCTGGATAACAGCGAAGAATTCTGTACAGCGGCCAATGAGATGTGCAAGGCCATGCAGCGCTACCTGCTCGGCGATACCAATGCCCAAAGCGAAGGCATTGGAGCTGCAGACATGCAAGAAATAAAGAAACTGTTTGAGACAAACAGAGAAAAAGAGGGGCCCGACAGACACAAAAAATGGCTGGAGGCCATCCGCAACGGCACCTTCAGTTTTGGTTCCGAAGATATCTCCTACAAGGGAAAATCGGAAAATTTCTGTAACGATGGGCCAGACAAATCATGGAAGGAACAGGCTCTCGGGACCAATGCCAATATATGTAAATATCAATACCGGCCATCGTTTCTCAAGAGTGACTGGAAACTGTTTCACGATGCAGCGCTTGCACACCGGTTTTATGTCATCACTGAACTGTTACCGGCCTATGGAATTTGTGCCGCCTGAGTGAAAGGGAGCTCGAATAAGGACCGGGATTTTATTGGCCGTAAGCTGCCATTTTCCAGGATCGGTTACCTGTTTGTTACCTTATGGCCTGTATTCTCTTTACTGAGAATACAGTGTGCTCTCCCTGTCACCGGCAAATACCGGCAGGCCACAGCTGTCTCCCCTTACGGAAACCTTTCCCCTGCAGGCGCGGGAAGCGAGGTGAAGGAAGTGGGAGACAGGCAGGTGGCAGCGCCTTCACTCTTTATTGGCCATAGCCCCTTACGAGGTGTCATTCATGCAAAGCCTGCAAGATATCGACTGGTCTTCCCTGATCAGCGGCAAGGAATTTTATCCCTCCCCGGTGGCCTGGCAGGATGAACTGCTCTACTTTCTCTTTGTCGACCGTTTTTCCGATGGCAGGGAATATGGTGGCTTTGCCAATATCAGTGGTACCGACAATGATGGCCCAACAGCTGCACGGACGACATCACTCTTTAGAGCAGAGAAGCATGCCTGGCAGGCGAACCGCGAATCATGGTTTGAGGCCGGCCAGAACTGGTGCGGCGGCACTCTCGCAGGTCTTCAGGATAAACTTGGATACCTGCAACGGCTGGGGATCACCGCCCTGTGGCTGAGTCCCGTCTTCAAACAGGTCACCGGCAGTCATGACTACCACGGCTATGGGGTCCAGAATTTTCTGGAGGTCGACCCCCATTTCGGTACCCGTGATGATCTGAAAAATCTCGTCGCCAAAGCCCATGCCGCTGGTATCCGGGTTATCCTCGACATTATCCTCAACCACAGCGGCGACGTTTTCGCCTATCAGGGAAACTACCGTTATTACTATCACAGAGGAGAGCAGTGGCCGGTAGCCGGCTTCCGGACTCACAGCCAGGACCACGGCACCCTGCCCTTTGCTCCCCTTGCCATGGATCTCTATCCCCAGGCCTCGCCGGACGAAGCCGTCTGGCCCCTTGAATTTCAATCAGCAGAGGCCTGGACCCGACAGGGAGAAATCAGGAACTGGGATAGCTTTCCTGAATATCTGGATGGTGACTTTCTCTCCCTCAAGGACATCTACCATGGCTCCGGCACCGATAATCCGGCCACGGCCTGGGATATTCTCGAATCTATCCGCTGCTTCAGGACGGCACCTGCCCTGACCCATCTGGCAGAGGTATACAAATTTTGGATCGGATTTGCCGATCTTGACGGGTTCCGAATTGATACCGTAAAACATATGGAACCAGGGGCTGTCCGCTATTTCACGAACGTTATCCATGAGTTCGCCCAGTCCCTGGGCAAGGAAAACTTTTACCTGATCGGCGAGGTGACCGGTGGCCGGCCGCATGCAGTAAATATGGTCAACACCACAGGCCTTGATGCCGCCCTTGGTATCAACGACATCCCTGACAAACTCGAATTCCTGGCCAAGGGCTGGCGCAGCCCTGGAAATCCTGATACTGCTCAAGAGGAAGGATATTTTGACCTCTTCCGCAACAGCCTCCTGGACAACAAGCACACCCATCAGTGGTACTCCGGCCATGTGGTCACCCTCTTTGACGATCATGATCAGGTGGGAGTGAAGCATAAGTTCCGCTTCTGCGGTCAGCAGCAAGACAGTCACCAGTTTCTGCCTCCTGCTCTTGCCATCAACCTCCTCACTGCAGGGATCCCGTGTCTCTACTACGGAACGGAACAGGCCTTTAACGGCGCAGATAAACGAACGGAAGAGGCAGACTACAGTGATGTCTTTCTCCGCGAATGCATGTTTGGCGGCTCTTTTGGCTCATTCCAGAGTAGTGGCCACCATTTCTTTAACGAGGGGCAGCCCATCTATGGATTGATCCATGCCCTCAGCAGCTTACGCAAGAACCATATCAGTCTCCGCCGCGGCCGCCAGTATCTGCGCCAAGTCTCTCCAACAGGAACGGAAGGTGATTTTCATTTTCCACAGCCAATCGGCGAAGAGCTGCGCTGGGTAGTGGCCTGGTCACGTATCTTTGCCGGCCGGGAATATTTGTGCGCCATCAATACCGATGCAACACAGGCGCTCACGGTCTGGGTCACCGTTGATCATGGTATCAATCCGCCCGGCGCCCAGATGGTCTGTCTGCTGGCAACAGACAGTTCCGAACTGGGGACAACAGTAGAGGTTGAAGAGAAAAACGGCTCAGCAGTGCGCCTCACGCTGCCAGCGGCAGGTGTCATAGTTCTCCATTAATCTCTTCACCATGGAGAACGGTTCAATCGCAGCCAGAGCCAGAGAGAAGGGGAAGAGATCCATCAGAAACGCTTTGTTGGCCCTGGTCAGCCGTTGCCGCACGCTTTCTGAAACATCAATTACGACAAAGCTATACAGAGCTGAGGGAGGAAAATCAACTATGCGAGCACTCTTAAAAGCCTTCGTGACAGGAGCGGTGATATGTTTTTTTCTCTCACCTCATTCTCTGGCCTGGGCCGAGAGCAACAGTGCCCAGATCGGTCCGGGACTGGTACGTTACACCAATCCGATGCACCAAGGCCATCGACTTGACTGGTGTCTGAGCTGGGCAACTCAGTGCGGTGAACCTGCAGCCTCGGCCTGGTGTAAATCGAAAAGTTTTGACCAGGCCAACAGTTGGCAGAAGGCACCAGATATCGGAGAAAACACAGCCACGATAGTTTTTCAGAGCGGCAAGATTTGCGACCAACCTTTTTGTGACGGTTTTGCAGAAATTGTCTGTGATTCCCTGGAGCCCGACATACTCGTTGATTTCATAGGCCAGGCAGCGACGGCGAAATGGACAAATGCCTGGCAGGCCCTGCCCTTCCCGGGGAATGCTTCTGACTCCAAGGGGTTTGCGCGACTTCTTGACAGTGTCAGACTTGAAGATAAACAGATATACCGCCACGTCCTGGAAACGCACCCTCACTGGCAAGCTCGGGGCAGGATAATTGGTCGTTATCCTAATATCACTATTCCGCATCATGGCGCAGAATTTCGGGCTGAAATTGGCTTTTTGGACGGAGCCGCAGCATCAGATGGGGCCTACTTTGAGGTCTGGGCTGAGTTCCCTCAATATCAAGGCATTCCCCTGCGACGCGGGTATCATAAAAAATACAGCGGCTCGGTAATCAATGCCTTCAGCCAGGACCTTTCCCTCTTCCGTGGCCTCACTGGCACCGTGGCACTTGCTGTGGAGGCGGGAGAAAAAACAGCGACTCAAGACTGGGCGGTGTGGGTAAAACCGCGCCTTGTTTCTCTGGAGAACGAACATGCCTTTGCCTCCTTTATCGGTGGAGCCGTTGGCTCTCGTCGGAGCGGAAACAGGCTTCTGAACCCCTGGGGTGGTAAATCCGGGCAACTGTATGGCAATGTAGCCCTGTACCTGGCCTTTGCCCATGTACAAATGAACTATTCTGTACGAATAGATTCCTATTACCAGGACCAGTTCATCAGCAGCACCGATTTGGGCACTGTCCGGGCAGGTCAAAAAGAACTCTGGTACTCACTGCCAAGAACCCAGGAAGGGTCTTGGCGGGAAAGCGTTATATTTAATGGCACCTACGTCGGTGATTTACGCTATATGATTTCCAGGATCGGAGAATGAGCCGGGATGCAGGCTGCGCTTGACATCTGGGATGTCTGTCGGATTTAGAGAATCGTAGCGAAAATTAGAGAAATCGAGACCATATTTTCATGGATTTGATGCGAATAGCAGGCCTATTTAACGAAAAACTATGGAAATCTGGGCCGACTTGTCAAGTTTGCAGCAGATTTATATCTAAGTCCGACAGGCTCCTAGAGCAGCAACAAAGTGAAAGAGAGAAGGGACATTCCCCGGAAGAGGAATTTTGGAAACGGAGGCACGGGCAACCCTGCTGAGCTGATTGCCTTAAACACAGGAAATAAAGTGAGGAACAATGGCAAATAACAATATTCTTTTCATATTACTCTCTTTTGGCCTCTATCTTCTCTTTGTCCTGGTGCCAATCATACCAGCGGCCCTGCTCTACAAATGGTTTCCTGACTCTAAAGTTTCGGCCAACGGCGTCTTGTCCAATTTTAAAATAAATTCATCTGGAGCCTTTGCCGCATATATTGTCACAGTGCTCTTGGGATATTTCGTTGTTGCAGATATCAAAGAGACAGTCCTTGATCTCGCCAAGAGCAGCTCTTCCTATGTCTGGATAGTTCGCGGGAACCTGCAACTTCAAGACAAGAACGGAAACAATTTAGACGAAGCATCACTGTTTGACAGGCTGTCTTTTGATTTTAAGCCTGATTTTTTACTGCAAAAAAATGGGAATGTGGACTTACAGATTCCAGGCCCGGCAAGCGGAGAAGTTCCCCAATTTTTTATTACCATCAATGTGGATGGCTTTGGTCAGGAAACCCTTTGCCTCTCGAAACTGACAGAGGATGAGGCCATTATAGATCGGGATTCCCATCTCATTCACCTTAAAAAACCTGTAATTGTACGGACCCTCAATGATCCGGAGCAACTCTACGGAGGGGGTGACTATATTAATCAATAGGAGCTTATCCAAGAATAGATAGTCCTTCTCAAATCGAGAAATTAGCAAAAAAGCAGCACAGCCATCTGTCTGGTTTTACGAACATCATTTTTTAACAATTCTGAAGAGTTGGGGAAAAATGGCATTCTCGGACACGCTCTTAGAGTAACAGCATTCGAGAGTAAGAGAAAGGCCACACCAAAAACAAAATCACAAAAAAGAAGAGAGGAAGAACATGAAACTGAGAGTGTTACTGGTCATTATCTGTTTCTTTTTTTACGGAACCACCCCTGTCGGTGCGACCGACTTAAGAGGACGAGTGGATGGCATCGGCCAGTGGGCGTCAGCCCCCTTTCCCCTGGCAAAAGCCTCTGTTGAGATCAAACGGCAGGACAACAGCCAATCGGTGGTAGCCGTCTATCGTACTGGTCGAGACGGTATGTATTACTTTCGCAATGTGTCACCAGGGCAATACCTGTTGGTTGTCAATAATTCCCTCACCGTCCCCATTCAGGTCGAAACCACACCACTCCAGGATATTGGCCCCTTATTGTTTCGCTATTAACAAAGCTCAACGCCTCTGTTGGAAGCCGAAGCAGCTGAGAATAAGCGTCCTCCTGTATTGGCGACGGTGAAGTATTCATCTCCTGCCTCTCGAGTTTTCTTTTTCTCTTCCCGATGATAATCCCAGTTTATCCGGTCAAGTGATCAGAGTACGATCAGCCCTCGATGCCAGATGGCCAGCCGTAGACAATCTTTTTTTTCGCAAGGGTGCCTTGAAAAAATAGAATTTTCCTTCCAAATCGATGCATGAGAAAATTTTAGTGCAGGCATCTCTTTGCTATTCATAGAATAATGTTTTTCTTATAACGAAGAGTTTGAGCGAAAAGGCACAGTTGCAAGGTGCCTCAAACCTGCTTGCCTCTGACAGACTCAGATAATTCTTCGCTGCCTCTGGTGACACTTGCCCCAGCATCCGATTCTCCCCGCAAAATTACAGAGTACCCTCTGCTGCCTTCCGTTTGCGCGGCCAGAAGAGACAAAACAAGAAGATTTCCCCTTGCCAGAGCAGGCGCCATTCTTGTACTGAGCACTCCCCATATCTCCTGAAAGGACAGGAAAGAGGAGGTTACCTTTCTGGTCGCCGCCCACACAAACCGCCACCAATGTCATATAAAAGTCGAAAAAACATTGACTTATAACTTACTGTTTTGTATTAGTAATTACAAAGGTATTTTTTGTTTTTGCCCCTTGTGGAAGGCAAAAAGGGGTTATTAGAGTTGCCGATATGAGGAACTTCTGCGGCGAAGAGCGTCCTGAGAGAGGATACTGGCAGCATGGACGTCAGATTGCATCCGCCTTGACTGGACTTTTTTTTCGCCAGAGTCGTTCGCCAGAGCAGTAGATTTTAATCATCTTATGAGATAACAACAACTCCTTATCTCCCTGACTTTTTCTGACAGTGAGGACGGACCACATGGATTCTCCGGCACTCCCTCAAATGTATAGTACTCAGTCTTCGACCTCAAAAGTATCAACTGAGGCCACAACAGGACTCGGGCACATTGGCCTCGTATCATGGTTCAACCTGGATTTCCGCCACCTTGCAAGACTGCTATACCAGGCCTCCCTTGCTGAACAGCAAGGTTCTTTGTCTCCCCGCCTCCAATTCCTGCAGGAGTCCCTTCAAGACACCCCTTCACTGGAGGTTTATGAACAGCTCTACACCACCTTTCTTTTACTGGATGACCATGATGCCTGTTACGCCTGCACAGGTGCGGCGATCAGCTCTATCTGGGCCAGTGGCCAAGATTTTGGTCGCTACGACATCTGGCTTTCAAGAACGAATTTTCTCCTCAAGCGATCCGCCAAGGCTTCCCCACTAGCCGTTGCTTCCCTGCTGGGCTACAAGACCCTTGTCGAGCTTACCGGCCAGGGGAATCTAGACCTTGCGGCTATCCCGTATACTGAGCAACAACACTGGGCGGAAAAGTCCGGGTCTGTCTCCTTGCGTCTTCTCCATGCATCCACTGCCGCTTTTTGTTCCTTCTGGGCAGGTGACCTCACAGCTGCTGAACTCCTGTTAACGGAAACGCTCCCCTTAAGCAGGATGGCAAACAGCTCAATTTTGGCAACGCTTCTCTATAACTCCTGTCTTGGTCTCTGTAAGGTGATAAAAGGTGACATTACCCATGGAGTTGCCTTATTAGAGGGAGTCGTTGGTCACAAAGCCTTTTCCCTGATGCCCTTGGCCGTCTATCTCCACCTGTACACAACGTACCTGTACGGACTCTGTCTTTCCGATGATCGGGCCAAAATCGAGGAAGTCTCCAATCTGATCATGTTGAAAACCATTCCGCCATGCAACTACTACCATCTTGCCTGTCTCCATTTGTGCCTGGGTATCGCTGCCCTACGGCTGGGAAAACCACGCAAGGCATTGCTGCACACTGAAATTGCCGAGCAACGGGGAAAAATAAGCGGCAGTCCGCTCATTCAACCGATTGCGGCCTTGATTCATAGCCAGGCACTTGCAGACCTGGAGGAGGATGCCCAGGCCCTCAAGCATTTGAGCGCCTGGCTACCCCGTTGGCAAAAAAAAGGATTTGCCTTATTTGCGGCCACCGGTTCCCTCGAAATGACGGCCATCTACCTCTCTCACAACAACTTCAAAATGGCCGCCAGGCATCTTGATATAGCCCAAAAAAGCCTTCCCCGCGGAGAACAGTTGATGCCATTATTCCGCAATGAAGAATTTATCCAGCAGATAAGGGTCGCAACGAACAGGGAAAAAGCTCCGGCCTATCCTGTTCCGACTGTTGAAAAAAACCCGATTGTAGCCATTCAGACCCTTGGCAATTTTTGCCTGACGATTAATTACCAACAACTCTACGACAGGGAATGGAAGGGACGGCGGCTCAAACAATTACTCAAAGCCATCATTGCCCTTGGCGGAACCAAGGTTTCCTTGGAAAAACTTTCTCGTCTGTTCTGGCCAGACAGTGACGGAGACCACGCCCTGAACAATCTCAAAATGGCCCTGTCGCGATTACGGAGGGTCGGTAGTGACGATTGCACCTCCCCTGCCAACTGGCTGGTCGTGAAACATCGACGGGTTTCACTGGTTCAATCAATCTGCAAAATTGATGCCTTGGAGTTTAGCCGAGCCATGAAGAAAATTGACGATTCGGAGAACGAGATGTCCTTGCAACAGACCCTTGCATTGTATAAAAACGATTTTCTTCCTAATGATGAAGATCCATGGATTTGTAACTACCGTAACCATCTGCGCAAACTTTTCATCGAAGGTGTACTTCGCCTCGCCTCTCTCAGGGAAACAGATGATGCAATCCTCCTTGCCTTTCTTGAACAGGCCCGTCATTCTGACCCGCTCAATGAAGGTGTTTACGCCTGCCTGATGGAACATTATATAACCACAGGATTTCCCGCCTACGCCCTGGATATTTTCCATAAGGCAGAAAAAGTCATTTCCCTGCACACCGGCCTTCAGCCTGGTGTTTCTCTGCAGACCCTTGCTGCGCAGGCAAAAAAAACCCAGCCATACCACTGAACACAAGCGTATCTTCCCCATATATAGGCAGGATATCTTGCCGGCTTAGCCCCCAATCAACTCTTCATTCAAGGTACCTCTTCAGGGAATGGCCAATAATTGCAAACAACGGCTCTGTAACTGGTTAGCATTCAAGATCGTTGCAGTTTCATTTCTTCAACCCAGCAGTAAAGGACCGGCACCACAAAGACGGTGAGCAAGGCGATGATCATACCGCCAAAAGAGGGAATGGCCATGGGAACCATGATATCCGACCCTCGACCACTTGAGGTGAGGATGGGGATCAGGGCAAGAATGGTGGTTGCCGAAGTCATCAAGGCCGGCCGAATACGTCTTTGGGCGCCAAAGAGGACCATCTGCCGAATATCCTCTTTGCTGGCCATGGGGAAGCGAGTACGAGAATCGTCGAGATAGGTGGCCATCAAGACGCCATCGTCGGTGGCGATACCAAACAGGGCCAGAAAACCGACCCAGATGGCCACGGACAGGTTAATGGTATGGACCTGAAACAGCTGGCGCATGTCTGTACCAAAGAGTGAGAAACCGAGAAACCACTCCTGACCATAGAGCCAGACCATCAGGAACCCGCCGGACCAGGCCACCAGGATCGCCGAAAAAACCATCATGGTGGTGGCCATGGATTTAAACTGGAGGTAGAGAATGATCATGATAAGCAAGAGAGAGAGCGGCAAAATCATAGCCAGACGCTTCTGGGCCCGAATCTGATTTTCATAGTTCCCGGCAAAGGTATAGGAAACGCCAGCCGGAAGCATGAGCTCAGCGGATTCAATTTTTCCCTCCAGAAAGGCCTTGGTCTCTTCCACCACATCGACCTCGGCAAAACCGGACTTTTTGTCAAAGAGGACATAGGCCGTAAGAAAAGTATCTTCACTCTTAATCATCTGTGGCCCCCGGACATAGCGGATATCGGCAAGCTGGACGAGCGGGATCTGGACGCCACCCGGAGCAGCCACCAGAATTCGTTCCAGGGCCTCAATGGAATCCCGCCGCTCGCGAAGATACCGAACCCTGACCGGATAGCGTTCCCGGCCCTCAACCGTGGTGGTTATCGTTTTGCCGCCAACGGCCACCGCAATCACCTCCTGCACCTTACCGATCTGAATGCCATAGCGGGCAATGGCCTCACGGTCAATGACTATCTCCAGGTAGGGTTTCCCCACCACTCGGTCAGCCAGCACAGTGAGGGGAGCCACCGATGGGACCTGCTTGAGCAGTTCTTCCATCTGGAGGCCGACCTCTTCGATGGTCTCCAGGCTCGGCCCCTTGATTTTTATTCCCATGGGGGCCCGCATTCCGGTCTGCAGCATAACAATACGGGTGGCAATGGGTTGCAGTTTGGGAGCAGATGTCACTCCAGGGATCTCAGCTGCGCCAACAATAGCCTGCCAAATATCATCGGAACTGCGAATCCCAGGCCAAAGGGTCCGACCAGGATTCAAGGATGGATCAAGGGGCATGCGCCAGATCCTGAAGGGCCTGCCTCTGGAATCTGGAATCAGTCGGCCATCGTCGTCTCTTTCAAATCGTCCCTGCACCAGATAGGGAAGGCCATCATCTGCCGGTAAAGGGACTCCATTCGGGTTTCTGAAATAATCTTTTCTGTCCCATCTGAAGGCAAAACGGAGCCGTTTACCCTGATCATCAAGGAGATACTCCGAATGATAATTGATAACGGTCTCAATCATGGACAGTGGTGCCGGATCAAGTGGCGTATCTGCCCTGCCCAGTTTTCCCACCGCCGTTGCAACCTCAGGAATGGCGGTGATTTCCCTGTCCTGGTGAGCAAGTACTTCCTGCACTTCCGAGAGACCGGCATGGGGCATGGTGGTAGGCATGAAAAGGAAAGAACCCTCATCCAGAGGAGGCATGAACTCCTTGCCCAGACCGGGAAAACTATGAGCCAGCCGGACCATGGGTCTACTCTGACGAAAGGTGTCAGGCGCCCAGCCAGTGAGCTGCGGCACACCGAGCCAGACCATGGCTCCAGCGAGGATAACAAAGAGGGGCAAGAGGAGAAAGAGCACTTTATAGCGCAGGCACCAGCCGAGCAGCCAGGGATATAGATGCTGAAAAAGCTGGAGGAAGCCAAGCACTCCCCCGATCAGTAAAAAAACAAAAAGGCAATTCACAACAGTGCCTTTTTCCACACCCAGCGGCTGCCATGTATAGGCCAGGAGCAAGGTGATGATGAGGATGGCAACCCAGTTTTCCAGCCGACCAAGGAGAGGCATAACAGAATTGGGTACCCATTTGAGAAGCAACCGATAAAGCCCTAAACCGACCAGGATCAGCGCCAGGAGATGCACCTTCAACGCCAGGACAACGCCGGCGATAATGAGCAGGAGAGGCAAGACAAACTGAAGCAGCCCCGGCCTTTTCACTTTTTTAACCCTGGAAAACAAGAGATGGGCCAGGGGAGGCAAGACGGTAAGAGCGATGATCACCGAGGCGATCAAGGCAAAGGTCTTGGTGTAGGCCAGGGGTTTAAATAATTTCCCCTCAGCTGCCTGCATGGTAAAGATAGGCAGGAAACTGACAATGGTGGTCGCCACAGCAGTGAGTACGGCGCTTCCAACTTCCGTGGCAGCCTGGTAAATGATGAGCAGGGTCGATTCCTCCGGGGCGGATTCGTCGAGTTTTGTGAGGATATTTTCACAGATGATGATGCCCATATCGACGATGGTACCAATGGCAATGGCAATTCCAGACAGGGCTACAACGTTGGCATCCACCCCAAAGACTTTCATACCGATAAAGGCCATCAGCACTGCCAGCGGCAACAGGGCAGAGACCAGGAAGGAACTCTTAAAATGCATTACCATCACCAGGACAACAATGATGGTGATGAGGATCTCCTGACCAAGGGCAGTCTTGAGGGTACCCAGGGTTTCATAGATCAGACCGGAACGATCATAAAAAGGAACAATGGTCACCTTACTCACTGTCCCGTCGGCCAGGGTCTTGCTCGGCAGGCCGGGACTGATCTCCTTGATCTTTTCCTTGACTCTCTCAATGGCTGCCAGGGGATTATCTCCGTAACGAACCACGGCCACTCCCCCTACGGTCTCTGCCCCGGCCCTGTCCAGCACTCCCCGCCTCAGTGCCGGACCAAGCGTCACAGTTGCGACGTCGGACACACGGATGGGAATATTATCCACGGCCTTGATCACTGCCTTTTCCAAATCCCCCAGACTTTTGACAAAACCAATGCCCCGGATCACGTATTCTACCCGGTTAATCTCAATGGTGCGCGCGCCAACATCGAGATTGGACTGTTTGATTGCAGCAAAGACCTCAGCCAGGCTTACCCCCTTGTCATGCATGGCATCAGGGTCGACATCTATCTGATACTCTTTGACAAAACCTCCTACCGAGGCGACCTCTGAAATACCCGATACCCCCATCAAGGCGTAGCGGACATACCAGTCCTGAATAGAGCGCAGCTCCGCCAGGTCCCAGCCTCCGGCAGGGTTTCCTGCCGGGTCGCGGCCTTCCAAGGTATACCAGAAAATCTGCCCCAGCCCCGTGGCATCGGGTCCCAGTGCTGGTCGTACGTCCTCCGGCAGGGTTCCCTGGGGGAGACTGGACAGTTTTTCCAACAACCGTGATCTGGACCAGTAAAATTCGACGCTGTCGTCAAAGATGACGTAGATGGAGGAAAAACCAAACATGGAGTAACTGCGCACCGTTTTGACCCCGGGCAGACCCAGGAGGGACACAGTGAGTGGATATGACACCTGATCTTCCACGTCCTGTGGTGAACGCCCCGGCCACTGGGTGAAGACAATCTGTTGGTTTTCCCCGATATCGGGGATAGCGTCTACCGGAACCGGGTCACGGGGCAAGCCACTGAGCGAGAGGTCAAAAGGTGCAACGATAATCCCCCACCCAACGACACCCAATAACAAGAGGGCTATGATCATCTTATTCAACAGGCAAAAGCGAATAAGGGCACTGAGAAATGAAGTAGGCGGAGGCAGTTGTTGGCTGGAGTTTGTCATAATCTCATTGGTTGCAGGAATGGGTCAAGCAAGGAAGAAAAACACCTGTTTCCCATTCTCTTCTCGAAGGGGGGAACAATGCTCTGTCTTCATTCTATCAGACAGGCCGAACAGCAGTCCTGGCAGGAAAATGAGCAGATGGAATACAGGTGAGATTCTGGTGAGCAGTTACTCTGTTATCTGTTGGCGAACCTCACCGCAGCGCAGCATCATGGCACCGAAGTATGGATTGCTGATCTCTTCCGAAGGTGCCAGCCAGGTGGCACCCTTGTTATCAAAAGCCATGGGACAGAATTGGACGTAGATCGGCACATCGTCCACACTGCCGAAGGTCTCCACGACCTGGGCCAGCGTCAGGCTCAAGGAATAAAAGAATGTCCGCATCTCGGCCAGGGTCTCTGCTCCTCCAAGAAGATGGATATCCTTGGTCAAGCGACTGACAAAACTATTTACCTGTTCAAACCCTGTCTCCTGAAGTCCTGCAATGACAGCATCTGCAGGAGGACTCAGGGAAGCACTGTCTGCAAGGGCGGCTTCAAGATTATCTGCAGCCAGGTCTTGCTGGAGGACGAAATAACGAGTCAGCAAAAGACTGATCTTTTCTCTCAGTTCAACTGATCCAAGACGGGTTGCAGCTACGTCATTTAAGGCAAAACGATTGCGCAGCTGGTGAAAGTGTTCGGCCATGGTGCCATACAGATGTTTGGTTTCACGGCTTCCTTCAGCTTCCTGAAGCAAAATGAGGTCACTGCGAAGGAGCATGGACAATTCCAACCAACTCAAGAGATCTTTCTTGGGAAGGTTGTCCTCCTTGATTCTATTCAAACTGGTGGAAAATTGGGTCAGTGTTGCTTTTTGCTGGCCAACATCCCCCCCATGAAAGGCCTGGGAAAGCTTGGCAAAGCTACGGTTGAGGAGATTGAGCCTGGAGACAAAAAGTAAAGGCAAAGAGGTATCCACGCCTAACACTTCTTCCCGGTAAGGATTCATCAGAGAAGGACGGCCCTGGAGCTGGATAGCCGAATCAATCTTAAAATTGCCCCGGGTAACCACCAGTTCTCCTTCCTTGAGGCCGCTGTGTACCTGATAAAATTCGCCACGCCGCTGACCCAGAATCACCTCCCGTCCCACATAGACTCCCTTCTCGTTGGGCAACTGGACATAGACCAGGGCACGTTTCCCGGTGACCAGGGGGGCTGAAGCCGGAATGAGCAGTGAACTTCTTCCAGGATCGTCGCTGGCCATACTGGAAGAGGTGGCCCGAACAAACATGCCTGGTTTGAGCTTTGCTCCCACATTGATAACATTGAGCCGAACCCGGACGGTTCTACTTTTATCATCTACCAGGGAATCTATATAGGCAACCTCACCCTGAAAGGAGGTGCCTGGATAGGATTCCACCGTAAAATGGACCTGCTGCCCCAGGGCTATGGCCTGAATATCAGACTCATAGGCCTCCAGAATAACCCAGACCTGATCAAGATCGGCCACGGTATAAATGGGACTGCCGGTCTTGACATACATCCCCTCATTGACATCTTTTTTGATGACAATACCACTCAAAGGGGCAATCAAGGTAAGGTGTTCAGTGGGTTTCCCCTGCTGTTCAATTCCCCTCAACTGTTCATCACCAAGACCTAACAGGCGCAGCTTCTCCCTGCTTGCCTCCAGGGTGCGTGCTGCTGTCTTTTTGATAATCTCGTTGGAGGAATGCTCCGCCCGTTGCAAGGCAGAAGATGCCTGGATGAGTTCGGCCTGAGCACTCAGCAGTTCCGGGCTGTACACCCTGGCCATAGCTTGTCCACGTCGGACATGAGAACCGGTATAGTCAACAAAGAGTTTATCAATACGACCATTCACCCAAGAGGTGATGGTACCCACCCGCGTCTCATCATAATCCACCTTGCCCACCATCCGTACCTCTCTGGCGGTGTTACCCCGGACCACCGGCTGCACCTCGACCTGGGCCATTCTCCGCGCCCGTTCGTCAAAGCTTATCTGCCGCAAGCTCTGTCTGTCTGCACCACTTTCTTTTTTAATCTCAATAAGATCCATAAAACAGATGGGACATTGACCAGACTCCGGCAGCCGTATCTGCGGATGCATGGAACAGGTCCAGACCGTTTCCACTGTTCCGGCAGCGGCTTGCTCCTCTGAGTCATGCTGATGCTCCGCCCCTGACTGGGCCGCAACAGCCCCCGCTCCCCCTGCCCACAGGAGGAGGAAAATGGAAAAAACAATAAAAAAGCGTAATGATGCATTCCGCATAGTTAGGCTCCTACTTATTAGTTTCGATCTTTTCCGGATCCTGTCCCATTTCCTTCAGCTTCTTGATATATTTTTCCGGATCCTTGGCAAACTGTTCCGGACAGGCCAGACAGCAGAAGTAGACCCGCTCGCCCTTATAATCAGCAAACAGTTCTTTATTGACGATGGTACCGCCCATGACCGGGCAGGTCGTCTGAGCTTCAGCAAAAGCGCCGGTAGCCAGAGAGAGCAACAGAAAAGCAGAAAAGATGCTGCTCATACTGAGTGTTTTCAAGGTATACATACGTAACTTCCTCTTCGTTATGGTTATGGTTTGAGCCTCTGACAACAGGGAACATGATCTCCTGTCCCCCCATTCATTGTCTCTTTTTTATTCGGCAGTTCCCCAATCAGCCAGGGTCACGCCGGTCCGGAACTCCAGGCGGGCAACAGCCAGGGCACGATCGGCAACAGCCCGGTTCACTGCAAGCCTGAAATCAAGTAAACTTTTCTCCGCATCGATGAGTTCCAGGATACTTGACTCCCCCGTCTGGAAGCCATTGACAGCGACCTCCAATTGCTGTTCAACCTTAGGCAACAGATCATCTCTATAGAGGGCAATCCTGCGCTGCGCTTCGCGGTAGGCATAGAATTCCTTTTCCATTTCGACAGTGAGCATACGAATCTGCTGCTGCTGGGAAGATTGTGCCGAACGGATACCTGCTTCTGTTTCAGCCAGCCTGCCATGACGTCGGTCGCGGAAGATGGGGAGATCAACCGTCACCCCGGCGATAATTGGATCCCGACCGCTGTCCGGGGGGGTACCGAACTCCGCAGAACCGGTAAAAATGGTTTTCAGAGAAATATTGAAATCCGGATAAAATTCTTTTTCTGCCAGCTCGTTGCCAATCCTGGCTTGAACAATACGCTGCTCGGCCTCATGAAGTAAGGGGGCATTCCTCAAACCAAGGGAGAGGATCTCTTCTTCTCCCCGGACCAGGACAACCTGGGGCAGGCTGTCCGGGATGGCACGACTTCGCTCAGACTCACTTCCAAGGAGGTTATTGAGAGAGATCCGCAGCGGACCGGCCTGATCAACAAGGGAACGACCCTTTTCTTCAGATTGGGAAAGTTCAATCTGAATCTTCAAGACATCAAAATAGGTGGCCTTACCAGCAGCATAACGGCTGCGGGCAACCCCTTCAAGATAACGTAACAATTCAAGATTATCAGCAACCGTCTGCTGTGAACGACCGAGGAATCCGTACTCGATGTAGGCCTCTTTCACCTGTCTGGCCACATCTAGTTCAACAGTTGCCATCCTTGTCCCGGCGATAGCGGCATCATGGTCACTGAGATCACGCGCCAGCGCACGTTTATTGTACCAGGGGAACGTTTGACTGAGGGCGACAGAGCCATTCTGGGGTCCGGTCCTGGTCTCAATCGGCACCAGGTAATAGTTAACTACCAGTTTTGGATCCGGCAATACGCCTGCCTGCCGGATCTTTTCCGTGCTGGCCCGAAATTCAGCCCGGGCCTTCAGCAGGGCATCATTCCCCTCCAGGGCCTGTTGGAGATAATTCGCCAGGCTGGCTGATCCCTCTGCCAGACAGAATCCAGCGGTGAGGAAAACAAGAACCATCACCAAAGGAATCATTTGAGCTGTAGTCTTCATTTTTTCGATAGGCATACCAGTTCAACCCGCTGCTGAGATTATCTTTCCCTGCTTTTATGTTTAGCATTTACTATGCCTAAACAACAAAGAGGGCCAAAAACAAGACAAGCAATTGAATCAACGCAAGTAATTACATATTGAGGACAAAGAAAAAATCAAACGACCCGGGAGCAATAGAGAATATTCTTCATTGGTGTGGAGAATATTCTCTATTATTCAGACGAGGAGCCTGTCCGAGGATAGACTCCTATAGCGCTATAGCAAATTTTTCCAAGCGGTAGATCAGCACGTGACGGGGAATCTGCAGGAGGCGCGCCGCCTGGGAGCGATTTCCTTCTGCCTGGGAGAGGGCCTGTTCGATCAGAGTTTTTTCCACCGCTTCCAGAGAGACCCCCCCGGGCGGTAACTGAAACTTGCCAGTGGAATTCTGTTGTTCGCCATGGGGAAGGAGAATGTCTTGAGCGTTAATTTTCGGACCTGAGCGCAGAATAATGCTCCGTTCCACCACATTCTGCAGCTCTCTGATGTTGCCAGGCCAATCATAGTCCTGCAGTTTCTGCAACCCTTCAGGACTGAAGGACACCTCTGCTGGAGCGTCATGTTTCTTTAAAAAATGGCAGACCAAGGCAGGGATATCATCCTTCCGCTCTCTGAGAGGGGGAAGGTGCAGGGGAATCACCGACAAACGATAATAGAGATCTTCACGAAAATATCCCTTGGCAATGGCATCCTGGAGATTACGATTGGTGGCAGCAATAATACGAACATCCACTTCTTCCTCTTGCTGACCGCCCACAGCTTCGACCTTTTTTTCCTGGAGAACCCGGAGAAATTTGACCTGCATATCCGGTTGCAAATCACCAATTTCATCGAGAAAGAGCGTTCCCCTCTCGGCCCGCTGGAATCGTCCCTGACGATCTGTTATGGCACCGGTAAATGCCCCCTTCACGTGACCAAAGAGTTCGGATTCAATAAGATTTTTGGGAATGGCTGCACAGTTCAAGCCGATAAAAGGTTCTTTTCGCCGCGGACTACGGCGGTGGATCAGCCGAGCCAGCACCTCTTTTCCTGTTCCCGATTCACCGGTGATAAGGACTGTAGCCGTTGATTCAGCCACCTTCAAGGCTGTCTGCAGCAGTTCGGCCATGGCCGTGTTCACCGTTTCCATACCGGCGGCCCCGGTGAGGCGATTAATTTCCTCAGTCAGGTTACGGGTACGGCGATGGAGATTGTGCATCTCCAGGGCCTTGATGCAGGAAAGACGCAATGCATTGCGATCAAAGGGTTTGGCGATAAAGGTAAAGGCACCCAGCTCCATGGCTCGAACCGCGAGTTCGATGGAGCCGAAGGCAGTGATGATAATCACCGGTATGTCCGGCTGCTCCTGCTTGATCTGTTTCAGAACATCCAGACCATCCACATCACCCAGCTGGACATCGGTGACAACAATATCCGGCTGGACCTTGTGGAAGGCGACAAGCCCCTCCAGGCCGGAAGATGCGGCAAAAACGGTAAATCCAGCCTGACTCAGATTATACTCCGTTACTCGCAGCAGACTGGCATCATCGTCTATCAGCAAGACCGTCTTCATGGAACACCTTCATACGCCATGGGCAGGAAAACAGTGAAAACTGCACCGCTGCCGTGCTCCGGGCTCTTCACTGTAATCGTACCGCCATAGCTCGCCACAATACGACTGGAGATGGCAAGTCCCAGGCCGGTTCCCTCTTTACGGGTAGAGTAAAAAGGGGTGAATATTTTTTCACGGTCCGCTTCCGCAACCCCGGGCCCGTTATCGGAAAAGACAATTTCCACCTGACCAGCATTCAGTCTGCTTTCCACCTCAATTATGCCATGTGCTTTCAGCATATCACAACTGTTGAGCAAAAGGTTCATAAAAACCTGAGCCATCTTATCTCCAGCGATCAGGACATGATCCGTCTCCTTTGAGAGTTTCATCTTCAGGACAATATTTTTGTGGCGAATATTATTATCCAAGAGCCTGACCACCCGCTCAATGACCTGCGGCAGAGCTTCGAGTTTTGGGTTTTCCGGGATTGGTCTTTGATTTCTTGAGAAGCGGAGAACCTCTTCCACCGTTGACGACAGACGATCCGTTTCCTTGAGCAGGATTTCAGCAAACTCATGTTTAGGGTGATCCCGGGGAAAGTCATCGGCAAGAATCTCCACAGCTCCCCTGATTGAGGCAAGGGGGTTTTTTACCTCATGGGCCAGAGAAGCAGAAAGCTGACCCAGGGCAGAAAGTTTCTGACTGGCATGCAGCTGTTCTTCAGCCTCAACCAGAGTACAGGTTTGTTTGTGGAGTTTTTTGTAGGATCGTTCCAGTTGCCCGGAAAGGTCTTGATACTTGATCCGCAGCTGTTTTTCCCTGTTGGTGATACTCCCGACAACAATCCCCGCACCAAGATAAAGAATTATTTCAGGGAGTTCTGAAAAATAAACATTGGGTCCCAGGTGATAGAAGTGGCGAAGATGGGGAATAAAGGCTAGAGAAGTACAGACTGCCAGGAACAGGCCTCCACGAACTCCGTAGAATATGGCAGCCACTACAATGGGAAAATAGCTGACCCTGCGATAAAAATCATGGAGAGCAAGCTTTTCGGTTGGAGTGACGGCATGCAGCACCCCAATACTCACAACGATCAGGAGCAACAGAAAAATAGTTGTGTTCCGGGTTGTTGACATGGTTGCTTACCGTGAAGGAAATATTCGACGCTGTCAATATAACAACTATCATCGCCTCTATCGAAATGCAAGAGTGCCTTTTCTGGAGATGAAAAAGATGGCCAATACCGACATCCAGAGTGTGCGGAGTTGCGGCCCCACAAGTTAGCCGGCCTGGCAATGATTCATCCCCTTGCATTCTCCTTCGGCAATGATTAGTTTTTGCTTTTCCTCCATATAATCTGTACACGTCAACTCATAGAATCACCTGCCCCTCCCCATCTATAAGGTCCTTATTCCATTATGAACGATTTTATTCTCCAACTCATCATCCTGGCCCCACCAATTCTCCTGGCGCTCACAGTTCATGAATTCGCCCACGGGTATGTGGCATACCGCCTGGGAGACCCCACGGCCAAAGCCATGGGCAGACTGACCCTGAACCCCTTGAAACACCTGGACCCCCTCGGCACTTTGGCCTTCTTCATTATTAAGATCGGCTGGGCGAAACCAGTGCCGGTGAACCCAGCCTATTTTCACAATCCACGCAAAGACATGCTCTGGGTGGCCCTGGCAGGACCGGCAGTGAACCTGGCATTAGCCATTATCAGTGCCCTGGCCACAAAAATAGTCTGGTTCATCGCATCCACCATTCCCTATTCGCAGTTGGCGGAAGCCATCCTTGTGCCCCTGAATCAGGTCCTGATGGCCTCTGTCTGGATCAATCTGGTTCTTTGCATCTTCAACTTTCTTCCCATTCCGCCTCTGGATGGAAGCAAAATCCTGGCAGGCATCCTGCCCCCGGATATGGCCCGTTCTTATGCCTCTGTGGAGCGCTATGGATTTGTCATCATCCTCGTCCTCGCCTTCTCCGGACTCCTTTCCAAGATGATCCTGCCAGTCATCTCATTTGCCAGGAATATCTTGTTGTAGGGTTGCGGTTTGCGGGTTGCGGGTTGCGGGTTGCCAAAAAAGCGAAAGCCCTCGTTGACACAAGTCAACAGAGGGCTTGGGGTGGATAGAACTGAGCAGTGAATTGTTGTAACCGTTCAGCAGCACTCCATCTTCATCCATTGAGGTCTTCTCGAATAGCATGAGTATGCTTCGAAGTCCTGGCTGAACGAATAGAAGGCAATGCTAAACAGTTACAGAGCACTTATCTGCCAATTATTGGCCATTAGCTGAATGGTTACGAATTCTTTTGCTCCTGACGCACTCAGCTGGCCAATGCTTCCTTTACCGCCCGACCGAGTTGGACTATGGAGTAAGGTTTTTTTATAAACCCGCCAGCTCCACGTTGGAGAGTCATTTGCACATCATCACTCTCAGAAAAACCACTGGCAATGATTGCCCTCTGCCCGGGATAGCGCTCGAGTATCTCCTCATATGCCTGCCGCCCGTTCATACCCGGCTCCATGAGCATATCTATGACAATTAAGTCAACCGCTTGTTTCTTTACAAATTCAACAGCCGACTCACCAGAGTCAACAGAATCAACCAGGTAGCCGAGAGATCCTAACATCTGAGCAGCGATATCCCGCAGTTGCGGTTCGTCATCGACAACCAGAATAGACTCACCGTTGCCATCGATTTTTTCTATGAGAACCTTTTCTCTTTGGACAACATCTGTTTCCGTGGCCACGGGGAAATAGAGTTGAAAACGTGTTCCCTTATCACTGCTTTCAACAAATATTTTACCAGCATGATCTATCATGGTATTCCAGACTACTGCCAGACCAAGCCCGGTACCGCTTCTCCCCATAGCCTTCTTGGTATAAAACGGTTCGAAGATATGTTCGATGCAAGTCTTGGGAATTCCAGGTCCTGTATCTGTTATCGTAAGGACAACATACTCCTTCTCTGCCAGCTCATGCTCCTTCGCCCACTGTGGATCCGGAATAATGCTTGAGGTCTTGAGAACAATATCTCCGGATTTACCTATGGCTTCAGCAGCATTCATCACCAGGTTCATGATACATTTTTTGATATGAACCGGTGAACAGGATATATCCGGCAGATTCTCAGCAAGATTTTGCAGGCATTGAACTTGTGGGCATAACGAAAAGATGTGCCGATGCTCTGGCGAATCAAGATATTCCCTGATTAAGGTGTTCAAGCTGGAAACTTTCTTGATACTGGCCACTCCGCGGGCCACGGTGAGCAGATCAGCAACAACTGCTGCTGCCCGCTCTCCTGATTTTTTGATCTCTTCGATGGGTTTTCGCAGTTCACTTTCCTCGGACAGCTGCAAAAGGAGGAGCTCTGGATACCCAGTAATACCAGTGAGAATGTTGTTCAGATCATGGGCAACACCGCCGGCCATGAGACCGATGGCCTCCATCTTCGAAGCACGAAATAATTGTTCCTGCAGGACTTTCTTTTCCTGTTCTTGTCTTTTTCGTTCTCCGATGTCATGGCAGGAACAGAGGATAGCGATCTCATTATCCAGAACAATACGTTGAGCCCGTACCTCCACAGAAAACAATTCACCAGAACGTGCCCTCTGGGTTGTCTCGAACTGGACAGAACCACTCCTTAAAACCTCTTGCAACATGGCACTGATCCCCCCGCCTTCACTGTCCATATAAATATCTATTATTGTTCTTGCTTTTAATTCATCCTCACTAAGACCCAGTCGATTACAAAATTGTTTATTAGCACTTAAATAATGGCCCTCAGCATTAATAATACTAATTCCATCACCCGCATTGTCGTAAAGGGTCCGGTAACGGGCCTCATTGATGCGCAGTTCTTCAGTGCGCTCGACAACTTTTTTCTCAAGGGTATTCGCTGATTCAACCAGGGCCCGCTGCGAACTTTCCCGGAATTTTTCATAGACCAGGGCAAAAAGGAGAACCGCAGCAAAGGAGGGTATAAAACGAAGGACCAGATCCTTACTGTAGAGATTGATCATTGACGAGTTGAGATCAACGATCATAACCACCAGACAAGATATAAAAAAGAGAACCGACACCAGAAGACCCTTTTTGCTGCCGAGTAAAAAAAATGCAAAAAGGGGAAAGGTGTAGCTCCAGAGAAAAGCAGTTCCGGAGATGCCGCCGTCAATGAAGAGATAGAGGTACAGGCAGTACATGACGGCAATGCCTGTGTAGATGCAAAAAATGAGATAGCCCTTGAGACGTAAGAAAAAAAGAATCCCGAACAGGATGAGAGCGACCAGAAAATCAAGAGTAGCAAGTACCAAGCCTCCCTGCATGAAGGCAATGGCACCAAGGAGGCTGAGAAAGAAAATCCCAATGGAAACGATGCCATACATCAGGCCGGTTTTTCTTACCGCATCTTCGTCAAAGGTACTGGTTATAAAAAGATGCTTCCGAATAGCAGCTATACAGGCGGGAGGAAAAAAAGAAGTAAAATCCATTAAAAAAAGTACCTTTTGTTCTTATTGATAAAAAAAAACAGCAGGGTCATTTTTCATTTGTATCCTGTTATCCTTCCCATGTAAATAAGATTCCGTACAAAAAAAAGTGTGAGAGGCGGGAATGTAAGGGAAAACAGGTACACCTACATAAAAAGATAGCCTCTTTTGTTACAGTTTTGGCGGTCCGAAAAAGTAAAAGCCCCCTGCAGACAGAAAGTCGACAAGGGGCTTCATTTTACAACTGCTGCCAACGATTCCTTTTAGAAATCGTAGCTCAGACCAAAGCTCAGGAGATGGGCTGAGGCGTCAGTAAAGGTGCCGTTTATGGTATCATTGCTGACACTGCGGCTGGTTTTATAGTCATAGAGGTAAGCCACTCCCAACTCTATCTGCTCATTCACTCGGTAACGGGCCCCAAGGGAATAGAGGAAAGAATCACTGTCAGGCAGCTCAAACCCAAGGGTAGATTCAGGTACAGCAGTTTCATCATAGGCAAAACCTGCCATCAGAGTCCAGGTCGGATTCAGCTCATAGCTCAACCCTATCCGATAGGAATCACTGTCTTCCCAGTTTTTGGGAATAGGTTGATTAAAAACAGCAAGCACCGGATGGGTAACAGGGGCATCGTACTGAAAGGCAATATTTTCATACTCTGACCAGTAGGTCCTGTCCCAGGTCAAATCAACAGTGGCCTTTTCTATGGTGTAGGCCATGGAAACACTGAGAACGGCCGGAGCCGGCACAGAAACGCTGCCACCGGTGAATAGAGAGTAAGGCCGGGGATAATTGGTACCCATGTTCACATCCCCCTCAAGATCCAGATCGACGTTGGAACGATAGGTCACGGACAGATTCATGTTGTCCATGGGACGAAGAGAAGCAGCCAGGTTCCAGCCCCACTCAACAGTGTCCCCATCCATCCCCCGATTGACAGCAATTCCGCTGTCAGAACGAACCGCGTAGTTGCTGAGCTTGGCCGAACTGTAGAGCATACGAACACCGCCAGCCAGGGAAAACTTGTCGCCAATCTGGTAGGCCACAGTAGGATTGATATCAAAAACCTTGAGACTGTACTCCTGGGCATAACTCCGGGGAAAAGGCTGTGTCCAACGCTTGGCCAGTCCGAACGGGGCGGTGACGGAAAAGCCGAAACGGAAATTGTTCATCTCGGGAGAAACCAAAAAGATGGTGGGCAGAACAAAATGCTCAGTTTCTGACTCACCATTATATGAGGGAGTACGATTGTCGGTATAAGTAATCGCTGGCAGATTAATATAGGTCAAAGCCCCCTCAAATTGCCAGGCATCCTTCAGCCAGGACATGTTGGCAGGGTTATAATAACTGGCATCAGCATCCATAGACGAGGCGACATTGGCCCCGGCCTTAGCCACGGAATCCACAGACTGCTCAGGAATACGATACCCTGCTGCCCAGGCAGATCCAGTGATCAAAATGGAGCTCAAGGCCAACACAGAAATCTTCTTTTTCATATTCTCCTCTCATTTTCCTTTATAAAAACAATTAACTCGCCAGCCTGACTCGATGTTCCAGACTGACAGCTCTTCCTCTTCTCTATACTTAAACACAAACGAACAATGCCATGCGAACACCACCCTCCCCGAAAAGCAGTAATCGCTGAGATGTGGCAAATCTATGGCAGCAGGGCACCTCCGTCATAGAGGTAGCGCTTGATTTTATGAGTTGCCGTCTTGATAAAGGGTTCCCGTCTTTCTACTATTCGTGCCAGACGTGACGAGGTCGACAACTGCTTGTTTACCTCCTTGCGCATGTCAGCAATCAGAGAGTTGATATATTCACGGCGCTCAACCCTGGACTGCCCCTGAGTCTCTTCATCAATAAGCTCATAATCTGGATAAATCCAGCCGTCAAGCTTACCATTATTTTCCACCACCAGAGCTTCCACCACCCACGGATACACATTCAACTTATGCTCGATGGGTTCAGGGTAAACGTTCTCACCGTTAGCCATGACGATGACATTCTTCGATCGTCCGCGAATATGGAGATTTCCCAATTCATCAAGATACCCCAGATCACCAGTTGCCAGCCAGCCATCTTCGCTAAGCACCTCTGCCGTGGCATCAGGATCATTACAGTAGCCCTGCATTATATTTGGCCCACAGCCATAGATCTCACCAATTCCACTCGTGGGATCAGGATTAACAATCTTAATCTCTACTCCGGGGAAGGGTTTCCCTGCTGAGCCCACGACAATGGTGGCGTCGCCGGGAGGGCCACCTGACAATATAGGTGCTGCCTCAGTGAGGCCATAGCCGATGAGATAGGGAAACCCAGCCTCTTCCAGAAATTTTTCCACCTCAGGATTCAGGGCCGCCCCGCCGATCCCCATCAACTTGAGATCTCCACCAAAAAATTCTACGAGCTTCGCCCCAATCTTCCGGTACACAAACTTTCGACCAAAAGAAAAGCGACAAAGAAAAGAGAGCAGACGGCTCTTTTCGATCTGCGGCATAACCCGTTTCTTATAGATCTTTTCCATGATCAGAGGCACTACAAACATCACCTTTGGCTTCTCATAGTTACAGATTTTCTGGAGGATAGCCGGGGTTGGGGTCTTGCCGGCATAGGCAATCTTACACCCCTTGATCAGGGGAAGAATGAAGCCCAATGTAAATTCATAGGTATGTGACATGGGGAGCACCGAGAGAAAAACGGCCCCGCTCTCTACTGGAATCATGGCCGCGGCGGAATAGGCATTGGCTGTTAGATTTTTATGGCTGAGCATCACCGCCTTGGAATAACCGGAAGTACCGGAAGTATAGAGAATGGAGGCGAGATCGCCCTCATCCACTTCAGGGAAGGATATGCCCTCACCCGCCTCCACTTCTTCCTTCATTGCCATGGCCTCCTGGAGGTAGGTAGAGAAGGGGATTACATCCACCACTCCCGAAGTCCCTTCCGAGTCATCCAGAGTAATAACCTGATGCATATTTTTTTTGTTCAGCTCATAGATTTTTTCAATCTGACGCTGGGTGATAAAAAGGACCGGAGCCGCCATTTCATTGAGGATATGATGGACATCAGCTTCCGGAAGGTCGGGAAGAATGGGTACCGCAATGGTCCCGACACGAATAATGGCGAAATAGGCGATTCCCCAGTTATGAGAATTCTCGGCCAGAATAGCGACATGATCCCCCTTTTTTACCCCTTCTCTCGTAAGACGAACAGCAATGGCTATGATACGAGTATAAAAATCGTCATAGCTCAGAGGAGGTTCGGTAGCCATGCAAATGGCAGGCAGATCAGCATACCGATCAACGCTGATATCAAGTATGTAGTTCAGGGTCATCCGCACATCATTCAAATCCGGCATGAAAAACCTCTTAACAAAGATTGTGGTCAGGAGAGATGAGACACTTTTGGGTTGCTCCAGCAGCCTTGGCCATTTCCTCTCCACCAACAATAAAATGGATATCTGCAAAATTGATCACAACGAGCTTTTTTTTGGAATTTATAGTACCTAAAAGTAACTTTTTGGTCAATTAAGAACAAAAATGGCCCGCAGCCAAGATAACAAAACTCCTTTCTTTCGATGAGATAGCTGTTTTGCCTTGACAGAAAAACATGAAACATATAGATTTTTAAAGAAGAAACTGTACATTGTGGACGTATGTTGCTTCGACATCCTGAGGTAAAATAGAGGCCATTGATGCATTCAACCAGACATTTTTTTATGTATACTCAACGCCCTTCCCAACTCTTTTCATTACTCCTTTGCATTCTCTTCGTTCTTTGCTGTACGACTCTGCACAGCTCCACCCTCCCTGTCCTCGACGACACTACCAAATGGGAAGTGGAAGAAAACACAACCACCACCGCAGACCCAAGCCCACCAGTTGCCCAGCCAGTGAGCGCTGTCAGTTCGCACCCTGTCGTTCTCGGGTCTGCTGCCGATATCAGCCAAACAAAAAACAGAATTTGTGCTGTTGTCACCACCGCAACCACAAGCAAACTGGAAAGAAAGATTTCCTCCAGAAGTGCTATCATCATTGATGCCAAGACTGGAAAAACCCTGTTTTCCAGGAATCCGGATGCACCACGCCAGCCTGCCTCCACCATTAAGGTGCTGACCGGCATGATCGCCCTTAAATCACTGAACAGCAGTGAAAGCGTATCCGTAAGTAGTAAAGCGGCACGACAACCCCGTTCCAAGATATACCTGGATCAGCGCAAGGTGTATATGGCAGACGATCTGATTAACGCCGTTCTCCTGGCCTCTGCCAATGATGCCAGTGTCGCCCTGGCGGAGAAAATTGCCGGAGATGAACAGCAATTTGCCAAGATGATGACCCTGCGGGCCAAACTCTGGGGAGCCCAGAACACCGTATGCAAGACCGCCACCGGACTTACAGCAAAAGGACAGACGAGTACAGCAAGTGACCTGGCCACCATCTTTCGTCATGCCATGAACGATGAAGAATTTTCAGACAGGATGAAAAAAGTCAAGACCCGGACCACCGATGGTCAACTTCTGCGCAACCACAACAAGGCCCTCTGGCAGGTCAAGGGAACTCTGGGCGGCAAGACCGGCTACACCAATGCAGCCAGACAAACCTATGTGGGGAAATTCAAACGGGGAAAAGACGAGATCATTGTGGCTATCATGGGCAGTGAGACCATGTGGGCTGACATCAAAAATTTAGTCGAATACGGTTTCCAGAAAAAGATAACCCTCTCCGAAGAGATTGACGACCTTACCCAAAAGACAACGCTGGTGGCTGAACTCTAAGAGCTTGTCCGAGAAGCTGCTCACCCTGGGCATATGCCCCTCGACAGAGTATCCGCTTTGACCAAAGATAGTGTGCTGCCCACCTCGCCTCACAGCCTGCGCAAGCCTTCCACAGTCAAAGTTACAACCCCATATTCTTCTTCCACTCGTCCCCACAACATATACGGACAGCCTGAGAAAAGATGTGGGGCATAGCGGCGATAGACCCGGGGAAAAAATGTTGTTTCTACCACCCCTGTTTCATCCTCAAAAGTCAGAAATTCCATGACTTCTCCACTTTTTGTCGATACCAGTTTTCTACTGAGCAACCACCCGGCAAATGAGACCTGTTTTCCTGTGCAATGGTCCATTTCAGAGGCCCGGGTCCGTCCCTGCAGCTTAGGGCCACAGAGCAAAAGAGGATGCCCCCGGCACAAAAAACCGAGTACCTGATATTCCCGACGCAGCAACTCTCTGGGGGCCAGCGCCTGCAGACAGGGCGCATCAGGCAACTGCAACCCAAAGAGAGGGCTGCTTTTTTTGCTCCTGGCCAGACAGCGAAACTGGGAAAGCTGCCAGAAAAGCGTGCTCCGATTCCTGTCTGCTGTCAAGCCATCCAGGGCCCCTGACTGAATCAAGGCCCTGGACTCATCTTGGGGGGGCTGGACCCGCTGCCAGAAATCAACACTGGATGAATATGGCTGCTTTTGCCGGTATTGGACAATCTTCCCCATCACCTCAATTGAAAGCCCCTTTACGGCCATCAGCCCTACCCGGATACTTTTCTTGCTGCCCTTCCAGCGAATTTCACTCTCCTTGACACAGGGAGGCAAGACACTCACCCCCAAGCGCTTGGCCTCCGAAACATAGGCGAAGGTGGAATAATAGCCCCCTTGGTTAGAAATAACGGCGGCCATAAATTCTGCAGGATAGTGGGTTTTGAGCCAGGCGGCCTGAAAGGATACCCGGGCATAAGAGGCAGAATGCGGTTTGCAGAACGAGTAGCCGTCAAAGCTCATCATCATCTGCCACAACTTCTTTCGCGTTTCTCCATCCACCCCCTGGGCGGCACAGCCTGCATCAAACTCCTGTTCATAATCTCGCAGGCACAGCGCTCTATCCTTCTTGGACAGGACCTTGCGCAGCCCGTCGGCCCGGGCATGACTGAAGCCGGCCAGGGCCACCGCCACTCGCGACACATCTTCCTGATAGACCATGAGTCCGAAAGTCTCATCCAGGACTTCGGCCAGCCGTGGATGGAGGTGCTGCCATTTCCCTCCGTGCAGGCGGCGCACATACTCGCGCACAAAGTCATTGGCTGCCGGACGAATGATGGAAGACTGGAGGACGAGCTGCTCGAAATCGCCTGTGCCTGCCTTTTGCTGCAGCAGTCGCATGGCCGGGCTTTCAATATAAAAGCAGCCCATGGTTTGGCCTGCTGCCACTGTTTTCCTGGTCTCGAGGTCCTCTTCGGGCTGCCAGTACTCCTCATCAAAATTGCAACCGCTATCCTCTATGGCGGCAATACTGTCCCGGATCACCCCCAGGCTGCGATTGCCGAGGATATCGATCTTCACCAGCCCTGCCTCTTCTGCCGCATCCTTGTCCCACTGCATCACCACTACGCCCTTGGCAGCACACTCCACCGGCACATAATCTGTAACCGGCTCAGGAGTAATGACCACGCCGCCGGGATGGACAGAGAGATAACGGGGCACACCAATCAGCCGGGAGGCCAAGGCCACAATTTCCGGCCATGGGGCGGCAAGTTCTCGTCCCTTCAGGGCCGGCAGTCTGTGCAAAGAGGCAAGCAGAGGTTCCCCGTGCTCCCCCCCCAGACCGGAGAGGTATTTGCCAAGGCCTGAGACCTCTCCCGGCGGCAGGCCAAAGGCCTTGGCCGTTTCCCGTATGGCCATTCGCGGCTGGAAACAGATAATGGTGGAAACCATGGCCGCATGGCTGCCATACTCCCTAAATATTTGCGCTAATACCCCATCCCGCTCATCCCAGGAAAAATCGATATCGATATCCGGAGGATCGAGACGGCCAGGGTTCAGAAAACGGGCAAAATAGAGATTGTGTTTCAGGGGACAGACATTTGTGATTTCCAGGCAATAGGCCACCAGCGAGGCCGCACCAGATCCCCGGCCACAGATACGAGAAGGACGGCCTCCCTTCTTGGCCCGGGAACCATGAACAATATCCCGCACCACCAGAAAGTAAGAGGAAAAGCCCATGGAATCAATCACCCGCAACTCATACTCCAGCCGCTCCACCACGGCCTCGGAGAGGTCGGTACCGTAACGTTTACAGGCCCCCCTGTAAGATGCCCGACGCAGGGCCGCAGCCACCTCTTCCCCTTTTCCTTTCCAAGGGGGCATGACAATTCCAAAACTGGGGCCGGAAAAGTTGCAACGCCTGGCAAGATGGTGGCTGGCGGCCACGACCTCAGGCCAGACCGCAAAGCGTTCCCGGTAGACCGCTGGCGCCTCCAGCCACGCAGGCAGCGGCCTCTTCCTGTCTGCTTTCAGATCCAGACGGCTATTGGTCCTGATCGCCTCCATGAGCAGGAAGAGATCGCGATCTTTTTCCTCGCCCAGGGCGGCTGAGGGTGTGGCCACAGCAGGAATATGATGCTCCTTGGCCCACTTCCTCAAACGCCCCCCATTCTCCGTGGGCCTGTCTCCCAGATCGGCAGCCAGATCCATTCCCTGTTTTTGGAGGCCCTGGAGAAGGGCCAGAGACTGAGACAAGAGCAGAAGGCCCTCACCATATATTCTAACTTCTCTCAGCAGGGAGAAATCCGTTTCTCCTTTTCTTCTGCTTATCAAATGACATAAATTGACATAGCCAGCAGGATTTTTCACCAGACAGATAACAGTTTCCTCATTTTTCAGGTCAGTTACTTTTGCCCCTACCAAGGGACGCAACTGCTCCTGCCTGCAGGCGGCAAGAAATGGCCAGAGCCCGGTGAGGGTATCAGTGTCGGTGAGGGCCAGCCCTGAATAGCCAAGCTCCTTTGCCAGACGACAGAGCTTGGCCGGCGAACTCGTTGCCTGCATCAGGGAATAATAAGAATGAAGAGAAAGGGGAAACATAGAAGATCAGGAAGTGTCGAATATTGAAGAGGGAAAAGTTTAAAAGATAAAAAATAGGTTTGCGGTCTGCGGTCTGCGGTCTGCGGTCTGCGGGAAAAATCTTACCTGCCGAGTGAATACATTGTTTCTTTATCTTCAGTTCTTAGTCTATCTTTAGCTAAAAATTTATTTTCAGACTGTCCGCCTTCCTTAACAGGCCGTCCCCAGGCGGATACTGCCACTTCCAAACCTGGCATACACCGCATCCATGGCAGTCATCACCTTCTCCTGTTGCAGCTCCCGGGCTGAACGAAGGACAAAGAGGGTCTGCTGCCGTGAACGGGGCAGGAGCCGATCGCAAACCAGGATACAGCTGCGAATCCGCACACGACGCTGCCAGGCCCGACTCAAGGCAGTCAGGGCCAGTTGCCGCAGGAGGAAGTCATTATCCGTCCCTCCCGCCTGGGTGGCCTGGCGTACCGCACCTCTGCCATCGCTGTATGTCAGGCGAACGCCAATCCGCTGTCCGACCTTTCCCTCCTGACGCAGCTGCCTGCCTATGACCTGGATCAGAGCGGTAAGAACGCCTTGCAATTCGCCGGGATCAGCGGTATCGCCCTCAAAATGGTGCTCACGGGAGAGCTGGCTGCCCCCGGTTCCTCCAGGTATGACAGGTGTCCTGTCCTGGCCCCGACTGGCAGCATACAGGTATTCACCCCGTCCCTGAAAAGGAACCGCCAGCTGTTCCCGCTTCAACTGCGCCAGCTGCCCAATACGGTCCAGGTTAAAATCCCGCAGTAAACCAAGTTCCTGAGCACTGAGCCCGGGAAGCAAGGACAGGGGCAAAGGGGCGAGAAATTCAGCCTCTTCGCCCACACCAACGATGTATTCCCCCAGAGGCCGAACCATTCTCGAGGCCACCTTGGATACCAGTTTATTAGAGGCCAGGCTCCAGACCGGATCAAGGCCCAGTTCCTTCAACACCTGCCTCCGCAGGCGCCAGGCAATATCCGGAGCAGGACCAAAGAGGCGATGGGTGCCGGTGACATCCATAAAGAGATGCCCGTCTTCCTCTCCCTGCTCCAGCAGTGGTGTGTAGGGAAGAACCTTGGCCACCAGCGCCCCCATGGCCCTGCGATAGAGCCTGGGCCTGGGCGTCAGAATCCTGGCCCGCCTGCAATAACGACGTGCCTGGTCCAGACGCATGCCTTTGCGCACCCCATCCCCATAGGCCTCTTCACTCATATCATAGACCAGGGCCCTGGCCGCCTGTTGGGGGGCAACAATTACCGGGTGCCGCTGCAGGGAAGTGTCCTGGAGCCGTTCCACGGCCACCGCAAAATCGGTAACATTCAAATGAATAATAGATCGATCCTCCATCTCTCCTACTCCCGCCAGAGCAGTTCTCTTAAAAGAACGGCATTCGCCGGTGCCTGGGCACGAACATGATTATTAAAAAAGACCACCCCTTTCTCTGCCTGTAAACGGAGGGAAACAAGATACCGATCATTCCATTGTTGCAACTCTTGGGCTGAATAGGAATAATCAAATTTTTTCTGCATATTGCCGGACTGCCAGCCCTGACAATTACGACCGTGAAAGCGAACAAAAAAGAAAGAGGGGTTCGTGACCACGTCCAGGCAGGGAAAAAGCCCGGGCAGAGACGGTCCATCCACAGTCACCAGGGTTACCTGCCGACGTTGCAATTCAGCAAAGACTGAGTCCTTGGCCCATGAGACATGACGGAATTCCACGGCCAGGGGAAAACCCTGCAACCCATCCAGGAGCTGCGCCAGATAACAGCGATTGTTCCGGGTCCACTCAAAATCCGGCGGCAACTGAATAAGGATGGCTGCAAGTTGTCTCTGCAGGGGCTTAATCCCTTCCCGATACCGTTTCAACTCCTGGCGCCAGTCCCGCTCCCGCTCATGGGTGAGGGTCCGGGTCAACTTGGCGGCAAAGAGAAAACTGTCCGGGGCCTTGGCGATCATCCGGCTGATGGCCTCAGCCCGGATCATCTGGTACCAGGTGTAGTTGAGCTCGACTATGGGAAAGGAGTCCGCATAGAGGGGCAACATCTGCGGAGCCCGCGTCCCCCGGGGATAGAAACCACTATCCACCCATTCGGTATAGGAATAGCCGCTGGTGCCTATCAGAACAGGACAAAGCCCGTCTTTTCTCTCCACCACACCTCTTGCCGCTGCACAAGAGTGACCCTGGACCTTATCATTCATCTCATGCGACCAGAAACACTGGTGTGCTGCTGCGATGCCTGGGAGCACGTACTTCTCATCACACCCACCACCTTACCCTGCACCAGAAGATCGGAAAATGGATAACGAGTCGGGGAAAATTTCTTGTTTTCAGGGCGCAGCTCGATATAATCAGGTCCCAGAAAAAAACGCTTCACCGTGGCCTCTTCCTCCTGGATGAGTACAGCCACAATCTCTCCATTTTCCGCATACTGCCTGGGCTCACAGACCACCAGGTCCCCATCCAGTATGCCAGCATCCTGCATCGAATCCCCCTGAATCCGCAGACAAAAAAGATTATTGCCGGGAAAAAGATCTCCATCTATCACCACCGAACCATCCCACTCCTCCTGGGCATACATGGGCAGACCGGCAGTAATCCGTCCCACCACGGGCACTTCCCGAACACGCCCGCTTCTGCCCTGCCCACTCTCTTGCGGCAGGATACGGATGGAACGGCTATAATGTCCTTCCCTTGCAATCACCTTCTTTCGTTCCAACTGACTGATCAGCTGAGCCACGGCATTGCGACTGACGCCAAGATCATCTGCGGCCTGCCGCAGACTGGGTGCACGGCCATCCTGCCCCAGATTCTCCCGGAGGTAATCAAAGAGCAATTGCTGTTTTTTGGTCAAATCCATACATCCTCCTTATGTCCATGTACTTTTTTCAATTACACCACAATAGACAGATATGTCAATGTACATTTTAAAGAAGCCAAAAGGCCGGCAAGGCTGACCATGGTTCAACGCCAAATATTCCTCTCCCTGTAAAGGTGTCGTGCCATCCACCAGCATTCTCCCCCCCGTTTAGCCAGAGAGGTACCCCATAACCAATTCCTGCTGGTGAACAAACCTCACCCCTGCAGATATTTTTTTGCAGTATTTCATGTAACTAAATCTTCTTTCCCACGTTTATATATATATGAGAGACAGTTTGGGACAATCAAGGCAAGAGTTGACCTTACTCACATCCCGACCTATTCCTGACTGACTGGTTGAGTTCTTTTCTGCAACAGATGAAAATTGCCGAAAGGTAACTTAAAAAACAAGGAGATTGACTATGAAAACAATCGGAACCACCTTAACCCTTTGTTTAGTTCTGGCTGCCAGCCCTGCCCTCGCCCATCATCCCGCTGCAGACACCGTTGATCCGGTAATCTATGCAATGATAGATGAGATGGTGTCCGATACCCCCCATGCCGATCTGGTTTTTGACGACGAAATGGGAACATCCACATTCGAAATAGACTCTGTGAGTGCGGCAGAAGATCTCATTGACGATGGCTTACTTGCCACTTTGTCCCTGCTTGACGTCGAGGATATGACAGTTACCATTACCTTCGGTGATGACCTTGAAGCAACAAGCAGCAGCTCTGAAGGTTCCACGGATAAGCAGTGGACAGAAAGGAATGACTGGGGAACGCAGGTATTTATCACCGTGAACACCGAACTCTGCGAACTCCCGCCCTGTCTGGATATGATAAGCGACTGAAAGCCCTTCAGGCGTTCTTCAATATCCCCCTCTGAGCGTTTAAAAGGGGGATCAACCAGGCGACAGCGCCCCCTTTCTCTGTCGCCTGGTTTCCTACCCTGTGCAAAGCAATCCTTCCCTCCACCTTTTTCATCCTCTTTCCCCCGTTAATCCTCATCCATACTGTCCACAACCTTTTCGCTGAGCTCCTGCATGCCGGGACACATTACATCTGGTAGTCTTTGCTGAGGTAGAGTATTTTATTTTTTTAAGCCACCCTGCGACTACAGAACTTCTCAATTTAACAATTCCCCTTTGCCAGCCATGGATAACAATCAACGCCACCACAACCGTATTTCCGCAGCTCTGCAGGTCTCTGTCAACCAGGTAGCGTCTACAGCCCGTCTCCTGGAAGAAGGGGCAACCGTCCCCTTTATCTCCCGGTACCGAAAAGAGGTGACCGGATCCCTTAATGAGGTTCAGGTAGCAGCCATCCGTGATCAACTCGCCAGCCTGGCCGAAGTGGATAAACGGCGGCAGACTATCATAGCTTCCCTCTCCGCAAGAGATCTTTTGACTGACCAGCTGCAGGCAGGTTTAGACCGTGCCCAAGACCTTGCCACCCTGGAAGATATCTACCTGCCGCACAAACAGAAGAGAAAGACCCGCGCCATGGTGGCCCGGGAAAAGGGCCTGGAAGCCATGGCCCACTCAATATTTACCGGCCAGGATACAGGTCTCACCCTTCCAGCCTTTATTGATGCTGAAAAAGGAGTGACCTCTGAGAATGAGGCCCTGGCCGGAGCCAGAGATATTATCGCCGAGTGGATCAATGAAGATGCGGCAATACGGGCACGTCTGCGCAGGCTCTTTGGCGAAAAATCGATAATCCATTCCGCAGTTGTGAAAAAAAACGAAGAGGCCGGCAGCAAATTCCGAGATTATTTCGACTGGCAGGAAGAGGCCCGTAAGGCCCCGGGACATCGCTTGCTGGCCATGTTCCGCGGCGAGACCGAGAAGGCCCTGCGACTCTCCGTCAGACCCGATGATGATCTGGCCCTGACCATTCTCAATCACCACTATCTGCCCAAAGGAAAATTCCGTGCACAGATACCCCTGGCCGTGGCAGACAGTTATAAGCGATTGCTCGGTCCCTCCCTGGAAAAGGAACTTCGAACCAGCCTCAAGGAACGGGCTGACCGGGAAGCCATACAGGTCTTTGCCGACAACCTCCGCGAGTTGCTCCTGGCCCCGGCCTTAGGGCAAAAGCGAGTCATTGCCCTTGACCCAGGATTTCGTACCGGAGCCAAGCTGGTCTGTCTGGACGGCCAGGGCAGGTTACTCGATTTCACCACCGTCTACCCCACCCACGGCGGGGGCAGACAACAGGATGCGGCAAAAAAAGTTAAGGAGCTCTGCCGTCGACATCAGATCCAGGCCATTGCTATCGGCAACGGTACGGCCGGTCGGGAGACAGAACAATTTATCCACGACCTTGATCTGGACAGCAAGATCCTTGTCACCCTGGTCAACGAAAGCGGTGCCTCAATCTATTCTGCCTCCGAAGTTGCCCGCCGGGAATTCCCCGACCATGACATTACTGTCCGCGGTGCCGTCTCCATAGGTCGGCGCCTCCAGGACCCCTTGGCAGAACTGGTCAAACTCGACCCCAAATCAATCGGGGTCGGTCAGTATCAGCATGATGTCAACCAGACAGAACTGAAAAAAGGTTTGGAAGATGTGGTGGTCAGCTGCGTCAACAGCGTCGGGGTGGAGGTCAACAGCGCCTCACAGCAACTGCTCACCTATGTCTCCGGCCTGGGCCCGGTCCTGGCTGCCAATATCATACACTACCGTGATGAGCATGGCCCGTTCAGGAGCAGAAAAGAACTGCTGAAGGTACCCAGACTGGGAGCAAAGGCATTTGAACAGTGCGCCGGATTCCTGCGTATCCATGGTGCCGCAAATCCGCTGGATGACTCCGCGGTCCATCCGGAACGGTATCAGACTGTGATGAAAATGGTTGCAGACCTCAACTGTAGCGTCCGGGACCTGATCGACAGACAGGAACTAAGAGAAAAAATCGATCTTGACACGTATGTCTCTGCAACCCTTGGTCTGCCAACCCTGCATGACATCCTGGGAGAACTGGCCAAGCCCGGTCGCGACCCGCGCCAAGAATTCACCACCTTTACCTTTAGCAAGAATGTGAACACCATTGACGACCTGATCACTGAGATGAGACTGCCCGGTATCGTCACCAATGTCACCCGCTTCGGTGCCTTTGTCGATATCGGGGTCCACCAGGACGGTCTGGTCCATATCAGCCAGCTGGCCGACAGATTTGTCAAAGACCCGGCCGAGGTGGTTAAGGTTGGGCAGCAGGTCATGGTCCGGGTCCTTGAGGTGGACCAGCAGAGAAAACGGATCGCCCTTTCCCTGCGTGGGCTTTGAAGGAGTTTTCGCCCCCCTGGAAAAAGAGAAACAAAGGTAACTGCAAAACCAGTTATTGTCCCATTTGAAGGAGTATCAACGCGATACGGGTTGGCATAAGTGATGGAGGGGCGTAGTCCTCCGGCCTCCATACTCCCATTTGGCCTCAGTAACTAAGCGATAACCGCTGCATTTGGAATCCATCTCAACTCCAGGACATACCAGGCACAGCGGCATCAAAACGTATCAGCCGCCAGACCTTCTCCTTGCCCCCCCACAACTACCTATAACAATAACAGATACCATCATTATTTCCTATTAGACCGACACTACACTTCAGTGTATCGTCGCTTCTAGAATATCGTCATTTCCCAGTGTTTCAACATACGTTCCCACGGAGGATATACCATGAAAAATCGTTTCCACCTCTTCTCGCTTATCTGTGCCACGCTGGTTCTTTTGCTGTCTTCCAGCAGCGGAGCTCTGGCTTCTGATCTTGCCCCCTTTACCGGGCAGCAAGGATCACTTAGAATAGCCGGGGGAACGGCTCACATCTCGGTAATGAAGGAGGCGGCCAAGCAGATCATTCAGTCGAACCCGAAAATACAAATCAGTATCGCCGGAGGCGGTTCCGGTCTCGGTATCAAACAGGCAGGAGAAGGATTGATCGACATTGGCAATTCCGGACGCAAGGCGACCGATGAAGAAATCAGCAAATACGACCTGAAACTCTTTAAATGGGCCATTGACGGAGTCGGAGTCGTTGTCCATCCGGAGAACAGTGTCAAAGGACTGAGCAGTGTCCAGCTCCAGGACATCTATGTCGGGAAGATCAGCAACTGGCAGGAACTTGGCGGAGCTGATCGCCAGATCAACCTTTACACCCGTGATGAGGCCAGCGGTACGCGCGAAGTCTTCTGGAAAAAGGGTCTCAACAAGGGTGACATATCGGCCAAAGCCAACGTGGTGGTTTCCAACGGTGCCATGAAAACTGCTGTTGCCGGAGACCCTTTTGCCATCGGCTACATTTCCGTCGGCCATATGGACCAGAGCGTTACGCCACTGGCCCTTGATGGAGTATTGCCAAATCTGGATACCGTACGTAGCGGTGAATACAGGGTATCGCGCGGCCTTTACAGCCTGAGCAAAGGTGAACCTTCAGGACTGGCCAAACTCTTTCTCGACTTTATTCTCAGCCCCAGTGGTCAGCAGATTGTCGCCGAGAATGGATTTATCCCGGTTCGTTAATGGACCGTCCGCATTCCTTCACCGAGTACATCTTCCTGACAGCAGCGGTCTGCAGCGGCCTGCTCACCGCTGCTGTCTTCCTGTTCCTCCTCATCTTCAGCCTGCCGCTTCTCCAAAATGGCGAGCTCACAGACCTGCTGCTCTCCTCGTGGGCACCGGACAAGGGAATGTACGGCATCTATCCGATGCTGATGGCCAGCCTGACCCTGGCCTGTCTCAGCCTGGTTATCAGTTTTCCACTCAGCCTGGGCTGCAGTTTTGTCATCAGCGCTCTGGCCCCTGCCCGCCTGCGCCGTTTTCTCCTCTCCATGGTCAGACTGATGACCGGGATTCCCACTGTGGTCTACAGTTTTGCCGCCCTCTTCCTGCTGGTACCGTTTATGCGCAACATCCTCGGCCACGGATCGGGGATGTCCATTCTCACCGCAGCCCCGGTGCTGGCACTGCTCATCGCTCCAACCATGATTATCTTTTTTGTCGGCAGCTTTGAAAAAGTCCCGCTCAGCGCAACCCTTGCCGTGGACGCACTGGGCGGCAATCCCATACAAAAACTCCTCTATGTCATGATTCCCCAGGCATGGCCGGGTATTATCAACGGTGTTCTCCTGGGCTTCGGTCGAGCCATGGGTGACACCATGATCAGCCTGATGCTTGCCGGTAACAGTGTCTCAGCCTTCAACTCCCTGAGCCAATCGGCAAGGAGCCTCACCGCCCACATAGCCCTGGTCATGGCCTTTGACTTCGATTCCATGGAATTCAAATCCATCTTTGTTTGTGGACTTCTTCTCTACATCTTTACAGCGATTCTGATGCTGCTTCTACGTATGAGTACGCTCTGTCTTTCAGGGAAACGATGATACGCAGACTTATTGAAGGCTCTCTCATCCTCTTTTCCTGGGCGGCCGGATTGCTGCTGACACTGGCATTTTTGACGCTTGTGGGGTTCCTGTTACAAAAAGGCGGCACTTCCCTGGGCGTAAACCTCATTTTTGGAGACACCGCCCCTCTGGACGCCCTGCTCCTGCGGCAACAAGTCTTTGACGGCCTTTTTCCAGCTATTATCGGCACCCTGCTTCTCATCGCCGGCTCCATGCTCATTGCCATCCCCCTGGGCATCGCAGCCGGCATCTACATGGCCGAGTATTGCAGAGGCCGGGTCAAAACATTTTTCAGCCTGCTCTTTGATATTTTGGCCGGAGTCCCGTCCATCATCGTCGGTTTGGCGGGACTCTCCCTCACGATCTTTCTCCACCGCTCCTTCTCGGCCCAAATCAGCACCAGTCTCCTGATTTCCTGTCTGTCTCTGGCCCTGCTGGTCCTGCCCTACCTGATCCGCACCACCCAGACGGCACTTGAATCCATTGATCCCCTTATCCGCATGACCGCGCCGGCACTGGGTGCATCACGTCTGCAGAATATCATCCGGGTACTGCTGCCCAACTCCATCTCCGAAATTGGCAGTGGCATCATCCTGGCCACCGGCCGCTGTGCTGAAGATACTGCGGTGATCATGCTCACCGGAGCGGTTGCCTCGGCAGGACTGCCCCGTTCCATCTTCAGCCAGTATGAGGCCCTGCCCTTCTACATCTACTACATTTCATCGCAATACAGCGGCCCCGACGAACTGAGAAGAGGCTTTGGGGCAGCCATCCTCCTCATCCTCCTCTGCGCAGGCCTGCTGCTGACCGCCCTGTGGATGCAGCGACGGTTGAAAACAATCCTCCTCTACAGATAACGCCAACATGGTATCTTCAACCAAAATCCGCACCCAGGACCTCTGTTTTTACTATCATCGGCAACAGGTACTGCACGATATCAGTCTTGATTTCCCGGCCCATCAGATAACGGCCATCAGCGGACCATCCGGATCCGGAAAGTCCACTTTTCTCATGATTTTAAACAGGTTGTGGGAAGAAATAGAGGGCTGCTCCATATCCGGGAATGTGGCAATGGAGCTGGATGGAGAGCTGCAGGACATCACCAGCCGAGCGCTATCCGCCCGTATCCTGCGTCGTAAGGTGGGCATGGTGTTTCAACAGCCCAATCCTCTGCCCATGTCCATTTTCAAGAACATAGCCTTCCCTCTCCGTCTTGCTTCTATCACTGACAAAAACCAGGTAAGGCATGCAGTGGAAAACGCGCTCAGACAGGTACAGCTGTGGGATGAAGTCAAGGAAAGGCTCAACGATGACGGCCGCCTGCTCTCCGGCGGTCAGCAACAGCGGCTCTGTCTTGCGCGAGCGCTTATCCTCCGACCTGAAGTCCTCCTCCTCGACGAACCCACTTCCTCCCTTGACCCCGAAGCCAGCGCGGCCATAGAAGAACTGCTGCTCAGCCTCAAGTCACAGTGCACCCTGATCATGGTCTCCCATTACCAGGACCAGATCCAGCGCATCGCCGACCTGCGCTTTGAGATCCGCGAGGGTCGCTTTATATCTTCGCGTTCAGATTGTGACGGTGGCAATGCAAGAAGGCAAACCTGACTGCAAAGCAGCCAAAAAACGGTGCTCCCGACACACCCCATAGGGGCGAATGTGCGTCAGGCAATACCGACTACCAATAGGAAAAATACAGCTGGATACGAGGATTTTTTGCTCTGATTCCAACAGACGGTCCCATAGTTCATTTTTATTCTCCGCCACTGGATAATTTTCTCAGGCTGGAAAAACTAAACGCCTGGCAAATGTTTTATAAGGGGAATGCTTTCAACTCTCAAGCTGATGCTGCTTCTGGAAGGTGGATTGCCCCTCGACACTCCCCGCCCCTGCTTCGACCCGACCTCCTCAGAAAAGAAGCTCCCCACTATTATAAATCACCCCATTAAAGAGCTTGGTGCTGCCATGATTATGACAGCCAGAGCAGGGGCCTGAAACTATGGAATATGTTGCATCAAGGATATGGCAATCAAGGCATGCAAGGTTATACGGTGGGTTGGATAGAGCCGTTGTGTGATGTGGCTCAGCCATTGTCAAATGGCATTTCTTACAGAGTGAGGTATAGGCTCCAGTAGAACTAGGAATTGTAACTTCCAGTTTATTAATCGACTTTCTGATAAGAAACGGATTTGGTGAACCATGGGGTTCATGGCAATCGGTGCAGACAAGCACATAATCACCAATTTTGCTATCAACATAGGGCAGTTGATGATCAATTCCAGCATTCATACTGTAGGCATCATTCGTGGCTGCCCGAAAGCCGTGTTTGTCACCGCTGGCACCGATAGTGCTACTCCAGTCAATGGCAGTCAATTTCCCGCCTGAGGTGCCAGGATTCGCCGAAACAGTACTGGTGGAACTCACTTCGTTTTTATGACAATCGAGGCAGAAGGTGTTGATATCAGCGAGGTTGGAACCATCCGTTGTCCCGCTGCCGTCCGGTTCATAGGTATTTGCCAAACCAATTCGGTAGGGCGCCTGGTACACATAGGAGGATACATAATCACTGGTCTTTTCACCGGCATCATCCCCCCACAGCCCCCAGGTCGTGAGGTTGGCATGCTGACTCGGCCGGGAGACAGGATATCCCCTTGTCCCACTGGTTTTTGCCGCTGAAGGCAGATTTGCCGGATCTCCCTGGGCAGCATGCGGATTATGGCAGGCAACACAGGGATTTGAAGAGGCAGTATATCCCCACTGGCCGGTAATAAACGTCGAAATATTGTCAAGGTCATGGGTGGAAGAATTTAGTGAAACAAAGTTAAAGGCCTCTTGTATATTATTCACCGGGTCAGTTGTCCAGTTTCCTGCCCTGAAGCTGTAACTGCGATTGACAAGACCTCCGTCCTGAACAGACCCAGTATTGACATGGCATTTAAAACAGAAGTTATCAGTCTGATCTACATGGTTGACAGCAAACAGTTCAAAAGGCACGGGTTCGCCTCTGTTCATACTGCTATGTTGTCCATGACAATGGGTACAGTTTCCCGGAGAATAATCGTCTAGAGAAACATCTGTTCTGTCAACACCATAGGTAGCATTTCCATGCGCTGAATCGAGATATTTTCCAGCTTGGGCATCAGAGTAAAAAAACAAAAAAGAAAGAACAACGATACGAAAAAATATGCGATTGTGCAATTTCACCTTAAAAGTCTCCCGTTCATAAATGGCACAACACGAAGCAATAACTAAAAACACTCAGAGAGATTGTGGCCAGCAGTAACCGTTACAGTCTTCCCTGCAACAGTATTTCCCCCCAGCTCATTTCACCAGGTTATGATGGACCCATACACAATTCACCGTATTCCTGAGTGGAAACAATCAATTCCTAGTCCTTACGAATTTTTAACCACATCATAGCATTATTCTCAATAACTTTAACAACAATCCGGTTCCTTCTTTGTCCTTTATATAGCAAAGAAAAGAAAAAGAAAACAGACCTATTGTCCGGCCTGAACCAGGCCATCTCTTGAAACGGCCGCAAATCCCGCCCCAACATCAGGTCAGGCACAAAAAAACGAGAAAGATACCCTGCTGAAGGTGGATGCATTCGTGTCATCCCAACCCTCCCCTTTGGCAGCACCGGTCATTGATCAATCACTCCACCACTGACCCCTTCGTCGATGCCTCCATATTGGGAGGCAATGGAACCAGATGAGCTGATGAAGAAGAGAGGCCGTCATTTGTAAGCGGAAAACTGATGGAAAACCTACCTTGGCAAGAATCAGGAACTTGGCCTGGAGAAACTGCAGTTTCTCTCCCATATTGCCCTTGCCATTGGCGGCACGGGCAGTATTAATATCCGCGTCGATCACTCCCGCCAAGAGCGCCATAAAGTCAAATTCTTCCCCTCTTCTTCAGACGACTTCAGTCCTGGGGGAAGCGAGGAGCCAACGCTAGAGTACGCGTTTGCTCTGTTTTCAGGTCACACTCGAAGCAACACCAGAAATACATATCAAAACAACAAGTTAACAACTCTGTTTTATTAAAGGAACTGTAACGTTATGGAGCGGTTTCTCTGCAGAAAGGTCTATGATAAAATCAGATTGAGCAACATACCCTTCAGCTGAGATATCAAACAGATATCTATTAGGGAGATAGTTATCTATTATTACACAACCATCTTTATTGGCAATTCGTACTTCATTAAATCTCTGCAGACAGGTTATCCGAGATCCTGGTATAGGTTTTTTACTTTGTCCATCTATTATAGTTACGTGGAGCACATAAACTGGTCTCTGTACTATCTTGGCTGGAAAATAAGGAATTTTCCCTAGAAATTTATTTTTTATTCTTTTCAGCACCTTGGGTTCTGGCAGATGAATAGTTATCCGTTTATCAGTCTTCTTATGGAGAATTGCTATACCAAACCCATCTCTGGTTGGCATTTCAATTAATTCAATATCATTGGGAATAGTACGATAGGATTTAAGATGATCTATTAAAGCACGAGGACCATGCACACCACACATCTCGGGATTCACATCGTGAATAATTATATAGCCCCCTACACGAACATCATCATAATACGTATTAAAATCTCCAAACATCCCCTTTACAGTGTGATCACCATCAATATAAAGCAAATCGATTTTATTTTTTATCTGATCTCTAATTTTTGTATAGACCAGAGTCGAATAGCCTTTGACGTAGGTGATAATGTCTTCTAATCCAGCTTTTTTTCGATAGTATTCAGCTACCTCCTGACGATTAACCATTCCCCTGCCGGCATCAACGTTATGATCAAAGGCGTCAATGGAGATAACTTTCCCAAAAGACAATTCCTTTAAGGCTTTTGCAAAATGCAAGGTAGAAAAACCTATAAAACAGCCTATTTCCACTACCAGTAACGGACGTAACATTTTAGTGATACAGTAATAATATTGCGCCACATCAATATTTACAGAAGCTGGATGCGAACAAGGTAGTTGATCCACTTCCTGGATAATTTCACTTAAAGATATTCGCTTATTCATAACAACTCACAGTAGTTATTTTATCTGCTTTCAAACCTTATTCAGTGATCCATTTGGCAATTATATTCATCCAGTCGTTTAACTGACCACATTCGAGATGTTTTTCATATAGGTAAAGTTACCCATTTTTTCCATTCACCCAGAACTGCTCAATGCTCCAAGAGGCAACTCACAAGGCAACACAGTCGCCCAACTTATTACAGCTGCTTTTTTTTTGCGAAGGAAACTCTTCCCTTCATGGCATAGGGTTTTGCAAAAAATAACTATATGATCGGTAGGGAAGGACTAAAGACTAAAATTGACAGCAGCAAACAATATCAGGAGCAAAAGATTGCCTGGTAGATGTTTTTCATTGGCGATTTCCCAATCAAGTACCCTTCTCAATACAAGCGGTAGGGGCAAGCTGAGTACAGTTTATTCTCTGAATGGCTTCACTGGGCTCTTCATGCCACCCTTTGAGAGGAACAATTCGTCCAGAGGAAACGCCAGCAATGCTCTTTTGCCGTTCACAAAAGAAATGAGGTTTTCTGAATTTTGACCAGTGCTGTCAGGACGATCTGAAAACTATTGGTATTTTTTCTTCCCTACTGGGGGGAAAAAGCCCTGTCTTTGCTGACAGCGCCATAGTGGCTACTGGCCTTACAGGTGAGAGACGTAGCCCCCCGGTGAGTTAGGCAGAACCACGATTGAGGTGTTAATGGATGGAGGAATTGAATTCATTGCAACCAGCAGACGACCAGGCCAAAAGAGTGTCGGGGCTCAGCGAGGTCACAACACGCCGAAAGTTGAACGAATAAAATTTCAAGATATATCCGGTACCATCGCCCTCATACCGAATACCAGAGGAACAGCTTATTCTTGGCCATCTCCGATCCGACCTGGCAACAAGCCCTCACAACCAATCAGTCCTTTCCTCCTCCTGCCAGATGGAGGACATCGTCATAGATGACATAGAAAGCAGGCATGAGAAAAAGGATAACAATGGTGGTGAAGAGAATTCCGTATCCCAGCGAAATGGCCATGGGGACGAGAAAACGGGCCTGTACCGACTGCTCAAAGATCATGGGGGCAAGACCAAAAAAGGTGGTGAGGGAGGTCAGCATAATGGGGCGAAAACGGCGGACAGAGGCCTGAAACGCTGCCTCGGCCACAGCCATTCCTTCATCCCGATAACGGTTGGCAGTCACCATAAAGACCAGTCCTCCGTTTATGACCACGCCACAGAGGGCAATCATACCAAAAATGGAGATGATACTCAGATTGTAGCCCATAAGAATGTGGCCAAGCAGGGCGCTTACCAGGCCAAAGGGAATGGAAATCATCACCAGCAGGGCCTGACCATAACTGCGAAAGAGAATAGCCAGGAGACAGAAAATGGCCGGCAGACTGAAGCCGATACCAAAAAGGAGGTCATGCACGGCCTCCCGGGTCTCCCGCTGCCGGCCCTGGAAAGAATAGCTGAGGCCACTGTAGCTGGCAAGGAGCTGAGGTAGAAAATCCGTCTTCAGACTGGCCAGGATCTTATTCTCATTGGCCTTGCCCGCAACCACATTGGCCGTAACATTGAGGACCCGTTTGCCATCCACCCGGTTAATCTCGGTATAGGCGCGGCTCTGAATCATCCTGACTGCACGATCCAGGGGAATTTCTCCCCCGTCCGGAGTCCGGATCAGCAACTGCTCCAGATTGAAGAGGGAGCGCCTCTCGTTCTCGGGCAGACGGACTACAACCTTCACTTCATGCCTCCCCTGCTGCTGTCGCAGCGCCTCTGCTCCGTAGAAGGCGTGCCTGATTTGACTGCCAAGAGCCTTGGCGCTCAAGCCAAGAGACCGTCCCTCAGGAAGCATCTTAAAATCAACCTGCGGCTTGCCCTGGGCAAACCCATCATTGATATCGGTTACCCCGTTGTACTGGGAGATGGCGACAGCCAGATCTGCAGCAGCCAGCTCCAGAGTTTTGGCATCAGGGTGCGTAAGCTCGACGTTGATGGCAGCTGAGCCACCGGGACCAACCAGGTAATCAAAAAAGAGCTTCTCCAGGCCTGCGATCTCACCCACCTCCTTTCTCCACTGGACACTGAAATCACGAGTGGTAATCAGGCGCTGATTCTGTGGTACCAGGGTAATGGAAATCTCTGCGGTATTGCTGCCGCTCCGGCCGATATCGGTACGCATCCCGACCAGAATCTCCCGACCTCCATTCTGCTCGACAGCCCTCATCCCCCCCTCTTCTATGCGACGGGCAATCTCTTTGACCTCCTCCATACTGACCCCGTAGGGCAGCTCTATTTCGGCATCGACACTGTCGGTCTGGATATCAGGACGGAAAGAAAAATTTATCCAGCCGCTGTCCCAATATGAATAGGCTATAAGCAGTACGGCCAGGGAAACGGTTGCCACCATATAGCGAGACAAAAGGACCAGACGAACCCCCCTGGAAAAGGGTCCGTTCACAAACCGATCCAACCAGCGACCACACCATAAGGGGACCTGCTCCAGGAGATGAAACACTCTCCCTGTACGCTGCTTCTTGCGATAGCTAAGATGGGCCGGCAGTACGTAAAGACATTCAACCAGGGAGATAAGAAAGACCGAGATGACCACAGCCGGCAGGATAGCAAAGAAGCGACCGGTGGATCCTGAGACTAAGAGCAGGGGGATAAAAGCAATAATATTGGTGGCCACGGCAATGAGCACCGGCGCCGACATCTCCCGAGCCCCCTCCACCGCAGCCTGGAGTGGTGCCATTCCCAGTTGACGCTTATAAAAGATATTTTCACCCACCACCACGGCATCGTCCACCACGATCCCCAGGGTAATGATAAAGGCAAACATGGAAACCATGTTGATACTGCCGCCAACAAAAAAGAGGATGAGAAAAGAACCAATAATAGAGATGGGAATTCCCATGGAGACCCAGAAGGCCAGGCGCGGCTCAAGAAAGAGACCGAGAGTAAGCAGGACCAGGCAAAGACCCAGTACCCCGTTGGTGAGAAGGAGCTCCAGCCGGTCCTTGTAGAGCTCTGATCGATCTCTATAGGCCACCAGATTCAAGCTCGAAGGCAGAGTAGGGCCCAGTTCCTCTATATAGGTATGGACGGCCCTGGAGATCTTAATGGGAGTCTGGTCTCCGGTCCGGTAGACATAAATAAAGACCGCCCGTTTTCCGTTATAGTAGGCCTCCCGATCACTCTCTTCAAAACCCTCATAAATATCTGCAACTTCCCCGAGAGCGAGTTCGGTACCGTCTTCCTGGCTGACCAGGGCCAGATTGGAAAACTCACTGGCCAGTTCTCGTCGCTCAGTGGTCCGGAGGAGGACCTCACCTCCCGGGGTCTTGATTCCGCCTGCCGGGACATCCACAGCCCTACTTTTGACGATATCGGCCACATCTTCCAGGGTAAGATTATGGGCCCGGAGGACACTCTGGGGTACCTCGATAGCCAGTTCCGGATCCCGAACCCCGTTCAGCTCAACCTGAGTGACCGCAGGGAGAGCGATGAGCTCCTCGCGAATGGTCTCAGCCAGGTCAAAGAGGATGCGTTCATCCAGGTCGCCATACAGGGCCAGACGCAGGACCTCGCGTCTCCGGGTCTGGAGGCTGACCAGGGGGCGCTCCACCTCATCGGGAAGCGAGGTGATCCGATCTATACTGTTTTTGATATCCTGCAATGTCTTGTTAGGATCCGCCCCGGAAAGCAGTTCCACAGTAATCGCGGCACTCCCTTCCCGGGCAACGGCTGTTACCCGTTCCACATTTTCCTGAGCCCGGATCTCCTCCTCCATGGCCAGGATAATCCCTTCTTCCACCTCTTCCGGGCTGGCTCCGGGATAACGAACCGAGACCTCGACAAGATCAAGATCATAACTTGGAAAGACCTCCTGGGTAATCATGGTGGCAGAAATCAGTCCACCGACGAGAAAGATCAGCATTAAGAGATTGGCGGCTACACCATTGCCGGCCATCCAGGCGAGGAGGCCCTGATCCTGAGACGAAGTTATGCGCATAAGAAGCCTCTTCCGCCCTTATTCCTTGCCATCCTGCTGCAGATCCGACGGACGGCTGTCATCGCGAAGGACCATTCCCGGAATTGCAGACTGGAGGCGACTGACGACAATCCGTTCATCGGCTGCCAGCTGCATATCCACCAGTACCTCGTTAACACGTCGCCACAGGACCTTGACTTCACGGATATCGAGAAGCCCCTCATCATTGACAAGCCATAAACGGTCTCCCTCGCGCAGGGCTTCGCGGGGAATGACATACACCCCATCTAAGACACCGGCATCAATCTCGACCTTGACATAGCTGTCAAGAAGGATCTTCTCTTTCTTTCTTCCCTCTTCACCAGCAACCGCATCCTGTCCCTTAAGAACAAAAGGGTCCTGAACCCTTACCAGCAATCTGGCCATGCGCCCCTTAGGGTCAAGGTCTGCCAAAAGCTTGAAGACCCTTCCCTCACGGAGAGTAGGAGTACCGCCATACCCCTTTTCCAGGATAATCAGGGCCTGGCTGCCCCCATTCCCGGAGGTATCGGGAAAGTGGATGCGATCAAGAAGGGAGAGGGGGACTGAGACCTGGACCCAGAACTGATCAGTGGCGACCAGGGTTGCAATGGTGCTCTGTTTTCCGACAAATTGACCCTTTTCCACAGACTCTGCCAGGACCAATCCGGAAAAGGGAGCACGAATTGTTGTCCGTTTTTCTGCAAGTTCTGCTGCCGCGAGACGGCTGCCAGCCGCCTCAAGACGAGCACGACTATTCTTCAAATGCGGTTGCCGCAGGGCCAGGCTCTTACTGACCTTCCCCCCCAGAGATTCTTTTTCCAGGAGCTGCCATTCCTGGCTGGCAATAACCTGCCTTCCCTCTTCCACTTCCAGTTCATACTGGGCCGTAGCCAGCTCAGCCTGACGTTCACTGACCTGAAGGCGGTAGTCCAGGGGGTCAATCTGAATCACCAGTTCATCCTCAGCAATAATCCCGCCTGGAACCAGTTCAGAATTCTGCTGGATGATACGCCCCTCCACTTCACTCATCAGCGTCACTTTTCGCGCTGGAATTACCGTGCCGGAGGCCTCATAGAGCACGGGTTCACGACTGGCCTGCACAGCCACTGTCCTGACCACCGGCACAGGACGCTGCGGCTTGACCTTTTCAGTCTCCGGCTTATGCCCGTACAGCCAAAAGGAGATCCCAGCTGCCAGCACCAGGACAAGAATAGAGAAAAATATTTTCATAATAGGGTGTTCAATTTTTAGTAATACTGCTCTGCTGCTCAGGAACAAGGATATTCCCACCCAGAGCCCGGTACAGCCTAAGCCGATAAGAGACCAGTTCCCGTTGCCGCTGCAGCATGGTCCGCTCCAGATTCTGGAGTGACACCAAGGCCGCAAGCACTGGAAGATAATCTGTTACACCCTGGACATAGCGATTGCGAGTCTCTCGCAGTGTTGCCTGGGAGATGAGCAATTGCTCATTCAAGGCAGCAAGTAACCGTTCATACTGTCGCTCCTGCCAAAGACTGTTTTCCACCTCTTCAATAGCCAGCAGATATCCTTGAGAATAGCTGGCCATTTTTTCCTCAACCACGGCCTTCTGCTTTTCGACTTCCCTTTTTTTGTGCCCCCAGTCAACAATGGTGGCCAAGGCATCAGCAAAGAGCGAAAAGAGAAAATCACCGCTGACCAGTCCGGCAGAACTGCCGACTTTGAGGGCCGGCAAGCGGTCGGCCACGGCTTCGGCCACCCGATAATCTGCTGCCACCAGTTCTCGCTGCAACTGGCGAAGGTCCGGTCTATTCTGAAGCAGATCTGCGGGTATTCCAAGTTCCGGTAAAGCAGGTATCAGAGGCAGGGACTTGCCTAGAGGCAAAGAATTGGACTGTGGCGGTCGCCCGAGGAGCACATGCAGTCTGTTGCCCAAGATGACACTTCGCGCCTCGTTGAGAGGAAACTGGGCTCTGACCGAGGCCACCAGTTCCTTTTGTTGATAGACATCGACCAGGGAAGCGGCTCCATGGGCAAAACGGAGCGTAATCAGATCCAGAGAGGTTTCATTGGCCGCAATCTGCTCTTGCAGCAACTGCTGGTAAAGAGACTGCTCAATAAGTTGATAATAGGTATCCGCCACCTCTGTGCTGAGAAGCAGGGCCACCCCCTGAACATCATCCTCTGCCGCCTGTGCCTCAAGGGCTACGGCCTTGGCAGCTGATGCTAACCTGCCCCAGAGATCGACTTCCCAGGACAGCTCCAGAGCAACCCCACTACTATCATCACGTTCCTCATCCGTTTCCCAGGTCGAGGAAACGCTCCCTCGACCATTGAGAGAAGGATAGAGGCGATATCCTGCCTGTTGCTGAATCGATCGGGACTGTTTAAGTCTGGCATAGCCCTCCTGCAAGGTGAAGTTGCCGGCCAAAGCTTCCTGGATATAGTCATTGAGAAGCTGATCATTAAAAACCAGCCACCATTGAGGCAAAGGCACTGCAGCGGACGGGGACGGACTGATCGTGTAGGATGACCTTGGTAAAACAGAGGGCTTAATATCTTCCTGAACCACATGACTGCAGGCGGAAGAGAGAAAAAGAAAAAGGAGAGAGGACAGTAAAAAAAGAGGAGGAGGACAAGAGGCCGTAGTCAGCAAACAGTTTGTTCTGAATAATAGATGGCCGATGCGCATTAGCACACTATTCCTGTCTCAGGAGATGAGAACTTGTAATTTTCAATCTAACACCAGTAATGAACGGTAAACCGGTACTCAGTACAGTACCCCAAGGGGTGAAAGTACCTTCACGAAATTCTTTGCAAAAAAACACGAAAACAATTTCTAAGGTACTAAAAAACGTTACTGTCTTCCACAGGGAGGATATCCATCCCTTTCGTTGGCCATCATAGGAAATAAGCAGCCGAATGGCAAATTCTGTTTTGGCAAAGGTCGAGAAAACCTGTTCCTGATCTGGAGAGGGGTTGAATGCGGAAACTCTCCCCCCAAAAAAAATGGAGGACTGAACGTCCTCCCAAGGTTATGCATGCCGCTTTATTGACCAGGTATCAACCAGCAGGCAACCATTGAACAATGAGTGGTTCATCATTCACTATATATATAGTGGAAACCTCTGCAGCCACGAACAGAGCCCCTAGCCCAACTTTTTGCCAATCATTCCCAAACTCCTCTGGAATGCTATGTGTTACCTGAGACGCAAAACAAAAAACTCGTAACATTAGCGACATGACATTCCTTGGCCTTTTGTAGTGCCATAAAAT